>Ga0247829_10000600_pt1 | contig 14421 bp, 7 predicted proteins | sample 12C_Control_Day4_FD_207765 | JGI IMG/M metagenome (GOLD analysis project Ga0247829, IMG submission 207765) | Soil microbial communities from agricultural site in Penn Yan, New York, United States - 12C_Control_Day4 | ecosystem: Environmental > Terrestrial > Soil > Agricultural land | place: USA... | reverse complement strand
GTCCAACGCCAGCGTGAATGCGTACGCGCATCAGTTCAACGTCGGCGTCAACCGGATGCTGACCAGAGAGATCGCGGCAACAGTCGATCTGTCGTGGGTCAGCCGCTACTCGGATCGCGACACGATCGACGTCAATCTGCCCGATCCGGTGACCAGGGCAAGACTGTACCCAGAGTTCGGCCGCGTCAGTTTCTGGCAGTCCACAGCGGATAACGACTATCGCGCACTGCTGATGAAGGTCGAGAAGCGGATGTCGCACCACTACCAGTTCCTCGTGTCGTACACGCTGTCGCAGGCCAAGGACGACAATTTCATCAACAGCCAGGCGGACCAGTACGGCTACTACAAGGTGTCTCGCTACGGCTCGGCCGATCGCCGGCATCGCCTGGTCGCGAGCGGCATTCTCAGCCTGCCGGCCGACGCGCAGGTGTCGGTCATCGGTGACTTTCGATCCAGCCTGCCGTTCAGCCCGTCGAGCGGATCCGACCTGAATAACGACGGCTACACGGGAGACCTTCCGGCCGGGGTTCTGCCCGGCTCAGGCTGCCGCTCACTGAACCTGGCTGCGATCAACGCGTTCCGGGCGTCGCGTGCGCTGACTGAAGTTACGGAGGTCGACTGCCCCGGTTTCGCAAACGTGGACATTCGTTTCTCGAAGTTCTTCCGATTCGCGGGAACGCACCAGGTGGAGCTCATCGCGCAGCTGTTCAACGTCATGGACCGCGCGAACTTCGCAACGCCGAACACGAGCATTACCGGGGGCAATGACGCCAACGGCCGCCCGCTGTTCGGACAGAGCACGGCGCTGCTGCCGAACATCAACGCGCCGTCGCGACAACTGGAGTTCGCCGTCAGATACCGGTTCTGAACCGGAACACCGCCGATTGTCGATTGGGATTGTCGATTGGCGATGGCGATTGCAACCCGATCGTCAATCGCCAATCGAATCACCGGCACCCGGCATTCGACGATTCAATCGGCAATCGGCACCCGGCCATGCGAATTCTAGTCGTGGATGACCATCGCAACACGCGCGAAACGCTGGCGATGGGACTTGCGCTCTCGGGCTACGCCGCCGACACGGCGTCGGGCGTGCTCGACGCGCAGCGGCTCTGCCGGACACAGCAGTACGACGTGATCGTCTGCGACGTGCGGATGCCCGACGGCAACGGCGTGGAATTCGCGTCCCACCTCCGCGCCCTGCATCCACACGTCCGGCTGGTGCTGATCACCGCGAACGAGCTCACCGAGCGCGAAGCGGAGCTGGCACGCGCGGTTGGCGCAGAGTTGCTCATCAAACCGGTCAATGCAGACGTACTGGCTCTGTATTGCCGCGAATCACGGGCGTGGAGCGCGCCGCCGCCGTAGCTCGCGCCCTCCCCCCGTTGCCCGCATCGGAGGACATCATGAAAGATCGAAGAGGCGACCCGAACCGGATCAGACGCGCGGTGATCGCGCTGGCGGTCGCCGCGGGCGGGGTCACCAGTCCGGGCTATCCGAGCCGTGTGACCGGACAGGCGCAGGCGCCCGACCTGCGCTCCATTTTTACGCCGGGCACGCTGTGGCAGGATCGTAACGGCGACGGCGTGATCGACTTCGTGGCTGCACGCCTCGTGCTCGACGAAAACGCCGGGCTCGCGACGGTCATCGCCGCAACCGACGTCGCCGCCCGTCTCGGATTCGAAACGTCCGCCATGAACCTGCCGGTCGCCCGCACAGGCGACACGGCCGGTTTCGTTGTGGTCGGCGAGGCCGGCGCGGCGCGCGCGGGGATCCGCGATCTCGCGCTCAGCGACCTCGCCTCCGGCGAGGGGCTGGTCCTCGTGCGATCCACCGCTACCGGACCCGCCGTGATTGCCGTGGGGCGCGACGATGCGGGGACCCGCGCGGCGGCGGCGCTGCTCGCTGGCCGGCTGCCGTTTCTCGATAAACCTGGTGGGACCTCTCTCGATACGCTCACCGACGATCTGCGGAAGGTGCTCGACACGGCGAAGGTGACCGTCCGCGACATTCGCGTTCCCTCAGTGCGCGGCACCGGCGCAGGCGCACCGATCACGCGCATCGATGTCGATGTTCGGCTCGACAGCGCCGCAGACGTGGATACCGCGCGGCGCGCGCTGGCGCAACTTCGAGCAACGGGAAGCACCACTCCACGAGCGGCAGCGAAGCCACCAGCGCCGTCTCCGGCGCGAGCCAGTGAAACGGAAGAAAAGCCACCACGCCCAGCGCTGTCATATCACGGCGTTCGTCTCGTGCGCGTGCGTCTGCTCGGTCCCTCAGGTTCGGCCGTGCAGGTCGACGTCGCACCCGCGGAGACCGATAGGCCCGCTCCGACGCCGGCACGGCCAGGCAGCGGCGCGAAGGAGACCCTCGATCTGTCGAACCTCTACACGCCCGACGGCCTGTTCGGCGACAGCGACAGCAATCTGATTTCGGACCGCCTCGATGCGGTGCTCGTGCCGAATGGCAGCGGCGTGAACCGCATTATCGATCTGGGCGCGCGGCTCGGGCTCGAGTCCGCCGGGCTGGTGGTCCCCGTTGCCCAGCCGGCCGACTCCATTGATGATCCCTCCTCGCAGCCCACGATGGTGCTGATCGGTACGTCGCATCCGATTGTCGATCGTCTCGTCAAGGACAAGAAAGTGGAGATCCCGTCGCTGCAGCCTGGTGAAGGGCTCATACAGGTCGTGCCGAAAGCGTTCGGGGACAAGCGCGCCGTGATCGTCACGGGAGGCGACCAGGCGGGGCTCGACCAGGCACTCGTACAGCTCTCCGAACGTCTGCCGCACATCTGGGCGCGCGGCAAGGATCGGACGACGATCGAAGATGTCGAGGAGTCGGCGCCGCGATTCGTCGCGGCGCGGTCGCCGGAAGGTCAGGCCGCCACGGCGCTGTATCGGCTCGGTCGAATCGGCCGTGAGCTGCAGGGCCGAGCGCTCGCCTCAGCAGAGGTGTCGATGCACGTAGAGAAGGCGGCGCCCGGACTGGCCGATTTCGTACGTCGTGAAGCCGCCTCGGCTCTCGGGTTGAGCAACGTCGCGGTCACGATCGACGACCTCGACGTACAGAAGGCCGGCAAGATCTTCGACGACGAGTTCGTCGTCACGTCGGAGGTGGACGAGTTCTGGCGGATCTTCAACGATCGGGTGCTCGCCGCGGTGCGTCGTAACCAGCCGGTTCGAATGGAAGTGCGCCTGAGCGAGCCGCCGGAGATCCGCGATCGGATCGCGCGCGAGGCGACGCAGAAACTGATCGACGCCGGTGCCGCAAAGACGGGCACCTCCGTCACCGTTCTCTCCGCATTCAAGCAGGGCTACAGCTGGATTTACGACGTCATCCGGCCGCAACTCGAAGGTCGTGCCATCGGGGAGATCACGATCGCGTTTGCGGAGGCGGGACCGCCGCCGCAATGGACGCAACAGGCGATGTACGCGCCAACACGGTGGCTGCTGGAGCTGTACCCGATCGCCGAAGTGATGGCACGCGATCTGAAGCTCGATCCGAAGAAGGTCGTGTTCCAGAAGCGTCCGGTGGGATCTCCCACGTATGAGGTGGTCGCGACAGCGCCTGACGGCAAGGAGATCCTGCGGCGCACCTTCGAGCCGAAATATGTCGTCCGGCCATTTTTTGACCGCTTCCCCGAGTACGAGCACGTGCGCGTGACAACCGGATGGATCAATGCATTGGTCGGAGACCGGACGGTGGCGGACGAGCGGATCGTTACCGACCCGGAGCGGTTCTGGGACTACTACCAGTCGAAGGTGCTGCCGCGGATCTACGACTACGTGATGAAGATCGGCGAGGGGAAACCGGAACCCGGCGATGCGCCATATTTCGGCGAGCTGGTCGTCGAGCTGACTCTGAGCGAGCCCGACTACCCGATCGGGATCGACAAGGAGCACATCGCGCCGATGGAGTCGCTCCACGAGGAGATTTACTTCAACACGCTGCACTTCTTCGACGTGCTTGGACGCAATGCGCGGGGCGAGGGCCTCGATTACCCGGGACGAGTGATCCCGATCGTCCGACCGAAGTCGGATGGCCGGCCGGGTCTGGCGAAGATCTCGTTCACCGGATTCAAGTCGATCCGGCCGGCGGTGGTCGTCACCTACACTGATGCATCGGGCAGCAAGGGCACGATCCGGCGTGACGTCCGTCCGATTGCGGTGGAGCGTCCGTCCGCAACGGCGGCGCGGGTACGCGCCGGTACGAACGGGTTGACGCGCCTCGATCTGCGCCTGAAAGTCGACAGCGAAAAGGAGGAGCGCGCAGCGCTCGTTCGTCGGACGCGTGCCGAACGCGTGGACGAACAGATCATTTCGGCCGAGCAGGTGCAGGGCGTCGTTGCGGCCCTCGCAAAACTGCGTACCGCGGGACTCTACCGCGACGCAATGGCATTTCACGACCTCGGCGAGATCGCCGTCACCGCGGCATGGACGCATGATGTCGATCCATCGGCGCAGGTCGTCGCAGCTCTCCTGCCGAACGGCCAGGCGCAGCCGTGGCCGGATATCAGGAGCCTGCTCCCTGCCGGCTACAAGCATCACGCCGGCGAAACGCTCGTCCAGTGGGACACGCCGATTCCGCCAGACGAGGCGTACGCCATCCTCGCGAAGATGTCGACCTTTGCCGAGGCGACTGTCTACAAGGTCGGTGAGAGCTACCTGGGCAAGAACATCTGGGCGATGGATTTGATGCCGCGAATCGAGGCATCGCACTGGTCGCAGGCCAAGGCCACGACGCTGAAGCCGACAGTCGTCTACTCCGCTCGCCAACACGCCAATGAGGTCTCGTCAACGAGCCACGTACTCAAGCTGGCCGAGCTGCTGCTGACGGATCCGAAATTTCGCGAGAAGCTGAAGAAGGTGAACGTGGTCATCCACCCGATCACCAATCCTGACGGTGCAAAGCTTGCCTACGACCTGCACAAGATCACGCCCGACCACATGCTGCACGCGGGCTATCTCGGATCGCTCGGCGTGGACATGACCTCAGGACAGTGGTCCGGCGACCCGATCTACCCCGAGACGCGCGTCAGGCCGGACCTCTGGCGGACGTGGCTGCCGGATATCTTCCTGAACCCGCACGGCTATCCATCGCACGAGTGGGTGCAGCTCTTCTCCGAATACGCTGGCTGGGTCCGTAACCGCGCGACCGAGTCGCGCGACTGGTGGACGATGCGCGGCTGGTTCATGCCCGGCTTCGGGTACCTCGACGACGCGAAATACCCACGGCACAAGGATGCCGCGTTCGAGATCCGTCGGCGCATCACCGAGAACATCAACGCGGCGCCAGAGGTGAAAGCATTGAACGCACGGGCCTACGCGCGCTACGAGCGCTACGGCTTTGCGCAGGATGACGAAAACTTCAAGCTCGATTTTACGAACGACGTGCTGATCTACACCGCGATCAAGGGATCGAAAGCGAGCGCCCAGGCGAGCGACTTCATGGCGCGCAACCCGAAAGTAACGATCTGGACGGGCGGCACAGAGGCGCCGGACGAAACAGCGTACGGCGACTGGATGAAGCTGGTCGCGACGGCCGGGCTCCAGTGGGACAAGGCCATTCTCGACTACCTCGTCGAAGGGCGCCACGCAGTGGAGCGGAAGGGACAGACGTTCTTCGGCGGCGCCGCGATGAGCCTCGATCGCCCGCGGCCGCCGAAACCCGAAGCGGAGAAGAAGGAGCAGACTTCCGCGAACCAGGGGCGATGAGGGACGTTTGATGATCAGAATCGGGATCGATACAGGGGGCACCTTCACCGACCTCGTGCTCCTTGGCGACGAGGGCGTCGTCGTGCACAAGGTCAGATCCACGCCCGACGACCCATCGCGCGCCATTCTGGCAGGCGTCCGCGAGATTGCCGGTGCCCTCGACGGCGCCGACATCGTCCATGGTTCGACGGTTGCGACCAACGCGGTGCTCGAGCGCAAAGGGGCGCGGGTCGCGCTGCTGGCGACCGCCGGCTTCGAGGACGTGCTGCGGATCGGGCGCCAGACGCGGCGCGAGTTGTACAACCTGATGGTCGAGGACCGCCGGCCGCTCGTCGATCCATGCCTCACGTTCGGACTCGACGAGCGCATGACGGCGGAGGGAGAAGTGTTAACGCCGCTCGAGCCCGCGAACGTCGATGCGCTTTTCGAAGTCCTGCGGGCGCGGCAGGTCGAGGCCGTGGCCGTGTGCCTGCTGCACTCGTATCGGAACCCGAGCCACGAGGAGGAGGCGGCCGACCGCCTCGAGGCCGCCGGCTTCATGGTCTCGGCTTCGCATCGCATTCTGCCGGAGTATCGCGAGTTCGAGCGGTGGAGCACGACGGTTGTGAATGCGTACGTCACACCCTTGATGGCGCGGTATCTGGCGAAGCTCGAGGAGCACCTCGGGCGCTCGCGCCTGAGCATCATGCAGTCGAACGGCGGGTCGATCTCGGCAGCGACCGCGAAGGCGGCCGCGGTCCAGACGATCCTCTCCGGGCCGGCTGCGGGCGTCGTCGGCGCGCGCGCGGTAGGCGCCGCGGCTGGCTATCCGCGCATCATCGGATTCGATATGGGTGGCACGTCCACGGACGTGACGCTCGTGGACGGCGAAATCGGCGTCACGACGGAATCGACCGTGGGCGACTTTCCTGTGCGGCTGCCGATCATCGACATCCACACGGTGGGCGCGGGAGGCGGATCGATCGCGCACTTCGACAGCGGCGGCGCGCTGCGCGTCGGCCCGCAGAGCGCGGGCGCGGATCCAGGTCCAGTCTGCTACGGACGCGGGACCGACCTGACGGTCACCGACGCGAACCTGCTGCTCGGGCGTCTGGCGCCGGACTACTTTCTCGGCGGCCGGATGGCGCTCGATGTCGAGCGGACGCGAGCGGAGGCGCGCCGCTTCGCCAGCCGGCTGGGCATTTCCGAGATGGCGCTCGCCGAGGGCATCGTGCGGGTCGCCAACGCGAACATGGAGCGCGCGATCCGTGTCGTGTCCGTCGAGCGCGGGTTCGATCCGCGCGATTTTGCGCTGCTCGCGTTCGGCGGCGCGGGCGGCATGCACGCCTGCGAAATCGCCCAGACACTCGACATTGCGACCGCCATCGTTCCGAAGCACGCGGGCGTGCTCTCGGCGCTCGGCATGCTGCTGGCTGACGTGACGCGCGACTACTCGCGCTCGATCCTGACGCGGACCGACGCGCTGACCGAGGCGGCGCTGCACGAGCAGTTCGAGCTGCTGGTGGAGCGCGCGCGCGAGGATCTGCAGCGTGAGGGGTTCACCGGCGAACGGACTGTCATCGAGCGCCTGCTCGACGTCCGTTACGTCGGGCAGTCATACGAGATCACGCTGCCGTTCATGCCCGGGTACCGCGACCAGTTCGATGCACGGCACGCACGGCTCTATGGCTACTCGAATCCGCGGCGACCAACCGAGGTGGTGAACCTTCGTCTGAAGGCGACAGGGATCACCTCGAAGCCGGTGCTGCCGCGGGCGTCCGAGAGCGAATCGCATCGGGCATCGCCATATGCCGTGAGCACCGCCTGGTTCGCCGGCCAATCGCACGAGACGGCGCTCTACCGGTGGGAAGAGCTCGGCGCCGGTGCCGCTGCTCCCGGACCCGCGGTGATCGCCGGAGCGCAGGCAACCACGGTGGTGCCTCCTGGATTCATGTTCCGTATCGATCAGTCCGGTAACGTGGTCGCCGTCCGCGCGTCCGCGCGCCCGAAGGAGCTGTCGCGCGAGGCCGTCGAACGCGCGGGATGAGGGGACGATGCGCATAGACCCGATCGAGTTCGAGATCTTCAAGAACATGTTCGTGTCGATCGCGGAGGAGATGGGCGTCACGCTCCGCCGCACGGGGTTCTCGCCGAACATCAAAGAACGTCTGGACTACTCATGCGCCGTTTACGACGCCGCGGGTCAGACGATCGCGCAGGGTGATCACATGCCCGTCCATCTCGGCGCGATGCCGCTCTCGGTGCAGGCGGCGATCCGCCAGGTGCCGATGGCGCCTGGCGACATGGTCGTGCTGAACGATCCGTTCCGCGGCGGTACGCACCTTCCCGACATCACGATCGTGGCACCAGTCTTTCTGGCCGGCGACAGCGCGCCCGCATTCTATGTGGCCAACCGCGCGCATCACTCCGACGTGGGCGGAATGACGCCCGGCTCCATGCCGCTTGCCCGTGAAATCTATCAGGAGGGATTGATCATTCCGCCCGTGCGGCTCATGCACGAGGGCGCCATCGTTGAGGACATCATGGCGCTCATCCTGGCGAACGTCCGCACGCCGGACGAGCGCGAAGGGGACATCACCGCACAGATCGCCGCCAACCGTGTCGCCGAGGCGCGCCTGCGCGATTTCGTCGCGAAGTACGGGCGCGCCCGCATCGAGGGGTACGCGACGGCGCTGCAGGACTACACCGAACGCGTGCTCCGAGCCACGATCGCCGGCATTCCCGACGGTGAGTACGGCTTCGAGGATGCGCTCGACGACGACGGATTCGAGTCGGGCCCGCTCACGATCCGGGTGATCGTCCGCATCAGCGGGGATTCAGCGGAGGTGGATTTCACCGGCAGCGACCCGCAGACCAATGGAGGCGTGAATGCCAATTTCGCGATTACGCTCTCGGCGACGCTGTATGCCTTCAGGTGCCTCGTCAAAGAGGATGTCCTGTACAACGCAGGGATTGGACGCCCCGTGCACGTGATCGCACCCGAGGGTACGATCGTCAACGCCCGCCGGCCGGCCGCCGTCGCCGGCGGCAATGTTGAAACTTCTCAGCGGATCACCGATGTGATGCTGGGCGCGCTCGGAAAGGCGCTGCCCGATCGGCTGCCGGCCGCCAGCCAGGGCACGATGAACAACGTGACGCTCGGAGGCGTGGACCCGCGTACCGGTCAGCGGTTCGCGTATTACGAAACGATTGGCGGCGGAATGGGCGGTCGCAACGGACTGCCGGGCATCAGCGGCGTGCACACGCACATGAGCAACACGCGCAACACTCCGGTCGAGGCGATCGAGCACTATCTCCCCGTCCGCATCCGCCGATACGGTCTCCGGCACGATTCAGGGGGCGCCGGGAGGTACCCGGGCGGAGAAGGGATCATCAGGGAATACGAGATGCTCACGTCAGCCGACGTCACGGTGCTGTCGGAGCGGCGCCGCACCCCGCCTTACGGCGCCCGAGGAGGCGCGCCGGCCGCGGTGGGGCGCAATACCTTGATTCACGACGGCGCCGAGCGGGCGGTCGCCGGCAAGACCTGGCTGCACCTGGACCCGGGCGATCGGCTGCGCATCGAGAGCCCGGGAGGAGGCGGCTATGGCGTGCCCGAGGAGACGAAGACCTGATGACCGTTCCCGTAGCGGAAGACCGGAACGCGAGCTTCGGCTGGTGGAAGGCGGCGGACGCGGAAGCGCGGCGCGCGCTCGTCGCCGCGTCGCTCGGCTGGATGCTCGATTCGTTCGACGTCATGCTGTACGCGCTCGTGCTGGCGGCGCTGATGCTCGATCTCGGTATGGCGAAGGACATCGCCGGCCTGCTCGGGTCCGTGACGCTCGTCGCCTCCGCTGCCGGCGGCATGATCTTCGGCGTGGTCGCGGACCGATGGGGACGAACGCGCGCGCTCATGTGGAGCATCCTGATCTATTCGGTCTTCACCGGTGCCTGCGGCCTGGCGCAGAACGTGTGGCAACTCGCCGTCTTCCGCGTCCTGCTGGGGCTCGGGATGGGCGGCGAGTGGGCGAGCGGCGCCGCGCTCGTGTCGGAAACCTGGCCGGCCGAACATCGCGGTAAGGCACTGGGGTTCATGCAGAGCTCGTGGGCTATCGGGTATGCCGCGGCGGCGCTGGTCACATGGACCGTCATGCCGCTCTGGGGCTGGCGCGCCGTGTTTTTCGTCGGCGTGCTTCCGGCATTGTTCACGCTGTGGGTGCGCCGCGAGGTCCGTGAGCCGAAGATCTGGACCGAGTCGCGGACGGCGCTGCCGTCCGGCGCCTCCGCGCGTTTCGCCGACATCTTCAAGGGACAGATGGCATCGCTGACGCTCGCCGTCACCATCATGAACGCATTCACGATGTTCGCCTGGTGGGGGTTCAACCTGTGGATCCCGGCGTACCTCTCGCTGCCCGTCAGCGAAGGCGGTGTGGGTCTGAGCACATCCGTGATGTCCGGGCTGGTGATCACCATGCAGGTCGGCATGTGGTTCGGCTACGTGACGTTCGGCTTCATCAGCGATCTCCTGGGCCGCAAGCGCACGTATCTCATCTACCTGACGACTGCCGCCGCGCTCGTCTTTCTTTACGGCACGACGAAGAACCCGGTCGCGCTGCTCGTCCTCGGTCCGTTCGTGGCGTTCTTCGGCACCGGGTACTTCAGCGGCTTCGGCGCGGTGACCGCGGAGATCTATCCGACGCGCATCCGGGCCACGGCGCAGGGCTTCACGTACAACATCGGGCGAGTGGCGAGCGCGGTGGCGCCATTCGCCGTGGGTTCCCTGGCCCAGACGCACGGCTTCGGCGGCGCGCTGTCGGTCGCCTCGCTTGCCTTTCTGTTGGCCGCGGTGAGCTGGGTCTGGATCCCTGAGACCAAAGGACGCGAACTGGCGCTGTAGCTGATTCACGCTGCGTCGGAGCGTCGGCCGCCGAGAACGTATCCTGCCAAACACGGCCTCGCCGCACTCTGTAGAACGCATTCAGCCCTCTTCCGAAGACGCGTCGACCGCGCGTGTTGTACGCGCGAGGCCCTCGTCTATAATCCCGCACCATGCCCATCACACGCCGGGAGTTGCTGTGCGGTCTCGCTGCGGCTACTGCTGCTTCCGCCCTGCCTGAACTTTCACTTGCGCAATCTGCACCCGGGCTGCGCATCGATGCTGGGCGTTTACAACGGAGCCTGGAAGCGCTGAGTGTCTTCGGTCGGCCGGCGGGCGGGACGTTCGCTGATGGCGTGAGCCGGGTTGGATATTCCGATGCCGATGTCGCCGGGCGAAAGTACGCGATGGAACTGATGCGAGAGGCAGGGCTGACTCCGCGTATCGACACGGCGGGAAACATCTTCGGCGTGCGCGACGGCAGCCAGCGGGGATTGAAGCCGATCCTGTTTGGGTCGCATATCGATTCAGTTCCGAGCGGCGGGAATTTCGACGGCGACCTGGGATCGCTGTCGGCGATCGAGGTGATCCGCACGCTGAAGGAACATGACGCAGTGACGCGGCATCCGTTGCAGGTGGTGATCTGGCAGAACGAGGAAGGCGGGCTCGTCGGCAGCCATGCCGCGTTCGGCGACACGCTGGACCTGGAGCGGCAATACAACGGGATAAGGCTGGCGGACGGACTGCGTAAGATCGGCGGCGATCCGGACAGACTGGCCGAAGCGCGAATCGCGCCGGGATCGTTCCACTGCTACCTGGAGTTGCACATCGAACAAGGCGGCAATCTCGCCAAAGCCGGAATTCCGATCGGAGTGGTGGAAGGGATTGTGTGCATCGACGAATACGACGTCGAGATCAAGGGCTTTGCGAATCACGCGGGAACCACGCCCATGCCCGAGCGTCACAATGCCCTGCTGGCGGCCGCGAAGTTGATCGAGGCGGTGCAACAGATCGTGACACGCGAGCCGGGGCGGCAGGTGGGAACGGTAGGCAGGCTGGCGGTCTATCCGAATGCGCCGAACGTCGTACCGGGGCTGGTGAAGCACTCCATCGAGTTGCGCGATCTCTCGGCGGAGAAGATTGCAGGCCTGGCCGAAGAGATCGAGAAACAGGCGCGGCAGATTGCGCGCGAAACAGGAACGGAGATTTCGAGCAAGAAAGTGGAGCATGCTCCGCCGGCGCTGGCGTCGCCGGCGATCCAATCGCAAATCGAGCAGGCCGCCGCGAGCCTGGGATTGAAGACAACCAGACTACCGAGCGGCGCTGGTCACGACGCGCAGATGATGGCCAGGGTGGGTCCTATGGGAATGATCTTTGTGCCGAGCGTCGGCGGCATCAGCCATTCACCGAAGGAGCTGACGCGCTGGCCCGATTGCGCCAATGGAGCGAATGTGTTGTTGCACACGATTTTGGCGATGGACAAGAGCTAGTTTCTCCGTGAGCGAGTCCCGACGGCGAGGACCGTTCGGGCTTATACTGAAAGAAGCTCGGAAGACAAAGGGTGCAGCGGCAGCCCGCTGCAGGTTGTCGGATGGTCGGGCCGCCATCCTGGATCGTTGTTGCGACTTCAGGATGTGAAGTGCCGGGCGGTTGGCCGTCTCCGCGCCTCGCCCGCAGGCTGGCGGTTCTCTGTTCGACGGCATCGCCGCCTCAGCCCCGGCGCATCTCTTCAAGCGCCGCACATTTCTACCTCGCCAGCGACCTCACTACGTAGCCAGAAGACTTTATCCCTCGCTCAGGCTGCGCAACGGAGGCGACATGCTCTTCAAGATCGGGCTCATTCTGCTGGCTCTATGGTTGGCGGGGCTGTTCGGTGCGTATCGCATCGGCGCTCTCGTACACGCGTTCCTTCTTGTCGGACTGATGCTGCTGTTGCTGGCACTCCTGCGCGCGCGGGACGCTGCCGTTCGGCGGACGGTCAGCGAACGCAAGAAAGCATCATGAATGTAACTCGTCCTCGCCTCATCCGTCCTCGTTCTCGACAACTCGCTGGGCTGCTTTCCGGCACCGCCGCCGCCGTCCTCTGGGCGAGCATACGAAGTGCAGCGGATGGGCGATGCGGTCATAGCAGCCGACGTCGAAAGACCTCCTTCGCGGCAAGTGCAAGAAAGAAGACCGCGCTCGAGCGAACGCGCGCCGCAACCGTACCCGTTTCGTTATATCCATCGCGCCTATACTCAGCGTATGGCAGCCGCCGTGCGCCAGTCGCCGCTGTTCGTTGTGGGAATTGGCGCCTCTGCCGGAGGCCTTGAAGCCCTGGTTGAGCTTTTGGGCGCCGTCCCCGCAACCGGCATGGCCTTCATCGTCGTTCAGCACCTGGACCCGAAGCACGAGAGCCTGCTCCCCGAGATTCTGGCGAAGAAAACGACGATAGCGGTGTCGTTGGCCGCTGCGGGAGAGGCCGTACAGCCCGATCACGTGTACGTCATCCCTCCGGATGCGCTCCTTACGGTGCGCGACGGTCTTCTTGAACTGAAGCGGCGGACGAGTGCTCCCGAACGACCGTTCCCGGTGGACCTACTCTTCTCGTCACTTGCGGCGGCATATGGCGAAGGCGCAATCGGCGTCGTGCTGTCAGGTGCCGACGCGGACGGCTCCCTCGGGCTGCGCGAGATCAAGCACGCGGGCGGGTTCACCTTCGCGCAGCAGCCTGAATCGGCGCGCTTCCCGACGATGCCCCGGCATGCCATCGACACGGGCTGTGTCGATCTCGTGTTGCGCCCGAAGGAGATTGCCGGCGAGCTCGCGCGTCTGAGCCGACGGTTCCATGCGGCGGAGCCGAGCCCTGAATCCACATCAGAGAGCACGCGTGATGCAGCCACCGACGACGAGAATGCGGTCCTGGCTCACATCTTCCACAGGCTTCGCTCGGCGCACGGCGTGGACTTCACCCACTACAAGCGAACGACGATCAGGCGCCGCATCGAGCGGCGCATGATGCTGCGACGGATCGAGAGGCTCGACGAGTACCGCGATTCGCTTGATAGCGATCCGAGTGAGCTCGCCGCGCTGTACCAGGACTTCCTCATCCGGGTCACCGAGTTCTTTCGTGATCCGACGGCCTTCGATGCACTGCGGCACGACGTACTTCCGGTGCTCTGTGAAGGCCGGTCTCCCAAGGAGCAGATCCGCATCTGGGTCCCCGGCTGCGCGACCGGCGAGGAGGTCTATTCCGTTGCTATCACGCTGCTCGAATACTTCGGTGCCGGCCTGCCGCCGCTGAAGATCCAGATTTTCGGGACTGATGTCAGCGAGACGGCGCTGGAGAAGGCGCGCGCAGGTGTGTACCCCGTCAATGCTCTACATGAGGTGTCGGCTGAACGCCTCGAGCGCTTTTTCGTCGGGCAAAACGGCGAGTATCGGATTTCGAAAGACATTCGCGATCTCTGTCTCTTCGCGCGTCAGGACGTGACGCGCGACCCGCCGTTCTCGCGATTGGATCTGATCAGCTGCCGCAATCTCCTGATCTATCTCGACGATGTCGCTCAACGCCGGGTCCTCCGAACGTTCCATTACGCGCTTCGTCCGCTGGGCATGCTGTTCTTTGGTCCCGCCGAGAGTGTCGCCTGCTCACCCGAGCTGTTCGAGCAGATCGAGAGCCGATCGCGGGTGTTCCGACGCATACCGAACACCGCCGGGGTATCTCTCGCAGAGCGTGCGGATGGGTCGGCCTCGTTGGCGCTCGAGCGAGAAGGCGGCGCCGTGCCGTTTCGCGTCGAGGCAGACTCGCTGCCGCGTGAGGCAGACCGCCTCCTGCTGGCGCGGTTTGCGCCGGCGTGTGTGCTCGTGAAT
>Ga0247829_10000596_pt1 | contig 14458 bp, 12 predicted proteins | sample 12C_Control_Day4_FD_207765 | JGI IMG/M metagenome (GOLD analysis project Ga0247829, IMG submission 207765) | Soil microbial communities from agricultural site in Penn Yan, New York, United States - 12C_Control_Day4 | ecosystem: Environmental > Terrestrial > Soil > Agricultural land | place... | reverse complement strand
TCGCAGAACCGGAACTTGGTGGCCATCCCCAGCAGCAGGCCGGCGTCGGTGGCCGCCCTCGCCATGGCGGTGGCCGCGTGCCGGTCGACGGCAAGCGGCTTTTCCGACAGCACGGCGACACCGTGGCGGAAGAAGAGCTGCGCCATCTCGGGGTGGGTGGCCGGCGGCGTGCAGAGCACCACCGCGTCGGGCTCGAAGGCCAGGACCTCCTCGGCCGTCTCGACGGCCGCGCACCCCATCTTCTCGGCCAGCGCCGAGGCCGCGGGCAGGCGGACGTCGGCCACGGCCACGGCCTCCAGCTCGTCCGTCCCGGCGACGATGTCCACGTAGGCGCCGGCGATGCCCCCGGCCCCGATCACGGCCAGGCGGCTCGCCTGTCGCTCGCTCACGCCTCCACGTCCTCGCCGGCCATGGCCGCGGCGATGCTGCGGGCGAGGAAGTCGACGTGCTCGTCGGTCATCTTCTCGTTCCAGCCGAGGACCAGCACCTGGTCGAGCCCGCCGAACGTGCCGGGGAAGAGCTCGGCCGAGTAGTCGATGGCCTCGGGCCGGGCCAGGTCGTACGGCCAGTGGCTCGTGCCGAAGGTGACCTGCTCGGCGATGACCTTGCACCGGAACGCCGGCTTGTTGATGTACCGGGGTGCCGAGGCGATGTCGTAGAACTTGAGGCGGCGGGCCAGCTCAGCGGGGCCGCCGGGCAGCACCTCGGAGTCCACGCGAACGGCGTAGCGCCAGTACGAGCAGATGTCGCCCTCGGCCACCACTGGCGTGCTGATGCCCGGAACGTCGGCCAGCAGCTTGCTCAGGCGGTCGGCGTTCTCGATGCGCACCTGCACGTGTCCGGCCAGCTTGGGGAGCTGGGCCATGAGGACCGCGCTCTGCAGCTCGGTGATCCGGTAGTTCGGGGCGAGGAACTCGTGGTCCGGGTTGGCCTCGCCGTAGGGCCAGGCCTTGTTGATGAACACCCGCATCCGACGGTTGTAGGCGTCGTCGTTGGTGACGACGATGCCGCCCTCGCCCGACGTGATGTGCTTGCCCTGCTGGGCGCTGAAGCACCCGATGGTACCCATCGAGCCGATCGGGCGACCCTGGGAGACGGCGCCGTAGGCTTGGGCGGCGTCCTCGATGACGGGGATGCCCTTGGCGTCCGCCAGGGCCATGATCTCGTCCATCTCGCACGGGTTGCCGAAGAGGTGGGTGACGATGATGCCCTTCGTCCGGTCCGAGATGCGGTCGGCGATGGTGGCGGCGGTGACGTTGAGCGTCACGGGATCCACGTCGGCGAACACCGGGATGGCGCCCTGGTAGAGGATGGCGCTGATGGCGCCCATGTCGGTGACCGACGTGGTGATGATCTCCTCGCCGGGCTCGGTGTCGAGCGCGGCGACCGCCGTGTGGAGGGCGGCGCTGCCCGACGCGCAGGCGGCGGCGTGGCGCACGCCGACCCGCTCGGCGAATGCCGTCTCGAGCTGCTTGGTGAAGGCGCCCTTGGTCGCCGTCAGGGTCCCGCTGCGCAGAACCTCCGCCAGGGCGTCGAGCTCTTCGTCGCCGAATGAGCGCCCGCTCGCGTCCTGATCCGAGGGTAGGGGAGTCGTCACAATGCCCGCTTCCTGTTCGTGAGGGCCGCTTCTCGCCTCCGCTGCGGAGCGCCGTCCCTCGACCGCACAATTGACGGGGTCAGGGTAGGCGACGGCCTCTCCGCCGCCGAGGGGAGAGCACGCCCTCACCGTGATCGTTCGCAACTGCAACGATCGCCGTCCCAATGGGTGATGACGTGACCACGCAGGGCAGCGCGATCGGCGACCCAGCGTGGGCAGAAGCGCTCTGGCCAGGGCTCAGCGGGACCGGCCCGACCGCCGATGACCACACTCCGTTACCCTCGGCACGGCATTGAAGGGGCATCGAGCGGGATCGAGCGGGAGGGCGGCAAGTGGAAGGACTACTGAGAGAGCGGAGCATCGCGGTCGTCCTCGGGACCCGTCCCGAGATGATCAAGATGATGCCGCTGCTCAAGCTGCTGGGCGACCGGGGGCGGATGATCCACACCGGCCAGCACTTCGACGACGACCTGAGCGGTCAGTTCCTGCGGGAGCTCGGCCTCGGTGCGCCGTCGCTGCACCTCGAGGTCGGTGGCCGGCGCCGGGGCTCCCAGATCGGTGACGCCACGCTGCTCCTCGAGGAGCACTTCAACGCCGACCCGCCCGAGGTGGTCGTGGTGCACGGCGACACCAACGCCGCGCTGGCCGGCGCCCTTGCCGCCAACGCCAGCGGAATCCCGCTCATCCATGTGGAGTCCGGGCTGCGCAGCTTCGACCGCGCCATGCCCGAGGAGCACAACCGCATCGTCGTCGACCACCTGGCCGACCTCTGCCTCGCGCCGACGGAAACGAACCGGGCCAACCTGGCTGCCGAGGGCATCGGCGGGGACCGGGTGATCCTCACCGGCAACACCGTGGTCGACGCCGTGCTCGACCTCCTGCCCCCGCCGCCGGAGCAGCATGCCGTGCTGGCCCAGCACGGGCTGGAGCCCGGCCGCTACGTGCTGTCGACGCTGCACCGCCCGGAGAACGTGGACGACCCCGAGGTGCTCGGCATGATCCTGTCCGAGCTCGGCCGCTGCGATCTCCCTGTCCTCCTGCCCCTGCATCCCCGGACCCGAGCCTCGATCGAGGACAACGGCCTGTCCGGGCTCCTGGCCAAGGTCAAGGTCCTGGCGCCGATTGGCTACATCGAGTTCCTGAGCCTGGCGGCCAGTTCGGCGCTTCTGGTGTCGGACTCCGGCGGCGTGCAGGAAGAGGCCAGCGTTCTGAAGCGGCCGGTGCTGGTGGTTCGGAACTCCACCGAGCGGCCCGAGATCCTGGGGACGTTCGCGCAGCTCGTCCCCCCGGGGCCGCTCGTGGGCGCCTGGATCGCGCAGCTCCTGGGTCAGGGCCCGCAGCTGCTCAACCGGCTGCAGAACCTGCCCTCGCCTTACGGCGACGGGACGGCATCGCTGCGGTCCTTCGCGGCGATCACGACGCTCCTCTCCCGCCCGACCTCCTCGAGGCGCGCCGCGTCGTAGTTGCCCCGGCCCAGGAAGAGGGGCCTAGACGACGGGCCAGGGATAGCGGCGACCGCTGGTGTCGACCGGGAACTTCGGGTTGCGCATCAGCAGCCGCGCCCGGTGCTGCAGCGCGTCGACCTCCTCGTCGTCGAGCAGCGCCGCGAGGTCGAGCGGGACGCTCGTCGCCAGTCGCTCGATGCCGTGCAGCAGGCCCTCCGGGACGGGCTCGCCGCCGAACTCCCAGATGACGGTGCGCAGCTTGAAGTCGGCCGAGAAGCACAGACCCTGATCCACACCCCAGATCCGGTCGCCGGGGCCGAGCAGCACATGCCCGCTCTTGCGGTCGGTGTTGTTGGCGACGATGTCGAACGCGCACATGGTCCGGAGCTGCGCGTGCAGATCGGGCCGCGCCTCGTGGAGCGTGAAGTAGTGCTGCTCGAAGTCGGCCTCGATGAAGAGCTGGAACGACCCCTCCCCGAGCGGCCCGTCCCGGATGACGGTGGGCGGCACGAGGCCCCAGCCCAGCGCTTCCGACAGGCGATAGGCGGCCAGTTCGCGCCGGTAGAGGCCGTGGGGGAAGTCCCACAGCGGCCGTTCGCCCCGCCCCGGCTTGTACACCGCCTGGCAGGTCCGGGCGCCGTCGGTGATGGTGGCCAGGAAAGTGGCGTTGGAACTCCACGGCATCCGGCCTTGCACCTCGGCCTCACCGCACTCCAGCAGGCTGAGCGCGGCCTGGTCCGGTGAGGCGCCCGCCATCAGCTCATCTCAGTTCATCCGGGGGCACGGATGGCCGTCGGGGTCGATGGGCAGGCCGCAGAAGCGGCAGGACGGTCGCCCGGCCGCCACCAGCTCGACCGCCCGCGCCGCGAAGGCCAGGGCCTGTCCGCGAGACAGCTCGAACCTCAGCCGGCCGCGGTCGAACGTGACCAGCCAGTCCATGGGATCGGACCCGACACCGGACGAGCTGTCGTCGTCATCGTCGTCGTCATCGTCGCCCTCGTCGTCGTCCTCGACGGCTTCGAGGGCCTCTGGATCGAGCTCTTCGACGACCACCACGAAGCGGTCGGCGTCGGCTTCCCAGGCCACGGCCAGCTGGCCCGCCACCCAGACGGCGTCGATGGGGTCGAGCAGCTCGAGCGCCGTGGGGAGGGGCCCGTCACCGGGCGCGGGCAGGTCCTGCAGCAAGCGCTCCAGGTATTGACCGAGCGCCGCCACCTGCTGCTTCTCGCACTTGACGGTCACCACCTGGCCGTCGGCGCGGGCCTGGAGGAAGAAGACGCGCTGACCGGGGGCCCCGACCGTCCCGGCCGTGAACGCGTCGACGGCGCCGAGGTCGAAGCTGGGGCTCGTGCTCATGGCGCGGTCAGCATCGCGGTCAGGAGGGCCGCAGCTCGGCCAGCGAGCCGCCGGTGGAGTTCACGGTCAAGACGACGGGTCCGGCGTCGCCGTAGGCGATGGCCGTGATGGAGCAGGTGGAGATGACGGTGCGCTGGAAGAGATCGAGGTGGGCGCCCATGGCGTGGGTGACCGCCGCCTTGATGGGATCGGCGTGCGAGACTGCGACCAGCACACCGCCCGGATGGCGCGCCCGCAGCTCGGCCAGGGAGTCCGTGATGCGCACCTGCATGGCCGAGAAGCTCTCGCCCTCCGGGAAGCGGAACCCGCTCGGGTAGCGCTGCACCTGGCTCCACTCGGGACGCTTCATGAGCGCCTTCAGCTCCTCGCCGGTCCAGTCGCCGAAGTCGCATTCCAGGAGGCCGGGCTCGATCTGCACCTCGAGCCCGCAGGCGGCCGCGATCGGGGCGGCCGTCTCCTGCGTTCGCTCGAGCGGCGAGGCGTAGACGGCATCGACCTTCTTGAGCTCGCCGATGCGCTTGGCCGCCAGCTCGGCCTGGTGCTGGCCCTCCTCGCTCAGGTGGAGCCCCGGTGCCCGGCCCGGCAGGTGCTTGCCCGTGGTCGGGGTCTGACCGTGGCGGACGAGGAGGACGAGGGTGGGCGGAGTGGGCTTGGCACGCGGCATGGTCGGGCGCCCAACCTACCGCCGGCCGTAGGGTCGAAGCCGTGTCAACCGTGTCGCCGCAGCCTCGCGACCTGGAGCAGGTGACGGCGGAGATCGTGGCCTGCCGGGCCTGTCCTCGTCTGGTCCAGTGGCGCGAGCAGGTGGCCAGGGAGAAGCGGGCGGCGTTCCGGGACGAGACCTACTGGGGCCGCGCTGTGCCTGGCTTCGGCGACCCCCGGGCCGGGATCGTCCTGGTGGGCCTGGCCCCGGCCGCCCACGGCGCCAACCGGACGGGGCGGGTGTTCACGGGCGATCGGTCCGGCGAGTGGCTCTACCGGGCGCTCCACCGGGCCGGCCTGGCCCGGTTGCCGGGGAGCACCCACCGCGACGACGGGCAGGAGCTGACGGGCGCCTACATCACCGCGGCGGTGCGTTGCGCGCCGCCGGCCAACAGGCCCACGCCCGCCGAGCGGGAGACCTGCCGGCCGTTCCTGGAACGGGAGCTCGCCGCCCTGCGTGACGCCCGCGTCTACGTGGCGCTCGGCGCCTTCGCATACGAGGCCCTGGCCGGGATCGTCGGGCTGCGGCCGCGGCCGCGCTTCGGCCACGGCGTCGAGGCTCCGCTGCCCGACGGCCGGGTCGTGCTGTGCTCGTTCCACCCCAGCCAGCAGAACACGTTCACGGGACGGCTCACGGAGGACATGCTGGACGCCGCCTTCCAGCGGGCGCTCGTCCTGGCGGCTCAGAACAACGCCGCCACCTCGCCCGCTCCGTAGGCGACGGCGACGACGACCAGGAACGACCCGAACGCCACCCGCAGCCGGTGGTCGTCGGCACGGATGGCCACGATGGCGCCCAGGGTCGCGCCGGGCACGACGCCCACGGCCAGCCAGAACGCGAACCGCCAGTCGATCGAGCCGTTGATCGAGTGCGTGATCGTTCCTGGCACGGCGAAGCAGCCGACGCAGACGAGCGACGTGGCGATGGCGCGCTTGATGGGCACGCCGAGGAGGCCGTGGAAGCCCGGCACCATCAGCACGCCGCCGCCGATCCCCAGCAGGCCGGACAGCAGACCGGCCGCGGCGCCGATCCCGCCCGTGGCGACGAGACGGCGGGCCCCCGTCGGCGGGACGACGGGGCGGGAGCGTGGCCGCGACGGCCGGTCCCGGATGAGTCTGATGGCGCTCCACAGCAGTAGGAGCGCCGTCATCACCATGAGGGGATGGCCGCCTCCCGGAAGCACGTGCGCCAACACCGCCCCCACCACCGCGGCGACGATCCCGGTGGGGACCGTGGCCGCCACCAACGGCCAGTCGACGAGGCCCTGCGGCTGGTAACGGGCGGCGCCGCTGACGGCACCGGGAACGATCGAGGGGAGCGTGGTGCCGACGGCCACCGCAGCTGAGGCGCCCAGCAGCCGGATGGCCGGCGTCGAGATCACCGCTCCGCCCACGCCGAACGCGCCCGACATCATCCCGGTCGCCACGCCCGCCACCACCGTCAAGCCGTCGCGCAGCGGCCCCGGATCCACGATCGGGGCGGCTGTCCGTCGGGGCCGGGTCGTCAGGCCAGCGCGGCGGCGAGCGCCTCGCCCGCCGCACTCAGCGCGACCTGACCCTCGTCGACCAGATCGGCCATGGAGACGAACCCGTGCATCATGTGGTCGTAGTGGACGAGGGTCACCTCGACACCGGCCTCCCGCAGGCGATCGGCGTAGAAGGTGCCGTCGTCGCGGAGCGGGTCGTACTCAGCGGTCGCCACCCAGGCCGGGGGCGTGGCCGCGATCACGGCGGGGTCGGCGAGCAGCGGGGAGACGCGCGGATCGTCGGGCGCGCCGGGCCCGCCCGAGAGGTACTGGTCGACGAACCAGTTCATGGCCTTGGCCGTCAGGAGGTAGCCCTCCGCGTGCTCGTCGTGGCTCGGAGCGCAGCAGCGCGCGTCGGTCACCGGGTAGACGAGGAGCTGGAACCGCAGCGGGGCTACCGCGAGCTGGGCCACGACCGCGGCCAGGTTGGCGCCGGCCGAGTCACCGCCGATGGCCAGACGGCCGGGATCGGCCCCGAGCGCCTCGGCGTGGGTGTAGGCCCAGCGCGTCGCTGTGACGGCATCGTCCAGCGCGGCGGGGAACGGGTGCTCCGGGGCGAGCCGGTAGCCGACCGACAGGACGGCGGCGCCGGACCGGTTGGCGACGGCCCGGCACACGTTGTCGTGTCCGTCCAACGAGCCGAGCACCCAGCCACCGCCGTGGAAGAACACGAGCAGGCCGAGCCCGGTGTCGTCCGACGGCCGGTAGAGACGGGCGGGGACGCCGCCGGCATCGACGTCACGCCGCTCGTGGATCTCCTCGGTGGGCGGACGGATGCGGGCTTCCCGCCGGGCCCGGGCCTCGGTCGGGGTGTCCTCGTGGACCGGAGGCTCGCCGAGGGCGGCCATCGCCTCGAGCACGCTCTGGGCCTGCGGGTGGAGCGCCATGCCCGGGAGTCTGACACTGCGCGTCGCCCGCCCAGCGCGGACAGGCACGGCCGCCTCGACGTGCCGGCTCGACTGACCTTGACCGGCGGGTCAAGATAAGGGGATGGAGCTCACCTATCCGCCCGAAGCCGAAGCGTTCCGCAAGGAGATCAGGTCCTGGCTGGAGGACAACCTCCCTGACGGCTGGTTCGACGCGGGCTTCGAGCTGAGCCCGGCCGGGCGGCGGGCGTTCAACGAGGAGTGGCCGACACGCCTCTACGAGGGGGGCTGGATCTGCGCGAGCTGGCCCGAGGAGTACGGCGGCAAGAACCTGTCGATCATGGAGAACGTTGTCCTCGCCGAGGAGTTCGCCCGCGCCAAGGCGCCGCTGCGGGCCGACTTCTTCGGCGACACGCTGGTCGGCCCGACCATCCTCCAGTGGGGGACCGAGAAGCAGAAGAAGGAGTTCCTGCCCAAGATCCTGCGCGGCGAGATGCGCTGGTGCCAGGGCTTCAGCGAGCCCGACAGCGGCTCCGACCTGGCGAGCCTGAAGACATCGGCCATCCTCGACGGCGAGGAGTGGGTCATCAGCGGTCAGAAGGTCTGGACGACCCAGGCGCAGCACGCCGACTACATCTTCCTGCTGGCCCGCACGGATCCCGAAGCCGCCAAGCACCACGGCATCTCGTACCTGCTCGTCCCGATGAAGCAGCCCGGCATCGAGGTGCGGCCGATCACCCAGCCCGACGGCACGGCCGAGTTCAACGAGGTCTTCTTCGACGGCGCCCGCTGCCCCAGCGACAACGTGGTGGGAGGGGTCAACAACGGTTGGGTGGTTGCGAACACGACGCTGGCCCACGAGCGGGGCATGTCCGCCACCACCGGCTACCGGCGCTTCGAGGAAGAGTTCGCCCTCATGGTCGACGCCGCCCGCGAGCGGGGACGGCTGGCGGATCCCCTGCTGCGCCAGGCGCTGACGGCCTACTACACGAAGATCCAGATCCTCCGCATCAACGGGCTCCGCAGCCTGAGCGCGGCCGTGCAGGGGCGCAAGGACCCGGGCGTCGGCGCGCTGGGGGCGACGAACAAGATGTTCTGGTCGGAGATGCACCGCGACGCCATAGAGGTAGCGCTGGACGTCTACGGCGCGGAAGCACTCCTGTCGACGGTCGGGCCCGAAGGGGCGTCATGGCCGGGCAACCAGCGCCACCGCGGCCGGGAGGCCTACCCGGTCAGCTCGATGGCGTCGGCCTTCTTCTTCTCCCGGTCCGAGACGATCTGGGGCGGCACGGCGGAGATCCAGCGCAACATCGTCGGTGAACGGGTTCTCGGTCTGCCGCGCGAGCCCAAGCCGGCGGCGTCCTGATCGCGCGCTCGGCCGATCGCCTCTCCGGAGAGAGCGTTCACGCGGCCGTCATAGAGTGCGAACACCCATGACACCGTGCCCGACTAGCCAGCGAGCGTGAGCACCACGACGGAGACGGGCGCCCCGGTGGTTGCATCGGCCGCGGCGTGGGACGAACTGGTGGCGGCCGACGGCACCCCCCGCCCCGCGGCCGCGCTGCTCATGGCCCAGCTCGGGGAGCTGGGGTTGGCCGAGCTCCAGGAACGGCAGGTCCGGGCCGACCTCGACATCCTCACGATGGGCATCACGTTCACCGTGTACGCCGACGGGCGCGGCATCGACCGTGCCTGGCCGTTCGATGTCATCCCCCGCGTCATCGACGCCGAGGAGTGGCGGACGGTCGAGGCCGGGCTGGTGCAGCGCCTCACCGCGCTCAACCAGTTCATCGACGACGTCTACAACGACCAGCACGTCGTGCGCGATGGTGTCTTCCCCGCCGAGCTGCTGGCCGGGTCGGTGAACTTCCGCCCCGAGTGCCGCGGCGTGCGCCCGGCGTTCGGGGTATGGGCCCACGTCTGCGGCAGCGACCTCGTCCGCGACGCGGACGGCACGCTGTACGTGCTGGAGGACAACCTGCGGGTGCCGTCGGGCGTCAGCTACCTGCTCGAGAACCGGCTGATCTCCAAGCGGGCCTTCGCCGACCTGTTCGCTCGCCAGAGCATCCTCCCTGTCGACGCCTACACCGACGAGCTCTACAAGCTGTTGTCGTCCCTCGCCCCTTCGGGCATGACCCAACCGACCGTCGTCGTGCTCACCCCCGGCGTGTTCAACTCGGCCTACTTCGAGCACTCGTTCCTGGCGCAGCGCATGGGCGTCGAGCTCGTCGAGGGCTCGGACCTCGTGGTCGACGACGACGATGTCGTTTCGATGCGAACGATCGCCGGGTTGCAGCGCGTCGACGTCATCTACCGGCGGGTCGACGACCTGTTCCTCGACCCGGAGGTGTTCCGCGCGGACTCCGTGCTCGGGGTGCCCGGGCTCATGCGGGCGTGGCGGGCGGGGAACGTCGCCATCGCCAACGCGCCCGGTTCCGGCGTGGCCGACGACAAGGCCGTGTACGCCTGGGTGCCGGAGCTGATCCGCTACTACCTGGGCGAGGAGCCGCTCCTGGCCAGCGTGCCGACGTACCGCTGCCACTACGAGGACGAGCGCCGCTACGTGCTCGACCACCTGCGCGAGCTGGTGGTGAAGCCGGCCAACGAGAGCGGCGGGTACGGCCTGCTGATCGGCCGGGGCGCCAGCCCGACCGAGCTGGCGCTGCGCGCCGCGGCGATCGAGGCCGACCCCCGCAACTGGGTGGCCCAGCCGATCCTGTCGCTCTCGACCGCGCCGACCATCTGCGACAACGGTGTCGAGCCCCGCCACGTCGACCTGCGGCCCTTCATCCTGAGTGGACGCACGAGCTACGTGACGGCCGGTGGCCTCACGCGGGTGGCGCTGCGGAACGGCTCGCTGGTGGTGAACTCCTCGCAGGGCGGCGGCAGCAAGGACACCTGGATCGTCGAACGCCAGGGCGGCTGATGCTGCTGTCCCGGGTGGCCGAGAACCTCTACTGGGGCGCCCGCTACCTCGAGCGGGCGGAGGACACAGCCCGCATCATTCGGAGCTACTCCGAAGCCATGGTGGACCTCCCGATGTCCGTGGGCACGTCGTGGGAGCCGCTGCTGGCCATCACCGGTAGCCGCTCCACCTTCGACCTCCAGCAGGACCGGGCGGACGAGGCGACCATCGTGCGCTTCCTCGTCGCCGACGACGCCCATTCCGGCAGCGTCGTCATGAGCATCAGCCAGGCTCGGGAGAACCTGCGCTCCACCCGTGAGGTCATGCCCCGGGACGGTTGGAGGGTCGTGAACGACCTCTACCTGTTCGCGCAGGCCCACCGCCACGACGGCGTCGGCCACCACGCGCTCGAGGAACCGGCCCCGGCTTCGGCGGCCGACGCCCGGCGCGTGGACGGGATCCTCGCGGCCACGATGAGCAGGGACGCCGCGTACGAGTTCCTGCGCCTCGGCCAGGCCATCGAGCGCGCCGACATGACTACCCGGGTGCTGGGCGTGCGGGCCGCGGCCCTGATGGCGTCCACGGATGGGGCCGATGAGCATGCCGAAGTCCAGTGGATGAGCATGCTGGCGTCGCTGTCCGCCCGGCAGATGTACCACCGGAGCACCCGCGAAGCGGTCAACGGCCCCGCGGTCGTGCGCTTCCTCCTGCTCGACGAGACGTTCCCGCGCTCCGTCATGGCCTGCCTCCGTCGGGTGACCACCGGCCTGGAACACCTTCCGCGAGGGGATGAGGTCCTGCCCGCTGTCGCCGGGGCCGAGGCGGAGCTGCTGCTCGTCGATCCGGCCGACATCGATGGCAAGTCGCTCGACGCCGCGATGGACGCGGTGCAGCTCGCCCTCGACGCGCTGCACGACCACCTCACCTCGACCTATCTCTGCCCACCAATGGTGCAGCAGCAACAACAGGTCCAGCAGCAGGGCTGATCACCGAGTGCCGATGGACCCCCTCTTGGCTTCCGCACTGTTCGGGTACGCCCCGTCGCCCTCCCGCTTCGACGAGGCGGTCGACGAGTCCGGCGCGGTCCGGCCCATCTGGCGCAGCCTGGTCGCCACGCTCGCCGACCTGGGAGGGGCCGAGATCGAACAGCGCCGCCGGCAGGCCGACCGGCTCATCGCCGCATCGGGCGCCAGCTACCTGGTGCACGACGAGGCCGATGCCAGCCGCCCGTGGCGGCTCGATCCCGTGCCGGTCGTGGTGACGGCGGACGAATGGCGACCGTTGGCGGAGGCGATCGCCGAGCGGGCGCTGCTCCTCGACGCCGTCCTGACCGATCTCTACGGCCCCCGGACGCTGCTTCGCGGCGTGATCCCGCCCGAGGCCGTGCTGGGGTCGCCGCAGTACGAATGGCCGGTGCTGACCAGCCGGCCGCGACCGTCGCGGTGGCTGACGGTCTACGCCGCCGACCTCGTGCGCACCGGCGACGGCCAGTGGAAGGTCCTGCGCGACCTGACCGATGCACCGTCCGGAGCGGGCTATGCACTCCTGAACCGCACGGTGCTGTCCCGGCTGTTCCCGGGCGAGCACCGGCAGCTCGGTGTGCTCCGGCTGACCGACTTCTTCGTGGCGCTGCGGGCCGCGCTCGCCGCGCTGAGCCCCGAGGACCGGCCGGACCGACGCACCGTCGTGCTCAGCTCAGGGATCGGGCACCCCAGCTACTTCGAGCACACGTACCTGGCCGAGCAGCTCGGCTACAACCTGGCCGAGGGCGGCGACCTCACGGTGCGGCACGGGCGCGTGCTGCTGCGATCGCTCGGCGGGCTGGAGCCGGTCGATGTGCTCCTGCGGAGGGTCGAGGGGGCGGTGGCGGACCCACTGGAGCTGGGTGACGGTGACAGCGGGGGCGTCCCGGGCTTGCTGCACGCCTGCCGCGAGGGAGGTGTGGGCCTGGCCAACGCGCTTGGCTCGGGCGCCGCCGGCGGGCTGGCCCTGCACCCGTTCCTGCCCGCCGCGTCCCAACGGCTCCTCGGCCGTCCGCTCCGCCTCGCGTCGTTGGACACGCTCTGGTGTGGGGACGACGAGCAGCGGACGGAGGTCCTGGCCGAGCTCGACGCGATGGTCGTCCACGAGTCCGGCGCGGGTGAGCGGGGGAGGGCGGTGTTCGCCGATCAGCTCTCCGACACCGACCGTCGAGCACTGGTCGCGCGCATCTCAGCCGATCCTTGCCGTCACGTCGCACAACGCAAGGTTGAGTTTGCAACGACACCGATGCTGCACGACGGCGCCGTCGTGCCGGGAACGGTGGTGCTGCGTGTCCACGTCGTGCTCGGACCTCAGGGTCCCGTGGTGCTGCCGGGCGGTCTGGGGCGCATCCTCGATCCCGCCGTCCCCGTCGTGACGCAGAGCAGCGGCGTCGCCAAGGACGTGTGGGTCGTGGACGGTGAGGTCGCGGGGCGCCGGGAACGGTTGCGGCTCGAGCCTCGGATGCCCCAGGTCGATCTGCGGGCGTCGCTGCCGACGCGCTCAGCGGAGGCCCTCTTCTGGCTCGGCCGGCACGCCGAGCGGGCGGAGGCCGTCGCCCGGCTGGCGCGCGCCGTCCTCGTCCGCACCGAGCAGGACCCCGCGCTGCTGGACCTGGGATCCGGCTGGGCCGCGTGGGCGGCCGGGGGCCTGCGGGCCGTGCGCGGTCAGGCCCCGGCGGACGGACCAGACGGATCGTACGGACCGGAGCCGGGCTCGGGGGACGAGCTCCTGGCCGACGAGGCGCGGGCCGCGCTGTCCGGGCCCGGCGGCCTGGGCGAGCAGACGCAGCTGGTCCGCCGGGCTGCCAGCTCGGTGCGGGAGTTCCTCTCGTCCACGACGTGGGAGGTGCTGGAGAGCCTCGTCGTGGACCCGGCCCGTCCGGCCGAGTCTCTGGACCGGGTCGTCGTGGCGCTGAGCGCGCTGGCCGGGTTGGCCATGGAGAGCACGGTCCGGGGGCCGTCCTGGCGGCTCCTCGACCTCGGCCGCCGTCTGGAGCGGGCCCTGGTGCTGCTCGGCGTGGTGGAGTCCATGCTGGGGCCGGAACCCGATCCGCTCACGGTCGCCGCACGGTACGAGGTGGTGCTCACCGCCCACGAGAGCCTCGTCGCCTACCGGCGGCGCTATCGGAGCGACGCCCGCGTCGAGGCCGTGCTCGACCTGCTGGTCGCCGACGACACGAATCCACGCGCGCTCGCCTTCCAGCTCGATCGCATGGCCGAACACCTCGTCGCCCTGCCGGGGGCAGCCGGGCGATCGCGCCTGGAGGACCTGCTCGACATCTCGGCGCGGACGGTGATGCGGGCCTCGTGGCACGATCCCGAGACCTCGGGGGTCGGTCCTGCTGTCGGTGGACGGTTGCTCGCCGTCGACCGTCTCGTCCTCGACGCCCGCGGTCCACTGTTGGACCTGGCCGACGCGTTCGTGGCCCGCTGGTTCGCCGACCCCGCGGCGGCCCGGCGCATGGGACGCTCGGTGTGACCCGGTACCGCATCGAGCACCGCACGACCTATCACTACGGCGCGCCCATGACCGGTGGTCACAGCGTGGCCCACCTGGTGCCGCGGGCCACCAACAGCCAGGCCGTCGTGAGCTCGGTCGTCCGTTCCGACCCGGAGGCCGACGAGGTGGTCACCTGGCTCGACGCCTTCGACAACCTCGTCACCTACCTGGGCGTGCACCACCCCCATGAGCAGCTCGAGGTGGTGGCGATCAGCGAGGTGGACGTGGCCGTGCCCGAGCTCCCCACCGGCATGGATCTGGCCTGGGACCGCGTCCTGCCTCCTCTGACCGAGGATCGGACGGACGACGGTTTGCTGGCCCGCGCCTGCCGGCTTGCCTCGCCCGCCGTGGAGGTGACAGAAGCGGTCGTCGAGTACGCCGTCCCGTCGTTCCCGGCCGGGCAGTCCTTGCGGGCGGCACTGACCCATCTGACCTCTCGCATCTTCCGGGACTTCACCTTCGACCCATCGTTCTCGGACGTCGCCACGCCCGTCGACGACGTCCTGGCCCACCGTCGCGGCGTGTGCCAAGACTTCGCC
>Ga0247829_10000595_pt1 | contig 14462 bp, 7 predicted proteins | sample 12C_Control_Day4_FD_207765 | JGI IMG/M metagenome (GOLD analysis project Ga0247829, IMG submission 207765) | Soil microbial communities from agricultural site in Penn Yan, New York, United States - 12C_Control_Day4 | ecosystem: Environmental > Terrestrial > Soil > Agricultural land | place: USA... | reverse complement strand
CCGACCGGCGCACTCGATATCGCAACCGGCATTCTCGTGCTCGAAGCGATTCAGCAGGTGAACGAGGAGCTGGGCACGACCACGGCGGTCATCACCCACAACGCCGCTGTCGCGGGCATGGCTGACCGCGTCGTGTCGCTCTCCGACGGCCGCATCGTCAGCGATTCGGTCAACGAGCGCAAGGTGAAGGCGAGGGAGTTGACGTGGTGAATTCGCCCCTGGACCGCAAACTGCTGCGCGACCTGTGGGCGCTCAAAGGGCAGGCGCTCGCGATCAGCCTCGTGATCGGCGCCGGGGTCGCGATGTTCATCATGTACCTGAGCACGTTCGCCTCGCTGCGGCTGACACAGGCGACCTACTACGAGCGCTACCGGTTCGCGGACGTTTTCGCGGGACTGACGCGCGCTCCCCTCCCGCTGCGCGAACGGATTGCGGAGATCCCCGGCGTCGCTCGCGCCGAAGCGCGCGTGGTCGTGGACGTCACGCTGGATGTGCCCGGCCTGCGCGAACCCGCAAGCGGACGCCTGATCGGCATCGAGATACCGCGCGTGCCGATGCTGAACGATCTCTTCCTTCGCAACGGACGTTACCCGGAGCCTGGTCATTCCGACGAAGTCGTCGTCAGCGAAGCCTTCGCGATCGCGCGCGACCTCGTCCCCGGCGACAGCATCGGCGCGGTGATCAACGGGCGGCGCCGTGACCTCGACATCGTTGGCCTCGCGCTCTCGCCCGAGTACATCTACAGCATCCGTCCCGGCGAGCTGGTGCCCGACGATGCGCGATTCGGGATCTTCTGGATGGATGGGCGCAGCCTCGCTGCGGCGTTCGACATGGAGGGCGGCTTCAATCATGTGTCGCTCGCTCTGTCGCGTGGCGCGTCTGAATCGGATGTCATCGCGCGTCTCGATCGTCTGCTGGCGCGGTACGGTGGGCTGGGCGCGCTGCCGCGCAGCCTGCAGACGTCTCACTGGTATCTCGACAACGAGTTGCGGCAGCTGCAGAGCGTCGGGCTGATCCTGCCGATCGTCTTTCTGCTCGTCGCGGCGTTCCTGCTCAATGTCGTACTCACGCGGATCGTGTCGGTGCAGCGCGAGCAGATTGCGGCGTTGAAGGCGCTTGGCTACACCAACGGCGAGCTGTCGTGGCACTACGGGAAACTGAGTCTCCTCATTGGCGCAGCGGGCGGCGCGCTGGGCGTGGCGGGTGGTGCGGGGCTTGGATCGGGGATGACCTCGCTCTACAACAACTTCTTTCGTTTTCCGACGCTGCAGTATTTTCTGCCGTTGAACGTCGTGATCGGCGGGGTTCTCGTGAGCTTTGCCGCCTCCGGGCTCGGCGCACTGAACGCGGTGCGCCGCGTCGCGGCGCTGCCCCCCGCGGAGGCGATGCGTCCGGAGCCCCCGGCCAGGTACCGCAGGAGCTGGATCGAACGGGCCGGCCTTGCGCGTTTTCTCTCGGCCCCCGTGCGCATGATCCTGCGGAACGTGGGCCGTCATCCCGTCCGCGCCGCAACATCCGTCAGCGGCATTGCCGCCGCCGTCAGCATGCTCATCCTCGGCACGTTCTTCCTCGATTCGATCGGCGTGCTCATGGACCAGCAGTTCTTCGTGATCCAGCGCCAGGACGTCACGGTGAATTTCGTGCTGCCCGCTTCCGCGCGGTCGTTCCACGAAATCAGCCGTCTGCCGGGCGTTCTCTACGCCGAGCCCACACGCGCGGTGCCCGCACGCCTGCGATCCACACACCGGTCACGCATCGTCTCGATCCAGGGGCTCGTTCCGGATCCGCAGTTGAACCGCGTCGTCGACGTGAATGGCGGCCCCATGCGACTGCCTCCAGGCGGCCTGGTGCTCTCACTCAAGCTGGCGGAGGTGCTTGGCGCCGCTGTGGGCGACGAAATACTCGTGGAAATTCTGGATGGACGGCGGCGCGTGCAGCCGGTACCCGTTGCCGGCATTGTCGAGGAGTACATGGGGACGTCTGCCTACATGGAGATCGACGCGCTGCGTCGCGTGGCGGGTGAGGGAGACAGCCTGACGGGCGCGTTTCTGCAGGTCGATGGCGCGGCGGCAGGAACACTCTACGACCGCTTGAAAGATATTCCCGCCGTGGCCGGCGTCGGGCTGAAGCGAACCGCGATCGAGAGCTTCAACAAGACGCTCGCCGACACGTTCTACGTGATGATCTTCTTCAACCTCCTGTTCTCGAGCGTCATCGCGGGGGGAGTCGTGTACAACGCGGCGCGGGTCTCGCTGTCGGAGCGCACCCGCGAGCTCGCCAGCCTGCGCGTGCTCGGGTTCACGCGCGGCGAGATCTCGTTCATCCTGCTCGGGGAGCTCGCTGTCGTCACACTGATCGCCATTCCGGTGGGAATGGTGACGGGTTATGCGTTCGCCGGACTGCTGGTCGCCGCGTTCAACACCGAGCTGTATCGGTTTCCGCTGATCGTGACGCCGCGAACGTTCGCATACGCGGCGGCGTCCGTGCTCGTGGCCGCGCTGTTGTCCGGCCTGGCGGTGCGCCGCCGCCTCGATCACCTCGATCTCGTCGCGGTCCTGAAGACACGAGAATGAAGCATCGATGAAGCGTCTGATCAGATACGCACTGCTAGTGTTCGTCATCCTGGCGGCGGGCTACTGGGCGTTCAAGCCTGCCGCGGTTCCCGTGGATTTCGGCGAGGTCTCGAAGGGCACCCTGCAGGTCACGGTCAACGAAGAGGGACGCACGCGCGTGCGGGACCGCTACGTGGTGTCGGCGCCGCTGCCCGGGCGCATGAAGCGCATCGAGCTCGAGCCCGGCGATCCGGTCGTCGCCGGAAAGACCATCGTCGCGCAGTTTCAGCCATCGGATCCCGCACTGCTCGACGTACGCACGCGCGGGGAGCTCGAGGCGAGGGCCAGGGCCGCCGCATCCGCCGCTGGCGGTGCACGCGCGGACCGCGAACGCATCCGCGCCGATCTCGCCTTCGCGCAATCGGATCTCAAACGCGCGCGGGCGCTGGTGGAACAGAAGGTGATCGCGGCGCGGGAAATGGAAGGCGCCGAGCGGCAGGTCGAAACGCTGACGCGGTCGCTGCAGTCAGCGGAGTTCGCGGTGCGCACGGCGGAGCACGAGCTCGAGGTCGCGCGCGCGAGTCTGATCCAGAGCCGCGGTCGCGGCGCCGCGGCAATCTCGCTCTACTCTCCCGTGAACGGCGTGATCCTGCGGCGCCTCAAGGAAAGCGAAGCCGTCGTCCCCACCGGCGAACCGCTCGTCGAGATCGGTGACCTGAAGGATCTCGAGATCGTCTCGGATCTTCTGTCGAGCGCCGCCGTCCGCGTCCAGCCGGCGCAGCCGGTGCTGATCGAGCAATGGGGCGGGGATCATCCGCTGAACGGAACGGTCAGGCTGATCGAGCCGTCCGGTTTCACGAAGATCTCCGCGCTCGGCGTCGAAGAACAGCGCGTCAACGCGATCATCGATTTCGTCGATCCTCCCGAAAAGCGTCCGAGGATCGGGGACGGGTACCGCGTCGAAGTGCGCATCATCGTGTGGTCCAGAAACGATGTGGTGAAGGTGCCGACGAGCAGTCTGTTTCGCGAGGGCGACGATTGGGCCGTTTATGTCGTCAACGGCGATCGCGCTTCGCGCCGTCGCGTGCAGGTCGGACAACGCAGCGGCCTCGAGGCGGAGATCACGACAGGGCTGGCAACGGGAGAACGCATCATCGTCTACCCGAGTGATGCAGTTACGGACGGCGTCAAGGTCAGGGCGCGCTCGTAGCGCGCATGGCTGGGCTTTGCGCCAGCGCGTCCGGGTTTACACTTTCAACGACGGTTACGCTGAGGGAGGCACAGTCATGACCACCAAGTGCGCCCACGAGGTCTGCAATTGCCAGGTTCAGCCGAACGGACCGTACGGAAAGTACTGTAGCGAACACTGCCGGGAAACAAAGAAGATGACCGAGCTGCACTGCGGATGTCGACATCCGGGATGCGCTTAAGGTCGGCTTGAGGCTCGCGGCTTGAGGCCTGCGGGCGTCGGGCTCAAGGTTCCCGCTTCCCGGCGCGAGCCGCAAGCCGCAAGCCGGTTTACAAAATCACCCGCTCGTCTCCCACCCGCCGCGTGATCCGCTGACCATCGAGGTACTCCAGCAGCGGTACCGCGTACTTGCGCGAGAGACCCGTGAGCTCCTTGAACTCACCGACGCCGAACTTCGGGTTTGCGCTCTTGCGCGCGCGCACATCTGAAATCAGCTTCTGAACAGCCTTCCGATCGAGAATCAGGGCGTCGTTGATCCTGACCAGCACCTGTTCCTTGACGAGCATCTGGATGATCTTGCGCGCATTTGTGCGATCCACTCCCGCGCTCCCCGCGATCTCGTCGGGCGGCGGCGCCTGCAGGCCCATCTCCCGGAATCGCGCGATCAGTTGCTCGCGCGCCTTTTCGTCGGCACCGTGAAGGTTGATCGACCGCCCGAACGCGCGGACGACGTCCTCCTCGACGGTCACCGCGCGCTGCGCCGCAAGATGATCGAGCACGGCGCGGAAGAAAACAGGTGACGCCTTCGGGAACGCGCGAGCGCGCAGATCTTCCCGGCCGATGCCGGGCAGCAGCGGCTCGGCCGCATGGAACGCATTGACTTCGTGCACGGCCGCGGCGGCGGCCGTGTCGAAGACCTCCCGCGTGGCCGTGACCAGCGGCTGCGCGCTCAGAATGCGTACCTGCTGGTTGGATGCGAGCGCCTGGACCTCGCTCCTCGCCGCCTCCGGCGTGATCCCCAGTCGGCCGACCAGCGCCATGTCGTCCAGCCCGGCCGTCTCGGCTTCTTCAATGAGCTGACGGACCTTGTCGCGCAGCGTGCCGGCCTCGAGCACGCGCAGGCGATTGACGATCCGCGGATCGCTTCGACGCAGTTTCGGCGGATGCGCGTCGAGGATCTCTCCCCCGCCGAGCGTCGTCATGGGCGAGTACTGCCGCACGATGAAGCGATCGCCGGGCAGCGCGAACGCGGGCTTCTCGAGCCGGATCCGCGCCAATGCGGTGTCGCCCGGTTGGAGGATGTCCTGGCCGAGCAGCACGGCATGGCCGATAAGTTCCGTGGTGCCCACGTGAAACCGGATCCGCTTGCGAGAAGGCAGCGCACCCGAGGTCGACAAAAGCTCCAGGCTGACGTCGAATGTCGCGGACGGAGCAAAGAGTCCTGGCACCGTGATCACCATGCCGCGCTCTATCTCGGCCAGATCCACGCGCTGCAGGTTCAAAGCGGTCCGCTGTCCGGCGCGCGCTTCGTCGACGGTGTGTCCGTGCACCTGAATCCCGCGCACCCGTGCCGGTTTCCGGGCGGGGAGGATCTCGACCTCTTCGTCGCGCCGGATCCGGCCGGTGATCAGCGTGCCCGCTGCCACGGCGCCAAACCCCTTCATCGTGAAGCAGCGATCGATCGGCAGCCTGAACAACTTCGACGAATCGCGCGGCTTCGCGGTGGACGCCATCCGGCGAAGCGCTTCGACCAGCTCCGGCATGCCCTCGCCGGTATGCGCACTCGCTCGCAGCACCGGCGCTCCCTCGAGAAACGATCCGCGGAGGAACTCGTGCACCTCCACTTCGACGAGATCGGCCATGTCGGCCTCCGCCGCGTCGATCTTGGTGAGGACGGTGAGCCCCTGGCGGACGTGCAGCAGCTCGCAGATCGCAAGATGCTCGCGTGTCTGCGGCATCACGGATTCATCGGCGGCGATGACCAGCATCACGACATCGATGCCGCCCACGCCGGCGAGCATGTTCTTCACGAACCGTTCGTGCCCCGGCACGTCGACGAACCCGAACATCACTCCGTCGTCGAGTGTCAGGCTGGCGAACCCCAGGTCGGTCGTGATCCCGCGTTCTTTCTCCTCCTTCAGCCGGTCCGTATCGATGCCGGTGAGTGCTTTCACGAGCGCCGTCTTCCCATGGTCGATGTGACCCGCGGTACCGACGATGATGTGGGACATCGAGTCAATTGTAGGTCGGGTAGAATCGCCGGATGTTCGTTCGATCTTCACTCATTGCGGTAGCGCTCCTGCTTCCACTCACCGCGTCGGCGCAGGACGACGCGGTGCGCCAGATCCTCGACAGCCAGCCGTTCAAGGCCGCCACCGCGTTCATCGAGCAGGACCAGCCGCGGTTCGTCAAGGAGCTGATCGAGCTGACCGAGATCCCCTCGCCGCCGTTCAAGGAACAGCGCCGCGCGAAAGCGTACCTGGAGATGCTGAGGCAGTCGGGCCTCACCGACGCCGAGATGGACCAGGAAGGCAATGTAATGGGCCTCCGCAAGGGCTCGGGCTCCGGCTCCGCTACGGGGATGGTCGCGGTCGTCGCACACCTCGATACCGTGTTCCCTGAAGGCACGGATGTGAAGGTGAAACGGGAGGGCACGAGGCTGCTCGCGCCTGGCGTGGGCGACAACACGCGCGGCGCGGCGCTGATGCTCGCGCTGATCCGTGCGATGGAGGCGGCGAAGTTTCAAACGCGAAAAGACATCCTGTTCGTCGGCAACGTCGGTGAAGAAGGGGAGGGGGATCTTCGCGGCGTGAAGTTCCTCATGCAGAAAGGCAAGTACAAGGACCGCATCACGGAGTTCATTGCGATCGACGGCGGCGACCAGGCGTCCATCACGCACGGCGGCGTGGGCAGCCGCAGGTACCGCGTGACGTTCAAGGGACCGGGCGGCCACAGCTATGGTGCCTTCGGTCTCGTGAACCCCGCGTATGCGATGGGCAACGCCATCGCGAAGTTCTCGCGGATCCAGGTGCCCGAGCGGCCGAAGACGACCTACAACGTCGGACTGGTCAGCGGCGGCACCTCCGTGAACTCGATCCCCTTCGAGATGCAGATGGTGATCGACATGCGCTCGGTAGATTGCGGTGAGCTGAAGAAGGTCGAGGACCAGTTCCTCGCGATTGTCCGCGACGCGGTCGACGAGGAGAACAGAGCGCGATCAACGCGCGAGGGAAAAGTCACGGCCGAACCAAAGATGGTTGGCGACCGCCCGTGCGGGCAAACCGCGCTGACATCGCCCATCGTGCAGAAGACGAGCGCGGTCGTGAAAGCGTTCGGCCTGACCCCGTCCTACAGCATCAGCAGCACGGATTCGAACCTGCCCATGAGTCTAGGCATCCCCGCCGTGACCATCGGCCGCGGCCCCGGCGCCCGCGCTCACGCCCTCGACGAGTGGACGATCGTCGACCCCGCGCAGGACGTCAAGGCCGTGCAGGTCGCGATGACGATGATTCTCGCGGTCGCGCAGTGAAGTTGCCGCTTGCCGTCCAGTCCGTTCGACTGGCTCCGACGATCCCGTTCTGGGGCATGCCTACCGGCAGTTCCTGCTCGTGATGCTGGCGGAGACCGCGGGTGCGTCAGGCAGCAGCCTGATAGCTTGGCGAGCCGCAGGAGGTTGGTCCAGGCACGCACCAGATGACGCGCGACGGAAGCGCGCCCGGCGTGCCGCCGGTAACGCGAGCGTTAGGCCCTGACTGATATTGCAGTGCAGAACAAACACGGACATATCAGTTACGTCAATCGCGCCGTGGCGGCGATTCTCGCGCTCGTCTGGGCCTGCGCCGGAGTTGCGGGACTCGTTGCTGCTTACGTCTACGGTCGTTGGCTGGTGGGTATCGCTGCTGTCTTCGCTCTTTGCTATGCGGTTCTTTGGGTTCGTGTCGTCGTCCGTGCGCGTTTGCTCAACTGGAGCGAAATTGCGAGGCCATGGCGCTGAGCGCAGGTGGCCTCAGGCGATCAATGTGCGGTCAACGGACGCGACCGTCGGCTTGCCGCTGAGCGCCATGGCGAGCGTGAGCTCTTCTCGAAGCAAGCCGAGTACATCGCGCACGCCTTCTTCGCCCGCTGCCGCCAACGCCCACAGATAGGGGCGCCCGATGCACACGGCGCGTGCGCCGAGGGCGAGGGCTTTCAGGACGTCGCTGCCGCGACGGACTCCGCCGTCCATGAGCACTTCGAGTCGGCCGGCGACCGTGTCCGCCACTTCGGGCAGCGCCCGGATCGAGGCGACCGCGCCATCCAGCTGCCGGCCGCCGTGATTGGAGACGATGACGCCGTCCACACCGTTGTCGACGGCGAGGCGTGCGTCCTCGGCCGTCAGGATCCCCTTGATCAGCACCGGCAATCGCGTCTGCGCGCGCAGCCACGACACGGCGTCCCACGTGAGCGTCGCGTCGAAGAGGTCGTGCACGTAGGCGGAGAACGACGAGTGCGCGCCCCACCTGCCCGCATTCGACATGGCCGCCTCGAAGTTGCGCATCGAGATTCCCGCGGGGAGCGCGAAGTTGTTGCGCACGTCCCGGTAGCGGCGCCCGAGGAGCGGCGTGTCAACCGTCAGTACCAGCGCGCGATAACCGCACGCTTCGGCGCGGGCGACGAGCTCCTGCGTCATCGCGCGGTCCTTGTACACGTAGAGCTGGAACCACAGTCCGCCGCCGCAGGCGCCCGCGACGTCCTCGAGCGCGCACGTCGAAAGTGTGCTGCCGATCATGATCGTGCCCGACGCGCGCGCGGCGCGTGCCGCGGCGAGTTCACCTTCGGGGTGCGCGAGCCGATTGAACGCGGTCGGCGCCAGCATCACCGGAAACTCGATGGACTGACCGAGGATCGTGGTGCGCAGATCGACGTGGTTGACGTCGACGAGCACGCGCGGCCTGAGCGCGATCGTGTCGAACGCGCTCCGGTTCGCCGCCAGCGTCCGCTCGTCGCCGGATCCACCCGCGTAGTAGTCGTAGGCGGAGCGCTCCATGCGTTCCCGCGCGATGGCTTCGTATTCGTCGACGGTGAGGGGTTTCACGGGACGAGATTATTTCACGACCGGGACGGCCGTCCGCGGACGACGGACGACAGATTCCGAGGGTTACACGTCGAATCGCAGCGCCGTGGACGGATCGACACGCGCGGCGCGCGCTGCGGGCAGGTAGCTCGCGAGCAGCGCCGTTGCGCCGAGACCGAACGCCACGATGAGGTAGGTCACCCAGTCGAGCGCGCTTACGCCGTAGAGCATCGCCGACATGAGCCGCGTGAGCCCGGCAGCACCGGCGACGCCAAGCGCGATGCCGATCAGCGAGAGCACGAGCCCGTGCCTGAGGAAGAGCCCGCTGACATCTCGCTGCGCCGCGCCGAGCGCCATGCGGATCCCGATCTCGCGCGTGCGCTGCGTGACGATGTAGGAGATCACCCCGTAGATCCCCACGACACCGAGCAGCAGCGCCACGGCCGCCGCGATGCTCAGCATCACGAGGGCGAACGACGTCTGCGCCATCGATTCCGCCTGGATCTCGTCGAGCGTCTGCACGTTCGCGACCGGCAGGTTCGGATTGATCGACCACACCGCCTGCTGGATCTCTTTCAGCAGCGTCGGCGATCCAAAACGGTCGTTCCTGATCGCGTAACCCAGCGACCGCTGGACCTGCGTCTCTTCGCTCCACAGGTGTTCGGTGACGACCGGCCAGTACACGGTTGTCGTGGGCGGTCGCGTGACGCCGTCATCGTGATCGTTGCCGACCACGCCGACGACGGTACGCCAGGGGCTGCTTGGCGTATTGCGGATGCGCCGCCCGATCGCCTGCGCCGGATCCTTCCAGTACTCGCGCGCCAGGTTCTCGGAAATGACCCCCACTTTGGCTTTCGCGTAGCTGTCGTTCCAGTCGAGCGCGCGCCCCGCGAGCAGCCGGTTCCCCATCGTTTCGAAGTAGTTCGGGCCGATCCACTTGAACCGGCGCATTGCCGGGATGCGCCCTTCCGGCGTGGGCGCGTCTTCCACGAAGATCGGGTCGTTGCTGTCGTTGCCGTCCATGGTGATCGAGGAGCTCACGCCGACCGACCTGACACCCGGCACCTGAGCAATGCGCTGTGAAATCTGCTCGTGAAGGCGAGCGGTCTGGATCGGATCCTCGACCAGCGAATCCGGGATGGCGATGCGCAGCGTCAGCACTTCCTCCGGCTTCGTGAAGCCGGGATTCACCTTGCTCATCGCCTGGAACGTACGGACCATGAGACCTGAAGCGACCAGCAGCACGACGGCCAGCGCAATTTCCGCGACGACCAGCGTGTTGCGCGCGCGATGTCTCGCACGCCCGGCGCTCGACAGCCGGCCGCCTTCCTTCAGCGCGTTCGCCAGCTGCGGCCGCGCAAACTTCAGCACCGGCAGCAGCCCGAAGAGCAACCCGGCGATGATCGAGATGACGGCGGTGAACACCAGGACGGTCGGGTCGATGGTGATCTCTTCGACGCGCGGCAGACCGTCGGGCGCGATCGCACCGAGCGCGCGGATCCCTGCGTACGCGAGACCCAGCCCGACGAGCCCGCCGAGCACCGCGAGTGTCAGACTCTCCGACAACAGCTCCCACGAAATCCGGCGCCAGCTCGCGCCCAGCGCGGCGTGGATTGCGAGCTCCTGCTGCCGGCCTTCGGCGCGGACAAGAAAGAGATTCGCGACATTCGCGCAGGCGATCAGCAACACGAGGCCGACGGTGCCGAGCAGGATCCACAACGTCTGCCCGATGTCGCCGATCACGTCCTGCGAGAGTGGCCGCACCAGCGGACCGATCTTCGCATCGTCGAACATCTGCCGCGAGAAGCCGGGAGGGAGCCGGAAGCGCTCGACGGTGAGCGGGATCATCCGCGCGACGTCCGCATTCGCCTGTTCGATCGTGACGCCCGGCTTCAGGCGCGCGATCGCTTGATAACTGAAGTTTCCGACGTGGACTTCGGCGCGATTGAAGCGGAAGGGGAGAAGGACCTGCGGGTTGCGATCGAGGAAGCGGAACCCGGCGGGCAGGACGCCGATGATCTCGTATGGCTTGCCGTCGATCACGAGCGTGCGGCCCACGGCAGATGGATCGCTCCCGAACTTGCGCTGCCAATACGGGTTGGTCAGCATGACCCTGTCTGGTGCGCCAGGTGAATCATCTTCGCGCGTGAAGTCGCGGCCCAGCGCCGGCGGTACCCTGAGAATGTCGAGCACGCCGTCGGTCACCGAGAGCGCCTGCACCCGCTCCGGTTCGCCCGTACCGGTGATCGAAACGGACGATCCCTTCCACAGCGCGAAATCTTCGAATGTGCGCGACTCGTCGCGATAGACGAAATAGTTCGATGGCCCCTGATTCAACACCGGAATATTGATGCCGGGCGCCGTATGCCACACGCCGACGAGCCGCTCGGGTTCGTTGAATGGCAGTGGTTTCAGCAGGACGCCATTGACCACGCTGAAGATCGCGGTGTTTGCGCCAATGCCGATCGCCAGCGTGAGGATGGCGACGAGGGAAAACAGCGGGGTTCGAAGAAGCCGGCGCGCAATTCGCGTGAATCTGTTCTTAGCAAGGGCCATAACGAGAGGTTAGACGGCTGCGGCAGGGGCCAGGTTCTGCATGGCTCTGCTATTCTTCGCTGATGTCTGGTCGATCGGTTCTCATCTTGCTGCCGCTGGTGCTCCTGGTTGGATGCGCTCCGAAACGACCGCCACTGACGGGGCCATCCGCACCGGTGGACGCCCGCACAGTTCTGGTCCCGCGCCCCGTGAACGTTGAGCTCAGGGCGGGTGAGTTCGCGATCGCGCCATCCACGACCATCTACATAGACTCGGACCTCTTCGCGTCCAGCGCGCAGTTTCTCGCGCGTCACATCGGGCTCGCGCTCGGTGACCAGGCGCTGAAAGTCGAAATCAGCACAACGCCGCCCTCGGGTGGGATCGCCTTCCGGCGCAATCAGGCGTCCACAGGTCTGGGCGGGGAAGGCTACGCGATAGCTGTCCGACCCGAAGGCGCCGTGATCCAGGCGGAGACGGCTGCCGGCGCCTTCTATGCCGTTCAGACATTGAGGCAGCTGCTGCCCGCGCACTGGGAGTACGAAGCGATTCGGCCGCCGGAGAGCAAGGCACCGCCAACGCTGTTGCGCGCGGTCGACATCCGCGATCAGACGCGCTTCGGCTGGCGCGGCGCGATGCTCGACGTCGGACGGCACTTCCTCAGCGTTGACGAGGTCAAGCGCTACGTAGACCTCATGGCGTTGCACAAACTGAATCGCCTGCACCTGCATCTCGCTGACGACCAGGGCTGGCGCATCGAGATCAAGTCGTGGCCGAATCTGGCGGCACACGGCGGCAGCACGGAGGTGGATGGCGGACCCGGCGGCTTCTACACACAGGACCAGTTCCGCGAGATCGTCCGTTACGCGGCGGATCGCTTCATCACGATCGTGCCCGAGATCGACATGCCCGGGCATACGAACGCCGCGCTCGCGTCGTACCCGGAGCTCAACTGCGATGGCGTCGCGCGTCAGCTCTACACCGGGATCGAGGTGGGCTTCAGCGCTTTCTGCGTCGAGAAGGAGATCACCTACAAGTTCATCGATGACGTCGTTCGCGAGATCGGCGCGCTGACGCCGGGCCCGTACTTTCACATTGGCGGCGACGAGGTGAAAACGCTCAGAGCGGAGCAGTACAACGCCTTCGTCGAGCGCGTGCAGGCGATCGTGCAGTCCCACGGCAAGCAGATGATCGGCTGGGACGAGATCGCGCCCACGAAGCTGCTGCCGACGTCGATCGTCCAGCACTGGCGGCCAAAGACGACGCCGGCGGAAGCCGTGGCGAAGGGCGCGAAGGTGATCCTCTCGATCGCGGACCGCGCGTACCTGGACATGAAGTACGACGCGAGCACACCGATCGGTCTCATGTGGGCCGCCACCATCGACGTGAAATCTTCGTACGACTGGGATCCTGCGAAGGCAGCTTCCGGCGTGGGTGAGGAGGCGCTTCTCGGGGTCGAGGCACCGATCTGGTCCGAGACCGTGGCCAACATCCGCGACCTCGAGTTCCTCGCCTTCCCGCGCCTCGCCGCGATCGCCGAAGTGGGTTGGTCGCGCCAGGACGATCGCACGTGGAGCGATTTCCGCGTGCGCCTTGGGAATCAGGGTCCGCGCTGGACGGCGCTCGGAATCAACTTTTATCGTGCGCCGGAGATTCCATGGCGCTGACCTTCGATATCTGTGATGCGGGCCTGAAGGCCCGCGCTACTTTCTCAATACCTCAACGCAGAGAACGCAGGGGCCGCAGAGATGTTTGGGTTTTGATCCAGTTCAGGGCGCTCACATCTGAAAAATAAAAACCTCTGTGTTCTCGGCGTGCTCTGTGGTGAGTCTTTGACAAGTGCCGCTATTTTTTGCCGGGTCCGTACAACACGCGCCCGGGCCGGGCAGCCGTCATGCGACCGTTTTCGAACACCACCTCGCCGTTGACGATCACGTGTGAGAAGCCTTCTGCGTAGGAGTGCGGCTTCTCGAATGTCGCGGTGTCGCGCACGGTCGCGGGATCGAAGATCACCACGTCGGCTTTCATTCCCGCGTGCAGGATGCCGCGGTCTCCAATGCGCAGGCGCGCCGCCGGGAACGACGACATCTTCCGCACCGCTTCCTCGAGCGTGAGCACCTTCTTGTCGCGGACGTACACGCCGAGCACGCGCGCGAAGGTCCCGTAGCTGCGCGGATGCGGGTTGGCGCGGCCGAAGATCGGCACCTCTCCATCCGACCCGATCATCGTCGTCGGGTGCACGAGGATCCGGACGACGTCTTCGTCGCTCATGGCGTGGAAGATCCCCTGGCAGCCACCCTGCTCGACGAGCCACAACGTTGCATCCGCGGCGTTCTCGATCGTGGGTTCGAGGCCGCGCTGCTTCGTCAGGTCGGCGAGCGTCTTGCCGGCAAGCGAGGCATCGAAGCCACAGCTCGCGAACTGGACGTTCTTCGGGTCTCCACCGCCGCGCGCGTCGCGGATCGCGACGATCGTCTCTGCGCGGATCTTCGCGCGGGTGGCTGGATCCTTGAGTCGCCCGGCGGTTTCCTGACGCCCACCCTCGAGCGCCCACGCCGGCAGCAGCGCCGAGGCGACGCTCGTGCTCGACGCGGTATACGGGTACTGGTCGCTGGTCACGTCGACTCCGCGCGCGCGAGCCTCGTCGATGAGCCGCAGCGTCTCCACCGATCGTCCCCAGTTCGCCTTTCCGATCACTTTGTGATGTGTGACCTGCGTTGGCAGTCCGCCGCTCTCACCGATGGCGATCGTTTCCTTCACGCTGTCGAGCACGTGAATCGACTCTTCGCGCTGATGCGACTTGTGCATGCCGCCGTAGCGTGCCGCGGTTTTCGCCAGCTCGATCACCTCCGCTGTCGGCGTGAACGAGCCAGGCACGTAGAACAGCCCGGTGCTCAGGCCGAAGGCACCATCGAGCATCCCCTGTTCGACGAGTGCCTGCATCCTGCGGATCTCTTCCGGCGTCGCCTTGCGATCGACGTCACCGATCACCGCCGAGCGGACGGATCCATGGCCGATGAAGCTGCCGATGTTGACCGACTTACGCAGGGCGTCGAGCTTTTGCAGGAACGGCGCGAGCGGCACCGGCGAGCTGCCGTCGGGCCCTTCCATCAGCGTCGTCACGCCCTGGCGCACG
>Ga0247829_10000594_pt1 | contig 14462 bp, 20 predicted proteins | sample 12C_Control_Day4_FD_207765 | JGI IMG/M metagenome (GOLD analysis project Ga0247829, IMG submission 207765) | Soil microbial communities from agricultural site in Penn Yan, New York, United States - 12C_Control_Day4 | ecosystem: Environmental > Terrestrial > Soil > Agricultural land | place... | reverse complement strand
GTCGCAGTCCGTCAGTATCGACCCCGAGCCCCACGACGTCGGGCACGCGGACCCCACCCTCCTGGAGCGGGTGCGCGAGTTCTATCGCAGCACCCGGTCGCCCGAGGCGGTCGTACCCGCACCGAAGCAGCTGGTCGGGTGCGAGTGCGGCCACCGGTGGGGCGTGCACTCGAAGTCACCGCGTCTCGGGTGCTTCGCTACCGGCAAGGACTACGAGGGCGACCCGCTCGTCTGTGAGTGCACCCGTACCCGTGAGAGTGCACTCAAGATGGAGTGCACCTGCCCAGGGGTTCACGCCCCTCTCGGCATCCACGACGCGGGATGCCGGGTGCAGCCGTGAGTGCGCGTACCTGGAACGTACCTCCGCTCCTGGCAGGCGCACTCGCGTGCGCACTCGTCTCCACCGCGCACGCCGAGTACACCCTGGCCACCGCCACTCACGTGAACTCCTGGGTCGCACTCGCCGTACCCGGCGCACTCGACCTCTACGTGATCCAGGCCCTGGTGGTCCGGCGGGACGTGTTCCTCGCCGTACTCGTCATGGTCGCGGCCAACGTCACCTCGCACCTGATCACGGCCGGCGTACTCCCGGTGCACTGGTCGGTCGTGGCGTCCGTGGGTGCACTCGCACCCCTGATCGTGTGGCGAGTGCACTCGCTGGAGCGCGCCCGTACCCGCAAAGAAATCCTTTGGGATGGGGGTACGGGCGTGGTGGATACGCCCGTACCCGCAACGAGTACGCCCCCGAGTACACCCGTACTCGCAACGGATACGCAGCGAGTACACCCCCCGGTGACCAGCAACGATGACGAGTACGCCGTACCCGACACCGTTCCCGGGGACTGGATGGACGACGAGTACCCCGAGACGTACCCGGCCGGGCGCGGGCCCGTCCCGCGCCTGAAGCCGGTGCCGGATCTTCCCGGCGAGTACACCCCGAGTACGGGTGTACTCGTGCCGAGTGCGGCCGTACTCGCTTCGGATACGCCGTACCTGCCCCACTTCCTCGCGTACCTGAAAACGTGCGTGGAAACGAGTACGGAGCCCTCCGTCCGGGGCACGATGCGGGACCTGGGCGTCGGCCAGCCCCGGGCCGAGCGGCTCATCCGGCACATGAACGAGACGTGGGAGGCGAGGAACCGGTGAAGGACTTCATCTGGGGGTTCCTCTGGACCCTGGGCGTACTGGCCGTGGTCTTCTGCCTGATGGACTACCTGTGGGGAGGTGCCCGGTGAACGCCGATTACACGCTCGGCACACTCCTGGTCGGTGTGCTGATGGCCGCCATCGAGTTGGCCGTCTGGTACCCCGGTCACAAGGCCCTGATGAAGAAGCCGGTCCAGCACCTCGGGGACCTGCTCCCGTTCCTGTGGACCTGGTGCGTCGGCGCGCTCACCGCCATGGTCGCCGGCGGACTCGTCGGGTGGGCTACGGGGTGGTTCATCTGGGGCGCAGGGTGGCTCGGGGACGCTGCCCTGGTCTGGGGCGTTGGCGGGGACCGGCAAACGGCACCCCAGGGTGCCAGTCAGGCCCTGACCTCGGGCGGTCTGTTCATGACGGTCCTGCTAATCACGGTTACCTACATCCGGGTCCGGAAAAGTGACGCGAGCTGGAGCCGCAAGCGGGGCGTGATCTCCGGCGTCACGATGGGTTTGTCGGCCGGCGTCGCCGCGGCCGCGGCCGTCCCCCTGGCATCGGCTGCCAACATCTCCGGTGCGTGGCTGACCGGGATGGTGTCGTGATGGGCAAGAGACGCAATCCAGACCGGCCGAGCCGCAGGGCGCGCGGACTGCGTTGGCAGGGACTCAGCCGTAAGTGGTTCAAGCGCGAGCTTGCCCGGCGGCAAGGGCTCGTGTGTGCTCGGTGCGGCCGGGAGGAGCCCCGGAAGAACCTGGTTATGGACCACGTCATTCCGTGGTCCCGGGGAGGCCTGACCACGCTGGAAAACCTCCAGCTTCTGTGTGACCCCTGCGACAAGGCCAAGGGAGTTACGTGAGCGAGGAAGAAGAGGCCGAAACGTCCTCCGGCTGTGCCGGGGCAGTGGTCCTTTCCGTGCTCGTCACCGGGGCGGTCCTCGGTCTCTACGCGGCCAGCCGGACCGCCTTCATCCTGCTCATCTGGGCGCTCGGATGGGGTGCGGTCATCTGGGTGGCGAAGCAGGCTCCGAAGTCCGTGCGGGGTGCAGCTAACCCCGCTCCCCCGGCCCCTTCCGAGAGGGGCTCGGAGAAGAAACCGCAGGTCACCGTGATACGCGACAGAAGCCGCCCCAACCGATGGGCCGTGGCCGATCCCAGTCCGTGGATGGACTGGGAGCCCGACAAGGAAGCAGGGACGACGTGAGTGATATGGACGTCTACGTCGCCGGGGAGCAGGTCCCCGGAACGGACATCGGAATGGGCTACATCTACATAACCACGGCCCTCGGACGCGTTCGCATGACGGCCGAGGAAGCGGAATCGCTCGGCCAGAAGCTGATTCACGCCGCTAGGACGTCGCGCGAGATCGAGGCGGCTGGTTGATGACCCTCAAGCAGCCGGACCCCGCAAAGGCCGACAAGCGGTTCGAGACCGTCTACCAGGGCTCCCGCGGGGGCCACTTCCCGCCGGCGCCGAAGCAGCCCGCCCCGGGAACCTCGAAGAAGACGGGCGCCGCGTAGACTCGGCCCCGCTCCGTCGTTCTCCGCGACAGAACCCCCAGAACCTCCCCGCGTCCAACGGGGAGGTTCTGCTGTTTAATCGTGTACAAGGACGACGACAGGAGCACAGGGATGGCGACACCCCTCACACCAGACCAGTTCGTGAACGCGCTCAGAGCCGAAGGCCTGCGCGTCGTGACCGTCGGCGAATGGCGGACCCACAACCGGAACCACAAGGGGCCCTGGGGGCCGGTCCACGGCGTTCTGATGCACCACACGGCCGGGGGCAGCTCCGGCGCCGTGGACTACTGCTACGACGGATCCAGCGATCTCCCCGGCCCGCTTTGCCAGGGCGTCATCACCAAGGACGGCACCGTCCACGTCATCTCGGCCGGGCGCAGCAACCACGCCGGCGGCGGGGACCCCAACGTGCTCGCGGCCGTCAAGGATGAACGCTACGGCGACCGGCCGCCGGTCCCGCACCAGCACCAGGGCTCGGCCGGGGCCGTCGACGGTAACCCGCACTTTTACGGGTTCGAGTGCGTCAACTTCGGCGACGGTAAGGACCCGTGGCCCGCGGCGCAGGTGGACGCCATGGTGCGCGCGGGCGCGGCCGTATCCCGGGCGTACGGATGGACGGAGAAGTCCGTTATCGCGCACCGGGAGTGGTCCGACCAGAAGCCGGACCCCGCAGGTCCGGGCATGCCCGGCATGCCGGAATTCCGTGCAAGGATCAAGGAACGACTGGCGCACGGGCCGTCCTGGAGCCCCGGGACCACGCCGGCGCCTCCTGCGACAGGGACTCCCATGACCGCACCCGCACGCTCCCTCCTCCAGCGCACCGAGAACCTCACACTCCTGGAGAACGTCCCGCAGACGATCTACTGGACGATCGAATACCCGGACGACGCCAACGGCCACGGCGAGGGCGGCAAGACGGTCGGCTCCAACATCCGCTACAGCGCCATCGTCAACCTGCGCATCGCAGGCCTGGGCGACGGCCAGGTAGTGGAGGTGTACGCGGCCGAGGAAGACGCTAACGGCGTCTTGCTGGGTGAGTCCGAGATCCGCCACCAGATCCGCGGCCGTGAGCTGGGCTACCACCCGATCGCGGAGTCGGCCCCGGTCATCGGCTCCGTTGCGAACAGGCTCGTGTTCCGCGTCGTTTCCCGGTCTCCGCAGCCTGTGACCGTGGAAGAGGCGTGGCTGTCCATGCAGTCGTGGCCGCTGAACGCCTGAGCTTACGCATGGATGAGCCCACGCTCGCCGAGGAAGTCCGGCTCCTGCGCAGGGACGTGCACGCCCTTGTGGAGGCTCAGCGCGAGTACGTCACCCGCGAAATCCTCGGGCTGAAGCTCGAAGCACTCGCCAAGGAGCAGGACGACCTTGCGAAGGACGTGGCCGCGGACCGGGAGCGCATCACGGCCATGTCACGGTGGCTGTGGTCAGGTGTCGTCGCACCTGTCATCGTGGGCATCATCCTGTACGTCCTGATCGGGAAGGGCCCGTGAAAACGATCCGATGGTGGCTCGTCGTCGTGGGTCTCTCCGTGGCCGTCGCGTACGGGATCGCGTACGGCCGGAACCTGGCCGAGCGGCTCGATACCGCCGAGCGCGACAGGGCCGCACTCGCACAGCAGGTGCGGTCACTCGGCGGCGTTCCGGTCGTCGGCCCCCGGGGCAGTGACGGGAAGGACGGACACGATGGTGCCGACGGACGCGATGGAGGCACGGGCCCGGCGGGCCCGGCGGGCCCGCCAGGACCGGGCGGCGATCCGGGATTGGCTGGAGCGGATGGCGCACGGGGTGAGCCCGGGCCCGCGGGTGTACCCGGACCGGCCGGAGAACGGGGCGCTGCGGGTGCGGAAGGCCCGCAGGGACCGGCGGGCGCTCCCGGCCCCCAGGGTCCCGCGGGTCCCCAGGGCGACAAGGGCGAGCCTGCGGAGGCGTGCCCGGAAGGCTACACGGGCGCGATAGTGGAGATCGACAAGCAGAACTACTTCCTGTGCAGGCAGGTGAACTGAAGGAGGAGCCATGGCCGAGTACTCATGGCTGAAGCGGCCCAACGAGTCCGAGCCGGCCTACTCGGCGTTCCGGGCCTACCTGGAAGCCGGGCCCGGGCGCAGTGCCGCCGAGACGTGCCGCAAGCTGAAAAAGTCCAAGAGCCTGGTAGACGGCTGGTCCCGCACCCACGACTGGCGGGACCGCGTACGCGATTTCGACAACCACGTTGCCCTGGCGGACACAGACGGCCTGGTCCACCAGGTCTCCGAGATGCGCGACAAGAACATCGCGCTCATGGACAAGCTGCGTGGCCTTCTGGACCTGCGCCTGGACGACTTCATCACTAAGCGCGACGACCCCACCGTGCGGTGGACACAAGCCCTCATGGCCATGGCCAAGATCGAAGCGAACTCGCTGCTGCTCGGGGACCGGGCCGCCATGTCCAAGACGACCGAGCAGGTGGCCAAGGTTGAAGAGATGATGGCCGAGCTGGACGACCGCATTCGGGGGCGTTCGGCATGAGCTTCAGCAGGGCCCAGTTGGCGCGCATGAGCCCTGCTGACCTCGCACGCCTGGCCGAAACCCTGGAGCAGGCGATCCAGGACGACGACGCCGGCCGGGTTCCGTGGATCTGCAACCGGCCGGCCTGCGACGGCGCCCCCCACAGGGGCTGGTCCGCACCTCACGCCCGGCCCTCCCAGCGGCCACCCGACTGGGAGTGGGACGTGTGGATGGCACTCGCCGGCCGCGGCTGGGGCAAAACCCGGACCGGGGCCGAGTGGGCCATTGAGAAGGCCCGCCACCAGGAGCGTGGAGCGCTGATCGGGCCGACCGCGGCTGACACCCGGGACGTTCTCGTGCAAGGTGAGTCGGGCATTCTGGCGTGCGCCCCTGCTACTTTCCGGCCCGTGTACGAGCCGTCCAAACGGCGCCTGACCTACCCCAATGGCGCCATACAGATGTGCTACTCGGCAGACGAGCCGAACCGCCTGCGAGGACCCCAGCACCATTACGGCTGGTTTGATGAAATGGCGGCCTGGCGGTACATCCAGGAGTCCTGGGACATGGCGCAGCTCGGCATGCGCCTGGGTGCCCACCCCCAGATTTTCGTCACCACCACGCCCCGGCCGCTGCCCCTGATCAAGCGTCTGCTGAAGGATGAGCGGACCGCCATCAGCCACGGCTCGACCTACGACAACCTGTCCAACCTGGCACCCACCTTCCAGCGGGCCGTGATCGCGAAGTACGAGGGGACGACCCTTGGGCGCCAGGAACTCAACGCCGAAGTCCTGGACGACCTCCCGGGCGCGCTCGTCGCACGCCGTCACATCGACGGTTCGCGAGTGGAGCGGGCCCCCGAGCTCATTAACATCGTCGTGGGCATGGACCCTGCGGGTACCGGTGCGGGCGACGAAACCGGCCTGGTTGTGGTCGGCCGCGGCGCCGACGGCAAAAACTACGTCCTCCACGACGGGTCCGAGCGACTGAGCCCCGAGCGGGCATCTGACCGGGCGTTCGCCCTGCTCGACCAGTTCTCAGCCTCGCTGATCATCGTGGAGGACAACGGCGGCAAAGACTGGATTGAAACCGTGCTGCGCATGGCGTGGAAAAGCCGCGGAGGTGCCAACGCAGGCCCGCCCCCGATCCGGCGCGTGAACGCCTCCCAGGGCAAACGGCTGCGCGCGCAGCCCGTGGCCATGCGGTACGAACAGGGCCGCGTGTGCCACGTCGGGTCGTTCCCCGAGCTTGAGGACCAGCTGACCACGTGGATCCCCGAAGAGGACCCGGCGTCCCCCGACCGGCTCGACGCCATGGTCCACGGTGCGGCACACCTCATGCGCAAGCACGACCGCAGCGAGGCAGCGCTCATCAACCCGCACTCGGCCCGGCGCGAGGGTGGCCGGGAGCACCCCGCCATCGCGGCCCGTCGCCGTGCCCAGCAGGCCGAACGGGCGAAAGAGCTCAAGCCGTGCGCCGCTCTGCCCAACTGCACGCGGCTCGTGTCGGCCGGAGCCGCGTACTGCTGCCCCGAGTGCGCGCACGCTGATGAGAACCGGTACGAGATTCACGCGCACAGCAAGGACTGTGGCGCCCGCGCGGCTGAATGGAAGGCATCATGATGGGGATCAACATGGATGCGATCACGCTGTTCACGGCAGCCCTGGCAACCGGCCGGCTCACCCGGCTCGTCACCCGCGACCGCATCACGCACGCACCCCGGCGCAGGCTGCTCCTGAAGCTGGACCCCGAGGGCCTGGCCGCATACCTGGTCGTCTGCGACTGGTGCGTGTCCGTGTACGTGGGCGCGGGCGTGGCACTGCTGCTGTGGGCGGGCCCGGCGTGGGCCGTGTGGCCGCTGTACGCACTCGCGTTCAGCTACGTGGCGGGTTGGCTCGCCTCGAAGGAGGATGAGTAATGGGGCTGCTCGACAAGCTGCGCGGTACCGAGAAGGCGCCACCCCCGAAGACGGTCGTGGCCGCGGCCGTGCCGATGAACGGCCCCGGCGTCCGCAGCGTCAACCGGGGCCGCATGTACAAAACCACGGAGTTGTGGCAAAACGAAGCCTGGTACTACTACGACGCCATCGGCGAGGTGCGCGGCCCCATCACGTGGATCGCCAACGCAGCCTCGCAGGCCGACATCCACGCGACCGAGCTGGACCCGGAAACCGGGAAGCCAACCGGGCCGACCGACAATCCCGTGGCCGTCGCGGCCGCGGCCCTGGTCCTCGGGGGCGCGGCGCAGCGCTCGGGCCTGCTCCGGCTCATCTCCCTGTGCTGGCAGGTCCCCGGGGAAGCGTGGATTATCGTGCGCCCGACCCGGGCCAAAGAGCCGGACAAGTGGCTGGTGCTGTCCGGCAACAAGGTCACGGCCAAGGGCGAGTCCTGGCAGTACACCGACCCGTTCACCGCCGAAACGGTCGTCCTCACTCCGCAGGACCGCCTCCTCCGCGTGTGGCAGCCCCACCCCAACGACCAGGCCAAGGCCGACTCCGCCATGCGCCCGGCGCTGCCCGTGTGCCGTGAGTGCGAGAAGGCATCCCAGTCGATCGCAGCCACGCTCGACTCCCGCATCGGCATGAACGGGGCATGGCTCGTACCCGAAGAGGCGGACCTGCCCCGGGGCGACCACGAGACCGCGGGCGCGGCCCTCATGGACCTGATGCTGACAATGATGGAGACGTCGCTCCAGAACCCCGGCCAGGCGGCCGGCCGGGTCCCCCTCGTGGTCACCATGCCGGGTGAGGTCATCGGCAACGCCGTGTTCCAGGACTTCGCGACGGCCTTCGACGCGGCCGTGGTGGAGCTGCGCGACAACGCCCTGTCCCGGCTCGCCTCCGCCCTGGACATGCCCAAAGACGTGGCCGAGGGCACGCAGGGTGAGTCAAACCACTGGTCGGCGTGGCAGGTGGAGGAGTCCACCTACAAAATCTTCATCGAGCCCCTGCTTAAGGCGGTCGGGGACGCGATCACGGAGCACTGGTTTCGGCCCGCCCTGATCGCCATGGGCATGGACCCCGGACAGGCGGCCGGGTACGAGATCGGCTGGGACACCACCGCCATCGTGGCCCGGCCGGACGACCGGGAGACGCTGGAGTCCCTGTACGAGAAAATCCTTATCTCGGACGAGTACATGCTGACCGAGAACGGCGTGACCACGGACGCCATGCCGTCCAAGGAAGAGCGCACCCGCAGGCTGCTGGAGAAGTGGGTGTCCGGGGCACCGACACTGCTCGCCGACCCGAACATCACCCAGGGCATGGACCTGGGGCTCGAGATCAGCCCCGTCGCGGCGGGCGTCGATGCGGAGGTGGGCGCCGGAGGCGAGCTGGTGACGCCCGAGCCGGAGCCCGCACCGAACGCGCTCCCGGGGGCGACGCCGGACACCCGCGGCGAGGAGCCGGTGCCCGAGGGGCTCGTGGCGGCGGCCGAGCTGATCGTCTATGACGCACTCTCGCGGGCAGGCGGGCGCCTGCTCACCAACCAGAACCGGGGCCAGTTCAAGTCCACGCCCCGGCACGAGCTGCACACGGTGATCCCCCTCCCGCACGGCACGTTCGAACTGATGGAGGGGTCCTTCCAGTTCACGGATCCTGTGGCTGAAGCATTCGCCGTGCGGCCCTCCCGGCTCAAAGTGGCGCTTGAGAACTACGTGGCCGGCCTGCTGCTGGAGCGGCGGCCGCACAACCGGGAGCGGCTGCGCGAGGCACTCCGGTGACCACGCCGCTCGGGGATGACCCGAACCTGCCCCAGCGGCTGCGCGCGCAGGCGTTCATCCGGGAAGGGGAGCAGCGCATCGCGCGGACATGGTTCCGCTCCGTGTCCCGCTTCCTGGACCGGGTGCGCCCGGCCGCCGTGCCCGAGAACGGCCCGATCGACCCCGGACGGGTCTCGGACCACGCACAGTTCTGGACGGACCAGGTCGACGTGGAGGTAGTGCCGGAGGTAGGGAACGTCCTCACAGACGCGTGGCGGCGCGTGACCCGCGCGGGGGATCCGCCCTCGGACCCGTACGTGAGCACGTACCTGAACGAGGTCGGCAACCGGATGAGCCACACCCCCGACGAGGTGTACGCCATGATCGTGGCCGAGGTCGAACGGGGCATCCAGGAGGGGCGGGCCCTTGACCGGGTGCGGGACGACATCCAGGCGATCCTCACGGCGGGGCCGACGTCGGTGTGGCGGGGCCGGGCCATGACCGTGGCCCGTACGGAGACCATCGGGGCGGTGAACGCCGGCGTGTACCGGGGGGCCGTCCTGGACGCGGAGCAGCGTGGGGATGTGGCCCCGTTCAAGGTGTGGATCTCTACCGAGGACAAGCGGACGCGCCCGACTCACGTCGCGGCGGACAAGCAGCGCACACTGCTGTCGGAGCCGTTCACGGTTGGCGGTGCGAGGCTGCTGTTCCCGGGAGACCCCCGGGGACCTGCGAATGAAGTGATCAACTGCCGATGTTCCTTGCTTCCTGTGGTTCTCGGCGAGGAAATCGACTGGACTGAAAGGCAGGATCCCTGATGGCAATGGATCTGGCGACGTACCACATGATGCATGGCTGGCCGGAGATTCCGGCCGACCCGGACGCGGTGCTGACCATGGTCACGCAGAACGAGCTTCAGCTGGACCAGGATCTGCTGCTGTACCTGTGGGCGCGCTCGGAGCAGACCCCGTGAGCGGGGGGTGGGGTAGGGACCGGTGCTGTGGTTGCGCCGGGGAGATGTGCTGCACGCACGGAGAGGCCGACTGCGAATGACCAGGACATGGAGCGCGGTGCTCGCGCGTCTCGGGGTCCCGACCGGGGACGGCCGCATCCTCAGCCCTGCGGGCGGATCGAGCCGCGATCTTCCGCTCCCCCTGATGTGGCAAGAGCTGAGTGATGACGGGCACGGAGGTTCGCGCGTGGTCGCGCGCATGGAGACGCTGCGCATCGGCGACGGCATGGTGACGGCTACGGGGACGATGCTGGATTCGGCGCCGTACGCGGTCATCGAGCAACTTGAGGCCGGCCTGCTGGGCCCGAGCGTGGACCTGGACGACATCGAGTACACGATGGACGACCAGGAGCGTCTCGTCATCACCAAGTGGCGGATCTCTGGGGCCACGCTGGTCGCCATTCCGGCGTTCGCGGACGTGTCCCTGACGCTGGATCCGCTGCCTGCGGACCCGGTGGAGGAAGTTCCTTCCGTTCCCTCCGACTGGATGTACGCTTCGGCGCGCCCCGAACAACTTCCGCCCCTGGACTGGTTTCGGCCGCCGGACCTGGACCGCCTCACGCCCCTGACCGTGTCGGACACGGGCCGCGTGTTCGGGCACATCGCGGGGTGGGGCTCGTGCCACATCGGGCTGCCTGGGTGCGTCACGCCTCCGCTGAGCGCGTCGGGGTACACGTACTTCCACGTGGCGGAGCAGGCGACTGCGGAAGGCCCTGTGCTGCCCGTGGGGACGCTCGTGGCCGGGCCCCGGCACGCGGACGCGCAGTTGGCCTTCCAGGCGGCACAGCAGCACTACGACGACCCGTCGGCCGCGGTGGCGCGCGTGGTCGCGGGTGAGGACGAACACGGCATCTGGGTGGCCGGCTGGATGCTGCCCGGGGCGAGCGTGGAGGCAACGGAGGTATTCCGTACCTCCCCGGTTTCCGGGGACTGGCGCAGGATCGGCGGATCGCTGGAGATGATCGCCGTGTGCAGCGTGAACGCGCCCGGTTTCCCGGTCCCGCGGGCGCGTGTGGCGTTCAGCAACGGACATCAGCGGGCGCTGATCGGGTCGTTCGGGATCCTGCCTCAGACTGAGGCGCAGTACCGGTGCACGTCCGTCATCGACGCGGTGACGGAGGCAAGCGAGCAGGCCCGGGCCAGGTGGGCGTGGGTGCAGACAGGGACGGAGACCTGACATGGCGGGATGCTGCGGGAACAAGGCGCAGGCGGACACGGAGTACCTGGTGACGTACCGGGACGGCACGACGGAGCGTGTGGCGACGCTGGGCGAGGCCAGGCTGAAGTTGGCGAGGAGCGCTCAGGGCGGCACAAAGCAGCTGGTGCCGAAGCTGTCCAAGTGACTGAGCGGTAACTAAGCGGGGCCCGTCCAGAACCTGGGCGTGTCCCGCTTCGCCGTTTGTGCCCGTTTCTGTGCCGGTTACAAACAGGAGGGTGGAGGTAATGGGAGGGAACGCCACCAGCCCCCCGCAATACAGAGAGTGTCTCTACGAGACGTCGTGACGAGCGCACCCGCACATACGCGCGTAAAGGAAGGAGCTGGTGGCCTACCTCCGCTTCCCTCCATACCTCCAAGTAGCTTTCTGTTACTATTCTCCCATGAAACCTGGCCAGAGCAGCTATTACCGCAAGCAACGCGACGCCGCGATGTGGAGTGAGTTCGACCGGACCGCCATTCGCCTGGCGCTGCCCCTCTCCTCCGCCCTCACTGAGGCTGCTCGCGAATGGGTCGAGACGCACCGGGGCGACCCCACGGTGATACCCGAGCTGGACGCGCCTTCTCGTATGAAGACGCTTCCGCCCGGGACTCGCGACCCCTTCGGACCCTGATCCCTCCGTTCCCTCCAAGGCCCGTCACTTCCCGTGGCGGGCCTTTCGCGTACCCTGTGACCAGCCGTGGTTGCTGAGCTGTGAGCCGGACCGCAGGCGACGTGCCCTATCCGTCCCCTGCCGATCCGAAGGAGCAGTCATGGCAGACGACATCACCCCCGAGGAGACCCCGGTCCCCTTTGACCCGACCACGCTCGATGACTCCGCCCTCGGCAGCGAGTACGCCCGTATCCAGGAGCGTGGCGCCGAGCTCGCGGCCAAGGCCGAGCTCGCGACCGGCGAGGCCGGAGAGCTGACCGAGCTTGCCGGGCGTTCCGCCGCGATCAAGGCCGAGGCGACCGTCCGCGCCGAGCGTGCGGCCGCCGAGCAGGCCGCACGCGATACCTTCGCGAAGGCCGACGCGCTTCCGCCCATCAACGCCCCGGTGCCCGTCACCCCTCAGGCGCCCGTGGAGGCGGTTGTGGCGGCCGTGGAGACCGTCCCGGTCCCCCAGGTCCCCTCCGTCGCCCAGATGGCCGCACAGGCGCCTGTGGCCGTTCCGGCCGAGCAGCCCGTCCGCCGGGACCGGATCGTCAACGCCCTGTCCTCCGACGCGGCCGGCGTCCTCCGGCGCAGCGTCGGCGAGGAGGCGACCATCCGCGACATCGGCGACGCGTCGGTCCGCCTGTTCAACCAGTTCGGCAGCTCTCGTGTCGGCGGGGGCATCCGTGCGGAGCGCGCACTTGCGCAGTTCACCCGCGACCGGGAGTTCAAGGTCACGGGCAACCGCGACCAGGACGCGGAGATGCTCACGCAGCTGCGCGACGAGAAGCGGCTGGACGGCGGATCCCTGCTGAAGGCGTGGGAAGCGTCGGTCAGCTCTGGCGGCACGTCCATGGGTGCGCTCACGGCCGCGGCCGGCTGGTGCGCCCCGTCCGAGAACCGTTATGACCTGTGCTCCCTGTGGGAGACGGACGGCATCATCGACCTGCCGACCGCGTCGGCCCCGCGCGGTGGTGTGAACTACACCAACGAGTGGTCCTGGGCGCAGATCAACGACGCGACGTTGACGAGCTTCACCAAGCTGACCGAAGCGCAGGTCATCGCGGACACGGCGAAGAACTGCACCGAACTGCCGTGCCCGACGTTCACGGACCGGCGCCTGGACGTCGCCGTGACGTGCATTACCGGCAGCTTCCTCCAGGACGTCGGCTACCGAGAGAACGTCGCCACCCTGATTGACGGCCTGACGCTGAAGCACGAGGTCAACGTCAACCGCGACATCATCGCCCAGATGGTCACGCAGGCTGGTGCGGCCGTGGTAATCCCGGGCCAGGGCGCGGCCGTGGTTGGCCAGACCCCCGACACCTCCGCCGTATCGTCCATCCTGTCGGCCGTGGACATCGCGGCGATCGACATGCGGTACCGCGAGCACATGTCCGAGAACCGCGTACTGGAAGTGGTCCTGCCCCAGTGGGTTCTCGCCCAGTGGCGTGCCGACATCGGCCGCCGCAACGCCTGGTACGCAGACCCGTTCGCCCTGGCGAACGCAACGATCATGTCGTGGTTCTCGACCCGGAACATCCGCCCGCAGTTCGTCCGCGACTGGCAGGACAACCCGTCCGGCCTGGCGACCGGCCCCGGTGACATCACGGCGCCGATCACGTTCCTGACGTCGCTTCCGACTACGGTTCAGTTCCTGATCTACCCCGCGGGCGCGGTCGTGCTCCTGCGCGAGGACGTCGTGACGCTAACCAACGTCTACGACTCGACCAACCTGAAGCAGAACCTCTACACGGCCCTGTTCACGGAAGAGGGCTACGCGCCGATCTTCCCGTGCGGCGAGATCAAGCTCTACACCGCTCAGGCGTGCCCGTCCGGTGCGACCGGTCACCAGGTTTACACCTCGTGCGTCGTTCCGGCCGCCTGACCTTCCCCATGACCGGCGTCCGCCCGTTTTGTCGTCCCTGGCGGGCGGGCGCCTTCAGTACAGGAAGGAGGGGAAGACATGGCAGTGATCCTCAGTAACGAGCAGGAGACCGACGCACCGCAACCGGGGCAGCGCCGGTACGGCATCTTCGATGCGTCGGTCGGCGGCACGCTGGATGAGCGCATGGTCGCGTCCGGGCTTCAGTTCATCGCGCCGGACTGCGGTATCAGCGTGGTCCCGTACACCCCCGTGTGCGAGGGCACGCAGCCGACCAAGGCGTTCGCGCCCGGCATCGGCACGGTGGACGCCAAGCCGTATTGGCTTCTTGCGAGCTACCAGTGCGGGACCGTGGGCACCACGGCCGACCAGGTGCGCAACCGGGTCGCGCGCAGGTACAACGCCGGCGCGCAGCATGCGGTTGAGAACGTCATCTGGAATGGCGGTGGCGGCGCGGACCCCGTGCTGACCACGGCGGGCGCCACGATCGTCACCCCGTCCGCCCCGGGCGCGGGCGCGGCCGTGAGTGCGCTGGAAGAGGCGTTCTTCGACGCGCACGGGTACAACGGCGTGATCCACGTCAACACCCGCGCGTTCGGCGCCGTCAGCTACGCCGAGCAGGCGGACCGCCAGGGCAGCGCCGGGGTCTTCCGGACGCCCCTGGGCAACGCGTGGTCCTTCGGCGCCGGGTACGGCATCACAGGACCCGCGGGAGTCGCCCCGGCGGCCGGGTTCGTGTGGGCGTTCATCACACCTCAGACGTACCTGTGGTCCACCCCGGTGTCCCAGCCGGACCCGGTGCAGACCCTGGACCGGTCGCTTAACCAGTGGATGGCGTTGGCCGAGACGGTTTACGCCCACTTCTGGGTGTGCGACACCG
>Ga0247829_10000593_pt1 | contig 14468 bp, 14 predicted proteins | sample 12C_Control_Day4_FD_207765 | JGI IMG/M metagenome (GOLD analysis project Ga0247829, IMG submission 207765) | Soil microbial communities from agricultural site in Penn Yan, New York, United States - 12C_Control_Day4 | ecosystem: Environmental > Terrestrial > Soil > Agricultural land | place... | reverse complement strand
GGGAGTTGGACAGTCCCCAGCAGCCGCCCTTCGAGACCGACCGCTTCCGGCTCGACTTCGCCGAGCGTCGCGCGGTCATCGACGGTGCCGAGACGCGGCTGACGCCGACGGAGTGGCGGCTGCTGTCAGTTCTCGCCCGTCGTCCCGGACACCTCGTCTCCCAGCGCGACCTGCTGCGCGAGGTGTGGGGTCCTGGGTACGGCCGCGAGTCGAACTACCTCCGCGTCTACGCGAACCAGCTGCGACGCAAGCTCGAGCCGGATCCCACCCGACCGCGCTACCTCCTCACCGAGCCCGGCCAGGGCTACCGGCTGGTGCGCAGCGACTGACACACCGATGGGAGGGGGCAACGTGCAGGCGTGGGCGGACGGGTCACCTGCCGCCCGACACCGCACACAGCCAGTATGTGGTGGGCCAGGTCGGGCTTGAACCGACGACCGACGGGTTGTGAGGCGTCTTCAAGTCGCTGGTCCGTTGCGACACAACGGGTTTCATACCCAGTTCACGGTGGTTGCCTGTCGCCCGAAAGGGTCGATCTCCCACTGGGGTGCCACCCAGGTGCCACGCTGATCAGGCCGTGTACGGCCGCTCTTCGGGTCATCATCTTCGTCGCGTGGCAGTTCTCTGAAGCGACTGCGACGAGCGGACCCCGTTTCATCGGCCAGGACTTCGCGGCGGATGACGACAAACCTGTGGAGTGCCTGTCGGCCGTGCTGCTGTGAGGACCTGGCCCAGCTGGAGTGCCTGGTCTCGGTGTGGTGGCGGCAATGTTTGTTCGGGCGGATATGGGCCAGCGGTGTCGTGCTCGGAGTCCTGCACCCGCGGGTGCGCGCGGCGTCGAGGACGGGGCGCATGATGTGGTCATGGACGTGCAGCTGCTGTACTTCGGTGGGTGCCCTCACTGGAAGGTCGCGGAGAGGCGGCTTCGTTCCGCCTTGGCCAGCGTCGGACGCGGTGGCGAGATCCACCATGTGCTGGTGGAGACACTCGAGGACGCCGAGCGGCTGGGCTTCCTCGGATCGCCCACGATCCTTGTCGACGGCCACGACCCGTTCGCGCGTGGCGGGGAGCAGCCGGCGTTGGCATGTCGGGTCTTCTCGACCGCTCACGGCCGAGAGGGATCTCCTACCGTGGAGCAGTTCGTGGAGGTGCTGTCGTGAAGCGTGTCGTGGGTCTGGCGGTCGGCCTCTACCTCACGGCGGCAGTTGTGGGGCACGCGCGGGAACGCATGGGGTTGATCTCCTGCGCCTGTGCCGAGGACTGCTGGTGCAAGCGACCGGGGATCAGTCTGTTCCGGTGGGTCTTTCCCCGTGGGCACCAGAGCTCTTGGACGGGAGGACCGAAGCCGACGACTGTCTCCTGAACCACTGCCGTTCGAGAGGCAGTGACCAGAAGTCTGGGCAGCCATCGACTCGGAGATGTCCGCCTGGTAATGCCCACATCCATCGCACCCTGTTGGGCACCCCTGACCGGGTCGCACTACCGCCGGTCAGGTAGCCGCGTTGCGGCATAGCAGGCTCGCGCCGGCAGCGGCCTGAGCGGCGGCCGTTGTAGCGAACCTCCCGACCAAAGCGAACCGCTGGAAGGCGACCGGCTGCGATGCCGGTGCGGGAGGCGAGTCTGCGGGTGTTGACAAGGCAGATGCGGCAGGGGGTGACGGGAGCGCGTCTGATTCCAGCCCCAGGGACGGCCGAAAACGCGTGAGCGCGTGTTCGGCGACACGTGGTCCGAGGTCGGGTACAGAGTCGTGCGCCTCGGCTCCCCGGAGCATGGATCGCCGCAGGTAGGGCATCAATCGACACGGGTGACGACGTCGGTCCAGAAAGGTCCGTCCTAAGGGCCATGGCCATGGGAGACACGGGGCACGTGTTCGCGAATTGACCGCAAGCACGGCAGCGGGGCGGCCCTTGACGGGCCGCGCCATCGCTGAGCTGTGCCATGCACGACTGACGGGTCAGCTGACGACGTCGTAGGCGACCCGGAACCCGATGTTGCCGGTGGTGCTGTCTGGGGTGTTGCTGCTGCGGGAGTCCACACGGTAGCGCCAGCAATAGCTGACGTTGCACAGGTACGAGCCGCCCCGGGTCACGCGGGCCTGGCCGCTGGGCGGCCCCTGGGGCGCGGCGCGCGGTGACCAGCTGTAGTACGTCCGGTCGTACCAGTCGGCGCACCACTCCCAGACGTTGCCAGTCATCTCGTACAGGCCGAAGTCGTTGGGCGGGAACGATCCGACTGGGCAGGTCCCCACCCATCCGTCCGCTCCGGAGTCGTTGCCGGGGAAGTGCCCCTGGAACACGTTCATCAGGTGGCGTCCGCCGGGCTCGAGGTCATGTCCCCACGGGAAGTGCCGCCCCGGGGCCGGGCCCCTGGCCGCGCGTTCCCACTCCGCCTCCGTCGGCAGGCGGCCGCCCGCCCAGTCGCAGTACGCAATGGCGTCGAGCCAGCTGACGTGCACGGCAGGGTGTTGGTCGCGCCCCTCAACGCTGGTGTCGGGACCCTCGGGATGCCGCCAGTCAGCGCCTTCGACCTCGCGCCACCACGGAGCCGCGGCCACGGCGCGGGTCGGAGGGAAGTCGTCAGGCAGCAGACCGCCGAACACGAAGGAGTTCCCGAACCGCTCGGCGGTGGTGCGGTGGCCGGTCGCCTCAACGAACGCCGCAAACCGGTCGTTGGTCACCGTCTGCACCTCGAGCAGGTAGGCGCCGAGCTTCACCTCGTGCACAGGTCCCTCGCCGTCCTCGGGGTAACCCCGGGGGTCCTCGGTGCCCATCAGGAACGAGCCCGCGTCGATGAGAACTGACCTGCCGGGCAGCGCCACGGCCGGACGAGCGCCGCGTCCTTCCGCACGGGCGCTGCCCACGAGCGGCCGCTCGGCGCCAGCGACCTCGCGGCCCGGGCCGCAGCATCCACTCACGGTCCCGCCCTCAGCGCTCGGCGGCGGGCAGGTAGGTCACACCAATGCATCCCCCACGCCTCCCTGACCTGCCCTGGGGCGGGCGGTTCGTGCGCTGCCGATCGCGAAGGCAAGCCCGCCGGATCACCCGCAACCACACCGTCGGCCGAAATGCGACGTCATGTTTCCTACTGACGGGCCATGGCGATACGTAGCCGCTCCTCGGGGTCGATGAAGTGGTCGTTGTCGTCGGTGCCTAGATCGATCTGCACCCAGTTGATCTTGCCGGTGAACCGGCTGCCGTGGGCGGTGTAGTCGGGGGTAACGGTGGTGCCGGACTCGGAGCCGATGTCGGTCGTCTCATCGGCCGAGAAGATCATCGGCTGGGTGGCGCCGACACGCCCGGTGCCGACCGCTTTGCCGCCGTAGTACAAGGTGACGTTGCCGCCCTTGGCCAAGCCGCCGCCGTCGTAGGCGAACTCCATTCGCACCTGGTGGGTGCCGCCGGGGATCGGCTCCTCGGCCTCGGTCGCGAACTCCTGGATCCCCAGCACGTTGTACACGAACTTGGCCCTTCCGTCCTTGGCGTAGAGCGCCCAGCCACCGAACCGCCCGCCCTGGGCGATGATCACGCCCTGAGCGCCTTCCGCGGGGACCTCGACCTCGGCGGTGACGGAGAACGACTTGTTCTTGATGCTGACCACGCTGTTCTCCGAGAGGCGTCCCATGCCGGGGAAGAACAGCTGTGACGTCCCGCGGATCAGGGTCGGTCGGCCGGCCTGCGTCGGCTCCAGCCGCTCGGCGGTGCGGTCGTCCATCGGGAGCACGTTGTACTTGGTGGCCTCGATCAGCCACAGGCGCTGCAGCTTGGCCAGCATGTCGCGGTTGTCGGCGACGAGGTTGCGTGCCTGGCTGTAATCGCTGCTGCCGTCGTACAGCTCCCAGACGTCTTCGTCGAACGGCGGCAGGTCGCCGCCGACCATGACCCACGGGGTGCGGTGCTTGGTCACCGCGCTCCAGCCCCGGTGGTAGATGCCGCGGTTGGCGAACATCTCGAAGTACTGCAGGTCATGGCGCTCCGGACTGGTCGCGTCGTTGAAGGCGTACAGCATGGAGGTGCCCTCCATGGGCGACTGCTGCACACCGTTCACCATGGCCGGCTCGGGCAGGCCGGCGGCCTCCAGGATGGTGGGGGCCACGTCGATCACGTGGGTGAACTGCGAACGCAGGCCACCCGGCTCCTCGATCCCCTTGGGCCAGTGGACGATGGTGCCGTTACGGGTGCCACCCCAGTGTGAGGCCACCTGCTTGGTCCACTGGAAGGGCGTGTCCATCGCCCACGCCCAGCCCACCGCGTAGTGGTTGTAAGAGCTCGGCGTGCCCAACTCGTTCATCTTGCTGAGCAGGAACTCCGGCGTCTCCAGGGCGGCCATCCCGTTGAAGTTGGCCATCTCGTTGAAGGCGCCGTTCAGTGTGCCCTCCGCGGAAGCGCCGTTGTCGCCGACGATGTAGTAGACGATCGTGTCGTCGAGGACCCCGAGATCGTCGATCGCGTCGATCAGCCGGCCGACGTGGTGGTCGGTGTGCTCGAGGAACCCCGCGTACACCTCCATCTGCCGCGCCAGCACCGGCTTGAGCTCCGCCGACATGTCATGCCACGCAGGGATCTCCGCGGGGCGCGCGGTCAGCTCGGCGTCCGCCGGGATGACGCCCAGCTCCTTTTGGCGGGCGAACGTGCGCTCCCGCTGCACATCCCAACCGTCATCGAAAACACCCGAGTACTTGTCCGCCCACTCCTTCGGTACGTGGTGCGGGGCGTGCGTCGCGCCCGGGGCGAAGTAGACGAAGAACGGCTTGTCGGGCATCAGCGCCTTCTGTTGGCGGATCCAGGAGACGGCCCGATCGGCCAGGTCCTCGGTCAGGTGATAGCCCTCCTCCGGGGTGGCCGGCGGCTCGACCGGGGTCGTGCCGTCATACAAGGCCGGATCCCACTGGTTGTTCTCCCCGCCGATGAACCCGTAGAACGTCTCGAATCCACCACCACCCGAGGGCCACGCGTCGAAGGGGCCCATCGGCGACGACTGCCATACCGGCACCTCGTGGCACTTGCCGAACTGCGCCGTCGAGTACCCGTTCAGCTTCAACGTCATCGCCAACGGCGCCTTCGTGTTCGGTCGCACCGAGCTGTTGCCAGGCGCCGACGTCGCGGTTTCCGTGATGCTGCCCATCCCGACCGAATGGTGGTTGCGACCCGACAGCAAAGCCGCGCGGGTCGGCGCACACAACGCCGTGGTGTGGAAACGGTTGAATGTCAGGCCGCCCGCGGCGAGCCGGTCAGCCGTCTGCGTTCGGCGCACCCTCGGGCGGCAGCAACGGCTCGATGGGAGGAAAAGCCGTATCGGGGTCCTTCGCGTCATAGGTCGTCAACCCGGGCGACGGGCGGTCAGGGATGGGCAACATGGCACGCGCATGGCGGTCAGGTGACTCGGTCATCGAGGATCTCCGTCTTCTCAGCTCCTGCCCAGGTCCGTCCCATCATGGACAACACCTCAGGACAGGGAGTCACCCCTCAGGGGTGATTAGCCGACGCCCACCTGAGCGTGCGTCAGCGGGGCCCGCCATGCTCATGACACGGATGCGTGACCTACACAGCAGCAGACTTGAGCTCGACATCCAAGAGATCCGCCACCCTCGCGGCGGTGCTGGACGATCGCTGGAGCCCCTCCGATGCTGAGGCGGACTCCGCCTGCACCCAGGTGATGGTGATCGCTCCTACAAACCCGGCCGCCGTGGCCGGGAGCGTCGGCGCGGCTCCGGCCAGGATCCTGCCGAGCGAGGTGGACCACTGCTCTTGTGCGATGTGACAAGGTGCCGCTCCACGTGCGTCGTGCCTGGAGCGCGACGGGGTCCAGCGGGGCCCTGCAGGGCCTGCCCAGGACGGACGAGGAGTCAAACGGCCTCACCCCGAAAGGATGATGCGGGCGCGGCTGCCTGAGGAGCAGGGTCGCTTGGAGGCATCCGACATGCCTTCAAGCCAATCGAAGGAGCGTCCAGATGGGCAACAACGATGTCGACGAGCTTGGACCGGTCGACTGGATCGTCGTCGAGTTTCCGGGAAGTAAGTTCAACGGCGAGATAGCACCCGCCCTGCGCGACCTGGTCGAGCGCAACCTGATCCGGGTGCTCGACCTCGTGTTGCTGAAGAAGGACGCCGACGGCTCGCTCGAAGGGTTTGAGCTCTCCGACCTCGATGAGGGCGAAATAGGCGACCTTCGGAGCTACGAGGCCGAGCTGGCGATGCTGCTCAGCGAGGACGACGTCAAGGCCGTCGCCGCCGCGATCGAGCCCGGCAGCTCGGCCGCGGTGCTGGTGTGGGAGAACAGTTGGGCCGCGCCCTTCGCCTCCGCTGTCCGGCGATCCGGCGGCCAGCTCGCGGCGAGTGGGCGCATCCCGATCCAGGCACTGCTGGCAGCCATCGAGGCCGACGAGCAGGACCAGGAATCCGCAGACGAGGAAGGAAGCTGACATGCCCCTTGCCAGACGGCGCATGCGCCGAGCAGCAGTGATCGGACCCGCCCCGGTTGCCCGCACGGCCGCAACCGTCGCTACCGTCGCGGTGGTGGCCAATGGGGTCAACCGCCGCACCGACCGCCGCCAGGACCGCCGAGACTAGCTCACCTGAGCACGCATGCCGCGGACAATGCCTCGGAGCATCCGCGCGATGGCTGGGTTGGTGAGGCGCACGATGCACTTCAGTGCCGGGTGCGGTTCCAGGGCCAACGTCCAGACGAAGCGGGATCCATTGGGCGTTCGCTCGACCACGTAGTCCTCGGCGAGGCGACGTAGCCCCGGGACGTTTACTTGGACTGCGGCAAACGTCTTACGCCGGCCTTCGTCCCAGCGGAGATACCGCTCCCGGGTCGTGATCAGTCTCAGAATGGTCACCTCGCGGGTTGTACCCACGCCGAAGGGCCGCGGGGTGGTCCATTGCACACCTGTCACCGCAGGGCTCCAGGAGACCAGCGCGTCGTCGGCCGTCAGCGCTTTCCACGTCTCGTCAGATGGAGCCGATACGTCAACCGTGTTGACGTACCGGAACGGGGCAGCCACCAAGAAGTCATCCCCGGCCTCGAGGAGGTGGTGCCAGCGCCGACCCAACCAAGTCACATCCTTCTCCGAAGGGCCCAGCCTAGGACCACATTGAGGCCCGGAAACGCGGCTCGTGGTGGGGCAGGTCGGGCTTGAACCGACGACCGACGGATTATGAGTCCGCTGCTCTAACCGACTGAGCTACTGCCCCCAGGCCCGAGGAGCCTCCACTGCTCGGGCGCAGCGAGGATACCGCGCGGCGGTGGGGGGCGATTGACAGGCTCTTCATGGCGCGGGCCAGCGGTGGGCACAGCCGGGCTGTCGATCGTGGGTGGTCCGCCACCACGAAGGAGCACCCCGTGAAGATCCGTATCATCCCCGTCGCCGCCGGCCTCGCCACGGCTGCAGGTCTGGCCATCACTGGCGCCTCGCTGGCGAATGCAGACGCCGGCAGCGCAACCGCCTCGTCGTACTCAGCGCCCGGGCCAGAGCGGTCCGGGCCGCCGGCCCAGGGCGACACCCCGCCCAACGCCAACGGCAACACCGACCCGAGCAAGCCGATGCGTGACGACGAGCAGCTCCTCACCGGCGACATCGCCGCCAGGGTGACCGCCGCGGCGCAGGCCGAGGAGCCGGGCGCCACCATCGAGCGCGTCGAGACCGACTCGGAGGGCGTCTACGAGGCCCACATGGTCCGCGAGGACGGCACCCGGATCACCCTGCAGATCGACAAGAGCTACGCCGTCACCAATGTTCAGGAGGGCATGGCCGGTGGGCGCGGCGGCCGTGGCTCCGGGCAGGAAACCACCTCACCCGAGTCATCCACCACACCGACGACCTGACCTTGGCTGGCACCTGCCACCTGCCACCTGCCACCGGCCACCTGCCGCCTGCCGCCTGCCGCCTGCCGCCTGCCGCCTGCCGCCTGCGTGTGCGGCAGGCGGCAGGCTGTTCGTTCCCGGGGCCGCCCGGTCGTCCTTGCCGTCGCGCCCCCGGGCGACTGCCCGGCTCGGAGGCACAGGGGGTATGCCAGCTGCTCCCCCCGGGGGCCATGTTGCCCGCCGCGGTGGGTCCGCCACGCGACAGAAGAGATTCCTGGTAGTGCTGGTGCCGCTGTGAAGAATGGTGTTCAATGGGCGAATCGCGCGAGCACCCCGGCACCGTCCGGGGCGCCTGTGTGACAAGGCAGCAGCATTCGGGCCGCTCATGTGCAGAGGTCGTTGGGGAAGACGTCCCTCGCACACAGGAGGTCCAGGATGTCTGTCGCGATGCCGCGTGTCACGACCCGCGGGGTGGTGTTCATTCACTCCACCCCCAAAGCGTTGTGCCCGCATATCGTCTGGGCCCTCGAGTCCGTCCTCGGACAGCGGCTCAACATCGAGTGGACGCCTCAGCCTGCCGGTGCCGCGCTCGTCCGCGCAGAGTTCTCGTGGACGGGTGAGACCGGCACCGGCGCCAAGATCGCCTCGACCCTGCGCGGGTGGGACAACCTGCGCTATGAGGTCACCGAGGAACCGAGTGCCGGCACGGACGGCTCGCGGTGGTCGCACACCCCGCGCCTGGGCATCCACCACACGTGGACCTCGGCGGCAGGTGACGCGGTCGTCAACGAGGACAGGCTGCGCGAGGTGCTTCGCCTGAGCCAGGGGTCGCCGGAGGCGATGACCGAGATGCTCGACGAGCTCCTGGGCGTGGAGTGGGACCTCGAGCTGGAGCCCTTCCGGTATGCCGGTGATGGGGCCCCCGTGCGCTGGCTCCACAAGGTGGGTTGACGTTCCGCGCGGCGTGCCCTGCGGGGCGAAGTTCATCATCGAAGCGCAACTCGGGTAGCGTGGCGGGCCGATCGGACCGACCCGGGAGGTAATGCGTGTCCACCCTCGTCGTCCTGGCCATCGTCGCTGCCCTTGGCGGCGCGCTGGGATTGCTGCTCACCTCGAGGAGCGGCCGCACCCGCGGGCGCCACGGCGGAGGTGCTGCAGTCGTGCCGCGCGCCGTCATCACGGCGGTGCCCCTGCTGGCGGCAGTCCTCGTCCTGTGGGCCTTCCGCGACCACGCTGAGCTGGGCGTGGCGGCCATAGCGCTGTGGTGGGCGTGCCTGCCGTGGCTGGCCTTGACAGGACGGCTCTCGGCCTGGGGCCACGCGGGCTGGGCTCTGGGCGCCAACGCCGGCGCCGCTGGCCTGGTCTATCTGGCCTGGCTGATCACGAGCTCCGGCCTGTCCGTGCCCGTGGCGCTGGGGGCGTGGGCGCTCTGGGCGGTGGTGACCGCCGCGGTCGTGCTCTTCCTCGGATTCACCCGCGAGGCGGCAGCGGTCGACCGCACGACCTCAGCCTCCGCCGGGCGTGCCGCAGCGCGGGAGTCGCGCACGACCCCGCGGCCGGCGATGGCGGCCAGCTGGTTGGCTGGCGGTGCGGCTGCGGTGGCCCTCTCCCTCGTGGTGCAGCCGAGCCCTCCCGGCACCCCCGCCGCGGCCTCCCAGTGGCCCGCCGAGGACTCCGCCCCGACCGCCCCGACGGGCAGCCCGACGACCGCACCGACGGAGTCGGCAACCGCCGAGGCGCCAGCGACGGCCACAGCCACCGGTGCACCGCTCACGCCGCGGCCCGAGAGCACGACCTCGGTGGCCAGGTCCGGTCAGCGGGCCACGACCCCGCCACCCGCCGAGACGACCGCCACCAAGCGTCGGGGATCCACCACGAGCACCGCGACGGCGTCGCCGACCACGCCGAGCCTGATCACCCTGACGATCTCGCCGTCGCGCAAGAAGCCGAAGCCCACGCCCACGGATACCAACGACGACTGAGGCGGCCCGCCCGCACGGGCCGCGGGCCTCAGCACACGTTCGCCGTGGTCAGGGCGACCGCAGCTCAGGAGTACGTGGCCTCCCCCATGGACCGGCCGGACACCTTGCTCTCGATCAGCGCGAGATCCGCGGGCATGACCAGCTCCATCGGCAGCGCCATCACCAGGTGGTTGTTCGGCTTGATCACGAGGACGTCCCCGAACCTCACCACGTGCGTGATGGAGGAGTAGGGGATCTCGTAGCTGATGTCCGGCGTCGTCACGCGCAGCGCACGGGGGCCGAAGGAGCTGGTGAGCAGGGACCCCACCTGGGCCTGCCGGGCGACCAGTCGCTTCACGCGGGAGGCCATCGACCACTCCCACCACAGGTAGGACACGAGGGACAGCACCGCGAAGATGCCGACGCAGGCCAGTGCTACGCGCTGTGCGGTCGCCGGGTGGTCGCGAAACGGCGTCTGGACGTAGAACCAGAGCAGCACGGCGGCCAGGACGAGCTCGTTGACCGCCAGCGACGCCCACGTCTTCGGGTCGCGCCGCGCGAAGGCCCGCAGCGCGGCACTCTCCCGACCCGGCAGCGACTCGTCGGCGAAGTACCGGTTGACCGCCGGTCCCGCACTCCAGGCAATGCTCACAGCAACATGTCCCCCTCAACACCTGAGCGGGCTCACGCTAGGGCCAGGACCGATTGTGTTGGGGCAAAAACGCCGGGGGGTCACCCAAACGGGTGACCCCCCGGCTCGCGGAGATGGCTAGGCGCTGGTGAACGTCAGCGCAACGTTGTGCCCACCAAAGCCGAAGGAGTTGTTCAGCGCGGCGATGTCGCCCTCGGGAAGCTTGCGCGGTTCCTTGCTGACGACGTCCAGGCGGATCTCCGGGTCGAAGTCGTCCAGGTTGATGGTGGCCGGAGCGACCCGGTGGTGAAGGGCGAGAATCGTCAGCACGCCCTCCAGCGCGCCCGCGGCGCCCAGGAGGTGTCCGGTCATCGACTTCGTCGCGCTGACCGGCATGCCGTCGGCAGCATCGCCGAACGCGCGCCGGATGGCGTTGGACTCCGCCACGTCCCCGACGGGGGTGGACGTCGCGTGCGCGTTGATGTGGACGATGTCGGCGGGGGTCAGACCCGCCCGCTCCACGGCCTCCACCATGGCCCGCGACGCGCCGGCGCCCTCCGGCTCCGGTGCGGCAATGTGGTGGGAGTCCGCGGACATGCCGACACCGGCCAGCTCGGCGTAGATGCGTGCGCCCCGCGCCTTCGCGTGCTCCTCGCTCTCGAGAACGATGACGGCGGCGCCCTCACCGAGCACGAAGCCGTCCCGACCCGTGTCGTAGGGGCGCGATGCCCGCTCCGGATCGTCGTTGCGCTTGGACAGTGCCTGCATGGCAGCGAAGCCGGCGAACGGGAGCGGGTGCACTGCGGCCTCGGTCCCTCCTGCAACGACGACGTCGGCCCGGCCGGACCGGATCATCTCCAGCGCGAAGCCCATGGCCTCGGCGCCCGACGCGCAGGCCGAGACGGTCGAGTGGGCGCCGGCCCGGGCCCCGAGCTCGAGGGAGACGTTCCCTGCGGGGCTGTTGGCCATGAGCATGGGTACTGCCAGCGGAAAGACCCGGCGGGGGCCCTTCTCACGCAGGTTGTCCCACTGGTCGAGGAGCGTCCAGATGCCACCGATGCCGGTGCCGATCGCGACGCCGAGGCGCTCGGGCTCGACCTCAGGGCTGCCGGCGTCGGCCCACGCCTCTCGTGAGGCGATCATGGCGTACTGCGCGGACGGGTCGAGCCGCCGCGTCTCGACCTTGGTGAGGACGTCGCCGGGCGGGACCTTGATCGTGGCGGCGAAGGTCACCGGCAGCTCGTACTTCTCGACCCACTCGTAGGTCATCGGGCGGGCGCCGGAGCGTCCCGCAAGAATCGCGTCCCAGGTCTCCGCCACGGTGCCGCCCACCGGGGTGGTGGCGCCGAGGCCGGTGACGACAACGCGTCGTGTGGCGGTCATGGACGGATCTGCTCCTTTGTGAGTGGGTCACCCCGGGAGGCGGTCACCCTGGGACGGTCACTGGGACGGTCACTGTGGTCCAGTGGCTCCGGCCGTGCGGGCCGGGGTGTGGGCTGCTGCCTCGGCGTCCGGCCCGGCCAACGGGGCGCGGACCGGACGCCGAGGCGGTCGGCTCAGCTCTGGTTCTTGGCGATGAAGGCGACGGCGTCGCCCACGGTGGTGAGGTTCTTGACCTCGTCGTCGGGGATCCGAACGCCGAAGCGCTCCTCGGCGTTCACGACGATCGTCATCATCGACAGCGAGTCGATGTCAAGGTCCTCGGTGAAGGACTTGTCGGACTGCACCGAGTCCGTCGAGAGGCCCGTCTCCTCGTTGACGATCTCGGCCAGGCCGTCGAGGATCTCCTGCTCGCTCTGTGCCATGTGTCTGCTCCTTGTGTTGCGTTGGGGGTGGTTTGCTGGTGGTCCGATACACCCGTCAGACCGGCGGGAGTCACGTCAGGGCAGGACCACGACCTGGGCGGCGTAGACGAGCCCGGCCCCGAACCCGATCTGCAGCGCGAGGCCGCCGTGCGGTGCCTCGCCCTCGCGCAGCATCCGCTCGGTTGCCAGGGGGATGGAGGCCGCGCTCGTGTTGGCCGTCTCGGCGATGTCGCGGGCGACGGCGATGTCCTCAGGCAGCTTGAGCTGCTTGATCATCGCGTCGATGATGCGCATGTTGGCCTGGTGGGGGATGAAGGCGTCGAGGTCCTCGGCACGGACGCCTGCGGCGTCGAGCGCCTTCTGCGCGACAGGCGCCATACCCCAGACCGCCCAGCGGAAGACCGACTGCCCAGCCATGGTGATCGCGGGGAAGTCGATCTTCTTCTCGCGGGTCTCGATCCAGCTGTCGCGCTGGGAGATGGTCTTCCACTGGGACCCGTCGGAGCCCCAGACCGTGGGGCCGATGGCGGGGGTGTCCGACGGGCCGACGATGGCGGCGCCTGCGCCGTCTCCGAAGATGAAGGCCGTGCCGCGGTCGTAGGGGTCGGTGAAGTCCGACAGCTTCTCGACGCCCACGACGAGCACGTGCTGGGCGCTGCCGCCGCGCACCATGTCGTTGGCGAGGGCGATGCCGTGGCAGTAGCCGGCGCAGGCGGCGGAGATGTCGAAGGCGGCGCCCTGGATGCCCAGGCGGTCCGCCAGGATGGGCGCGGCACCGGGCGTCTGGTACGGGTGGGTGACGGTAGCCACGATGACCGCGTCGATCTGTCCGGCCTCGAGCCCCGCCATCGCCAGGGCCTCTCGGGTCGCGTGCTCCGACATGTCCACGACCGTCTCGTCCGGTGCCGCGAAGCGGCGGCTGATGATCCCGGAGCGCTCGCGGATCCACTCGTCGGAGGAGTCGATCTTGTCGATGACCTCGGAGTTGGGGACGACCCGCTCCGGCCGGTAGCCGCCGACGCCCAGGATCCGGGCATGGGCGGCGCCCGTCGTCTCGGTGAGGACGCCAGTTCCCTTGGGGGAGAGAGGGCTCATGGTTCAGACTTCCTGGTCGGCTGTGGGGGAGCCAGCGGCGCTGCCGTGCTCGCGGATCATGCGCTGGGCGGCCTCGAGGTCGTCGGGCGTCTTCAGCGCCAAGGTCTCGACGCCGGGCAGCCCGCGCTTGGCGAGCCCGACGAGGGTGCCGGCGGGCGGGAGCTCGATGAGTCCGGTGACGCCGAGGTCGGCGAACGTCCGCATGCAGAGGTCCCAGCGCACGGGGCTGCTCACCTGGGAGACGAGGCGGGCGAGCACGTCGCGCCCGTCGTGGAGGACGGCGCCGTCGGCGTTCGAGACGAGGGGGAGGGTGGGATCGCCCACGGTGAAGCTGTGGACCTGCTCCCCGAGCGCGGTCACCGCAGGCGCCATGTGGTGCGTGTGGAAGGCGCCGGCCACCTGCAGCGCGATGACCCGGGCCTTGGCGGGGGGTTCGGCGGCGAGTGCCGCCAGCTGTTCCATCGTGCCGGCTGCGACCACCTGTCCCGCGCCGTTGGCATTGGCGGCGGTGAGCCCGTGCTTGTCGAGAACCTGCTCCACCTCGGCTGGGTCACCCCCGAGGACCGCACTCATCCCGGTGGCTGTCACGGCGCTGGCGGCCGCCATGCCCCGCCCCCGCTCGCGGACGAACGACATCGCATCCCCGTCGGTGAGGACCCCGGCGAGGGCGGCGGCGGTGATCTCGCCGACCGAGTGGCCCGCCGCGGCGCCGGCGTGCGAGGCGAACTCGCCGTTGGACGCCAGGGTCGGGACGGCGGCGAGGCCCGCGCCCACGATGAGGGGCTGCGCGACCGCCGTGTCCTTGATGGTGTCGGCGTCAGACGTCGTGCCGTGCGCGACCAGGTCCAGCCCGGCGACGTCCGAGAGCGACTCGAGTCGCTCGCGGAAGGCCGGCAGCTCCAGCCAGGGCGCGAGGAAGCCGGGGGTCTGGGAGCCCTGTCCAGGGCAGACGATCACGAGCACGTATCAAGCCTCCCTTTCTGGCCGTGACCCTACCGTGACCGAAGGCCACCAACATCTCGAGCGGTCGTTGGAGGATTCCTACAAAGGCAACCTAGCACCGTGAGGAACGTGACCCCGTCGCGCGGCAGGGCCAGCCCGCCCCGAGGACGGCGACAGCGGGGGGCGGCTCCAGGGTGGAGGACGGCGACAGCGGGGGGTGGGCTACAGGGT
>Ga0247829_10000592_pt1 | contig 14477 bp, 13 predicted proteins | sample 12C_Control_Day4_FD_207765 | JGI IMG/M metagenome (GOLD analysis project Ga0247829, IMG submission 207765) | Soil microbial communities from agricultural site in Penn Yan, New York, United States - 12C_Control_Day4 | ecosystem: Environmental > Terrestrial > Soil > Agricultural land | place... | reverse complement strand
AGCCAGACCTGCTTGCCCTGGTAGCGCATCGGGCTCAGCCACAGCCGCAAATGGTTGCGCTGGTGAATGTTGTCGCGCGCCTTCTGCAGCGCGAGATCCTGCGCCCGGCCGAAGAGATACAGATCGCTGACCGGCGCGTAGGGGTAGCGCTCGCGCGAGAGCGCCGAGGTCATCATCCGCCACACCGAGCCGGACCACGTCTGCTCGGTCGGCCGCCAGCCGCGGCGTACGAGCGCGGGGAACGCATCCTCGAGACCGCCCACCACCACCAGGTTCAGCGGATCGCCGTTCTTCGACCCGTTCTTGTTCGTCGCGCAGCAGGGCAGCGCCTCGAGCGCCGCCCGGAACTCGGCGTCGTCGGTGTAGTTCACCACCTCCCCGGCCGGATAGATGTCGCGCTTGAACACGCCGCTCACCTGGTAGTCGCCGCGAAAGCCGGGAATGACGGAAAACATCGAGAACGTCCGCGCGCGCCCATTGGCGACCAGGTCGAGCTGCAGGGGTTTCACCGCCTCGTCGAGATTCGTCAGCACGAATCCGGAGACGGTTTCCCCCGGCGCGACCGGATTGTGGAACGCAAGCTTGCGAAAACGCTGCTCGAGCTCGGCGCGCCACTCGTCAGGCTGGCCGAGCGACAGCGCCTCGGCGGCCTCGGAGGCGGGATAGAAATCCGGATCGAGCCCCGGCGACAGCAGGAAATAGGCGCGGTCCTCGCGATTCTCGACTTCGATCCAGACCGGCTGAATGCGCAGCTTCGCGAGCGGCACGCCGTAGACCGCCGCGCTCTCGTCGGCCGACAGCGGCGCGGCCGATACCCGCACGCCGCCGTCGGTGCGCGTGCCCGCGCGGTCCTTGTACTCAGCTGCGCCGATGGAGGACTGCGGCGCCGGAGCAGAAGCACAGCCGGCGAGCACGGCGCCCAGAACCGCGGCCGCAAGTGCTGGCCGCGCGATGCGCTTCCAGATCCGCAAGCACGTCTCGATCAGCATTAGCTTGGCGCCCGGCTGGTTTGACCGCCGCGCGGACTATGCGTTTCAAGCAATAGGCCACAAGCACCCTGTCGCCTGCTCCCGACTAGCTTTCGTCGCGCGAGAAGGTTTCATACAAGCAGATCGCCGCAGCCGCGGCGACGTTCAGCGACTCGCTCCCCGGAGCCATCGGGATCGTCGCCCTCATCGCCGCGCGCCGTGCGAGCGCCGCGCTGACACCCTTGCCTTCCGCGCCGAAGATCCAGCCGATCCGCCCACGCAGCGCGATTTCCCTCAACGGCATGCCGCCGCTCGACACCGTGCAGATCGTGGTGCCGCGGAAATCTCCGACGCTTTCTGCGAGATCGGCCGCCTGCCGTACAGCGAGCCTGAAGTGCCCACCCATTCCTGCGCGCAGCACTTTCGGCGACCAGGGGTCGGCGCAGGCCCGGTCGAGCACGACCTCGCCGGCGCCGAAAGCCGCCGCGCTGCGCAGGATCGCTCCGACGTTCCCCGGGTCCTGGATACCTTCGAGGAAGAGCGCCGGTCCGCTCCCCTGGCATTTCACCTCGGAAACCTCGAATTCGCCGGCAATTCCCGGCGGGGTCTCCGCATCGGCGACCAGGCCGAAGACGGGATCGCCCAGGACCACGGGCTCGCGAGCGCCGACCAGGCTCCGGATCTCTTTGCGCTTCAACCCCGACTCGCTGACGATCAGCGCATGCATCTTCAACCCCGCCTGAAGCGCTTCGGCTACGAGGTGAGGCCCTTCGATCAGAACCCGTCTTTCATTCCTGCGGAACCCCGAATCGGTTGTGAGCCTCGCCCAGCGCTTCACCCGCGGGTTGTCGCGCGCACGGATAATGCTCATGGCGCGCAGGTGCGAAAGCCGGCGAAGATGTCCGCTCGATCGGGCGTGTAGAAGTTGCGAAAGTGCGGCCGGGCGATGCGCGCGGGCGTCGCGAAGCTGCCGCCGCGCAGCACCTTGTGCGTGCCGAACCACGGCTCGGAGTATTCCTTGTAGGGGTCGCGCACGAAGCCGGGGTACGGGAGGAAGTCGCTCGCGGTCCATTCCCACACCTGGCGCGTATTTTCGAGGCCGTTCAGCGCCGCGAATTCCCACTGCGCCTCGGTGGGCAGGCGGCGGCCGGCGAAGCGGCAGTACGCCTGCGCCTCGTGCCAGCTCACGTGCATGACCGGCTCCTCGGGCGCACGCTCGACCCAGCGCTCGAAGCGGCGCTGCTTTCCGTTCTTCCAGTAGCGCGGTGCCGCGCCGCCGGCCCGGACGAAGCGCTCGTACTCGGCGTTGGTCACGCAGCCGCGCGACATGCGGAAGGGCTGCAGCACGACCGGGTGGCTCCACTTCTCGTTGTCGAAGACGAAGCCCTCGCCGGGGCGGGAGCCAAGCCTGAACACTCCGCCGGCATATTCGCGATCTCCCGCTGCTGGAACCGGCTGCGGCCCTTCCTTCGCTCCGGGAGATGGATAACCCAGGGTCTGCCGGGTGTAATGGAAGGCTTCGGCATGCATGTCCTCGTGCCGCACCGCGAGCTGCACAAAGTACGAATCGGCTTTCCCGCGCTTCACCCGCTCGATCAGCCGCCCGGTCACCTCGTCGCGGTAAGCCAGGGTCTCGCGAAACGAAGGCAGCGGCAGCTCCCAGCGGGTTTCGTGGGGAACGGTGGCGGAGTTGTAGAGGCGGTCGGCGTTCGGCAGAATCGACGCTCGCTCTTCGGCTGCATCCCTGAGGCACCACCATTCCTGGAACCAGCCCACATGGCCGATCTCCCAGCGCGGCGGATTGACGATCGCGAGCCGCGGCCCGAGCTCGCGCTCGCCGCCGAGGTCGTCGGCGACGCGGCGTGTCCATTCCCGGGCAGTGCGCAGCTCCGCGAGCAGCGTTTCGGCGTCCATGCGCGTTTAGTCTAGCGAATGCGAATCGCGCTCGTCACGCCCGCCGGGCCGGGCACCCGCAACGGCAACCGGCACACGGCGCTGCGCTGGGCCGCATTCCTGCGTGCCGCAGGCCACACGGTGGGGATTTCGGTGCAGTGGTCGCCCGAGCAGGCGGCCGACGCGATGCTTGCGCTGCACGCCCGGCGCAGCCACGCGTCGATCCGCGCCTTCCCGGGCGGCGGGCGCCTGGTCGTGGCGCTGACCGGGACCGACGTCTACCGCGACATCCACGAGTCGGCCGAGGCGCGCGAATCGCTGGAGCTCGCGCAGCGCCTGATCGTGCTGCAGCCCAGGGCCGCAGAGGAATTGCCCTCCAGGCTCAGACGGAAGGTTCGGGTTGTTATTCAAAGTTCAGGAACGAAGCTGCGCCATGCGCCAGTCACGCGAAAGTTCCGCGTCTGCGTCATCGGCCACCTGCGCGCCGAGAAGGATCCGATGCGGATTTTGCATTGCCTTCCTCATATTCCACCTCATCTTCCACCATGGGAAGGTCTCGAGGTGATTCATCTGGGCGAGCCGCTCGATGCGACGCTGGAATCGGAAGCAAGAGCCGGAATGGCGCGGGAGCCGCGCTACCGCTGGCTCGGCAGCGTGCCGCACGCGCGCGCGCTGCGCTGGCTTGCCTCGAGCCACGCCATGGTGATCAGCTCGCGCATGGAAGGCGGGGCCAACGTGGTCTGCGAGGCGCTGCGCATCGGCGTGCCGGTGCTCGCCTCCCGCATTCCCGGGAACCTCGGGCTCCTCGGTACGCGGTATGCCGGCTACTTCGACCTGGAGGACGAGCGCGCGCTTGCCGCGCTCATCCGCCGTGCCGCGGGGGATGGCGGGTTCTACGGCAAGCTGGAGAGCCAGGTGCGGCCGCTGCGAGGTATGGTCGCGCCGCGCGCCGAGGCACGCGCCCTGCTCTCAGCTGCAACGTTCTGAGCGGACGATTTCGGCTTCGCCGTACCGGAAAGCGGGGCCGGCGCTCTCGCCCTGGGGAATCACTTGCACGCATTCGCCCACCGGGAACTCCTGGTCGGACTGGGCGATGATCTGGCCCGATGGCGTGCTCACGACGTACTGGTGCGTTTCCCCGTTCTGGCGCAGCTTCGACGAGAGCGCGGCTCCGGCCTTGCCGAAAAAGCTCATCCCGGGGAGGTCCGCGCCCTGGCGCACCACGCGGAAGACCTTCTGCACCGTGCCTGCGTAGCCCTGCTTTGCATTCCCCTCTTCAATTTTTGTGGTGGAACAGGCAGTGAGCGCAAGCAGGGCGAGCCAGGCGAAGCGGAACATGGCCGCTAGCATCGCGCCGGGTCCGTGAACTGCGGAACCGGCACCCCTCCCCCGGAGGGAGTCCGGATTTCCCCTAGTCCGTGCGTCGGGGCCGCGTGGCCGCGCGCAATTGCGCTTTGGCCTCAGACAGCACGCGGTCGACGAGGTCAACCTGCGGCGCGGCCTCGGCGCTGGCGAGCACATCCGCGTACGCGCGCCGCAGGCGCCGCTCGCCGGCCCTGAACTCAAGCAGGGTCAGCCCCGGACCCACGGCGAGCTTTCTCGCATCGCAATACATGCGGTAGCTGCGCACCCGCAGGGTCTCCGCCATGGCGCCCCAGCTGTCGCTGAAGAGGTCCTTCTGGAAGAACACGCCCACGGCGTGGAAGCTCCGGCGGTGGATCTCGCAGGGCCCCAGGCGGCCGAGGGCGTCGAGATGCTCCGAGGTCGCGTAGCCCTTGTGCCGGTCGAAGCCGTACCGCGGAAAGCGCGCGGAAAGCGCGCACATCTCGGCGTCGCGCTCGGTCTTGGCGAGGATCGAGGCCGCCGAGATCACCGGATGCAGGGCATCGCCATCGACGATGGCTCTTGTTTTGCAAAGCAGACCGGGACAGTGGTTGCCGTCGACCCAGGCTTCCTCGGGCTGCACGCCGAGGCCCTGCACCGCGCGGCGCATCGCGAGCATCGAGGCATGGAAGATGTTCAGCCGGTCGATCTCTTCGACGCTCGCGTGAGCCACCGCCCAGGCGATGGCGCGCTCGCGGATGCGTCCGGCGAGGAGCTCGCGCCGCTCGGGGGCGAGCACCTTCGAGTCGGCGAGCCCGTTGATGCGGCGCTTGCGGTCGAGGATCACGGCGGCGGCGTACACCGGGCCGGCGAGCGGTCCCCTGCCGGCCTCGTCGACCCCGCACACGAGGATGCTATCCACCGCGTTCCCCCAGCACTTCGAGCACCGCCTCCGCCGCCTTTTCGGCCGTATTCTGCCGCAGCAGCTCGTGGAACTCGTGAAAGCGCGCAAGCTGCCGCTCCCTCGCGGGCTTGTCGCGCCACAGGGCGAGCAGCGCCTCCGCCAGCGCCGCCGGCGTGGCGTCGTCCTGGAGCAGCTCCGGCACCAGCCGCTCCCCGGCAAGGATGTTCGGCATGCCGACGTAGGGCAGGTAGAGCATCGAGCGCATCAGCCGCCAGCTGATCGGCGACTGGCGGTAGGCGATGACCATCGGCGTCTTGAAGAGCGCGGTCTCGAGGGTCGCGGTGCCGCTCGCGACGAGCGCGAGGTCGGCTGCGGCGAGCGCCTCGTGCGAGTGACCAAAAAGCAAAGTGAGGGGCAGGTCGGTGCGCCCGTGCTCGTGCACCGTGCGCTCGAACATGTCGCGCGTGGCGCGCGTCACCGTCGGGCACACGAAGTGCACGTCGTGGATCTCCTGGCGGAAACGGTGCGCCGCCAGCACGAACGCGCTCGCCATGTACTGCATCTCCGAGCGCCGGCTGCCGGGAAGGAGCGCCACGATGAGCCTGTTGGCCGGCAGGCGCAGCGCCGCGCGCGCCTCGTCCTTCTTCGGGTACTGCGGGATCACGTCGGCGAGCGGATGGCCGACGTAGCTCACCGGGATCCCGGCCTTCTCGTAGAGCGGCTTCTCGAACGGAAACATGACGAGGATCCGGTTCACCGCGCGCGCGATCTTCTTGATGCGCCAGCGGCGCCAGGCCCAGATCGACGGGCTCACGTAGTGGATCGTCGGAATGCCGGCGTCCTTCAGGCGCCGCTCCAGTCCGAGGTTGAAGTCGTTCGAGTCGACGCCGATGAAGAGGTCGGGCCGCTCCTGGATCATCGAGCGCGCGAGCCGCCTGCGGATGCCCAGGATCTCGAAATAGCTCCGCAGCACCTCGGCGTACCCGCGCACCGAGAGCTTCTCCATGGGGAAGTGGGATTCGAAGCCCTGCGCCGCCATGCGCGGGCCGCCGATGCCGGCAAACATGATCATGCGGCGGCGCGCCTTCAGCGCGCCGATGAGGTGCGCGGCCAGGAGGTCGCTCGAGGCTTCGCCGGCCACCATGCCGACGCGCAGGAGCTCGGCCATCTACCGGGCGATGCCGCGTTTACTGTTGGCGAGAAACTCGAGGATGGGCTTCACTTCCGCACAGCGGGCGGCCTGCGCTTCGAGTTCTTCTTTTGCGGCCTCGAGGGAAAGGCCGCTGCGGTAGAGCGTGCGGTAGGCGCGCTTGAGCTCCTGGATCGTCTCGGCGGAGAAGCCGCGCCGGCGCAGGCCCTCGCTGTTGATGCCGAAGGGCTTCGCCAGGTTCCCTGCCGCCAGCACGTAGGGCGGCACGTCCTGCGACACGAAGCTCCCCATGCCGGTGAAGGCATGCGCGCCGATGCGCACGTACTGGTGCACCAGCGTGGTGGCGCCGAAGATCACCCAGTCCTCCACGATGACGTGGCCGGCAAGCTGGGTGCAGTTGGCGAAGATGGTCTTGTTGCCGATCACGACGTCGTGCGCGAAGTGCACGTAGGCCATGATCCAGTTGTCGTTCCCGAGGCGCGTGACGCCGGTGTCCTGGGTCGTGCCGCGGTTGATGGTCACGTATTCGCGGATGGTGTTGTCGTCGCCGATCTCCACGCGCGTGGGCTCGCCCTTGTACTTCTTGTCCTGCGGCGGGGCGCCGATGGAGGCGAACTGGAAGATGCGGTTGCGCCGGCCGATGCGAAGGTGCCCGTCGAGCACGACGTGCGGGCCGATCCAGCTGCCCGCCCCCACTTCGACGTGCTCGCCGATGATCGAGTACGGGCCCACCTCGACGTCCTCCGCGAGCTGCGCGCCCCGGTGCACCACCGCGCCCGGGTGGATGCGGCTCATGGCGCGGCGCGCCGCATGGCGAGCAGGATCGTGGCCTCGGCCGCGGTCTCGCCCGCCACGCGCGCCACGCAGGAAAACTTGCCGATGCCGCGCAGCATGCGCTCCACCCTCACGTCGAGCTCGAGCTGGTCCCCCGGGATCACCGGCTTCTTGAAGCGCGCGTCGTCGATGCCGACGTAGTAGTAGATGTTTTCGTGGTGGTTGGTGCTCTTGTCGCTGCTGATGATGAGCGCGCCGGCCGCCTGCGCCATCGCCTCGAGGATGAACACCCCGGGCATGATCGGCCGGCCCGGGAAGTGGCCCTGGAAGTACGGCTCGTTCGCCGAGACGTTCTTCAGCGCCACGATATGCTTGTTGGCCTCGCAGTGCGTGACCCGATCGATCATCAGGACCGGATAGCGCTGCGGCAGGTTCTTCAGCACCTCGAAGATGTCCATTTCACTCATTTCTTCTTCTCCTTCGCCGGGGCGCGGGCACGCCCGTGTTTTTCCAGCGCGCGCACCCGCTCGGCGAGCTGCGCGAGATGGCGCACCTGCGCGGTGTTCTTGGCCCACGAGGCGTTGTCGTCGAACGGATAGATTCCGGTATAGGTCCCGGGCTTGCGGATCGAGCGCGAGATCACGGTGCACGCCGACACGTTCACATGGTCGACGATGGTGAGGTGCCCGAGGATCATGGCGGCGCCGCCGAAGGTGCAGTGCCGGCCGATGTGCGTGCTGCCGGCCACCGCCGCGCATCCCGCCATGGCGGTGTGCGCCCCGATGCGGCAGTTGTGGCCGATCTGGATCTGGTTGTCGAGCTTGACGCCCTGCTCTATGACCGTGTCGTCGAGCGCGCCCCGGTCGATGGTGGTGTTGGCGCCGACCTCCACGTCGTCGCCGATGCGCACCGTCCCGATCTGCGGGATCTTGACCCAGCCTCCGGCGTCGTCCTGCGCCAGGCCGAAGCCGTCGGCGCCGATCACCGCGCCCGCGTGCAGGATCACCCGCTCGCCCAGGGTGCAGCCGCCGTAGACGACCACGCGCGGATACAGGCAGCTTCCCGCCCCGATCGTGACGCCGTCGCCGACCACGCAGCCCGCCCCGATGGATACGTCTTTTCCCAGGCGGGCCGAAGCCGAGACTGTTGCGCTCGGGTGAATGCCCGGCGCCTGGCTCGTCAGCGGGTTGAAGAGCTGCGACACGCGCGCGAAGTAGAGGTAGGGCGAAGCGCACACGATGCGCGGCAACGAAGTCGAAGCCTCCGCGTCCTTCGCGAGGATCACGGCCGAGGCCCGGGTCGCGGCGAGCTTGTCGCGGTGCCTGGGGCTGGAGAGGAAGGTGATCGCGCCGTCGGCGGCATTCTCGAGCGATCCGACCTGCCGGATGGGCGTGCCGGGGTCGCCTGCGACGCGGCCGCCCAGGCGCGAGACGATCTCCCCGAGCGTCAACGCCCCTGCCATAGGCTCAATAGGGGGTCAACGCGGCGTCACTTTGCGGGCGGCTTGCCCGCCTCGAGCGCCCTGATCACCTTGTCGGTGATGTCGATGCGCGGGCTCGCGAACACCGCGTCCTGGAAGATGATGTCGAATTTCTCCTGCTCGGCGATCTGGCGGATGACGCGGTTGGCGAGCTCCACCACCTGGGCGAGCTCCTCGTTGCGCCGCTGGTTGAGGTCCTCGCGGAACTCGCGCTGCTTTCTCTGGAAATCGCGGTTGAGGTCGGCAAACTCGCGCTCGCGGTTGCGCCGCTGGGCCTCGCCCATGGTGACGGAGTTCTTGTCCAGGTCGTCCTGCATGCGCTTCAGCTGCTCGGCGATCTTGGCGAGCTCCTGGTCGCGCTTCTGGAACTCGGCCTCGATCTTCTTCTGCGCGCGCTGCGCCGGGGAGGCGTCGCGCAGGATGCGCTCGGTATTGACGAAGCCGAACTTGCCGGTGAGGGGCGGCGGCTGCTGTTGCTGCTGGGCCGCAAGGGGAAGCGCCGCGGCGGCGAGCGCAGCGGCGAATACGAAGGCTACGGCTGTCTTTGGCATGTTTGGAGCGTTCAGAACCCGGTGCCGAAGGTGAATTGTAGCCGCTGCACCTCGTCCCCGTCCCTGCGGCTGATCGGCTGGGCGACCGACAGGCGCAGCGGCCCGAACGGCGAGAGCCAGTTGAGGGCCAGCCCGCCCGCGTAGCGCAGCTCGGCGAGCTCGACCTTGGCCCCCGGGGCGTAGACCTGGCCCGCGTCGACGAACGCCGCCAGGCGCAGCGACTGCTCGGCGGTGGCGCCCGGCATCGGGAACAGGAACTCGGCCGAGCCGATCACCTTGGTGTTCCCGCCGGTGGCATTGTTGAGCAGGTCGCGCGGACCGAGCGAGAACGGGCGGTAGCCGCGCACGGAATCGGGGCCGCCGGCGAAATACGCCTTGAAGAAGGGGACCGGTGCGTCGCCCAGGCCGTGGGCGTACCCGAGGTCGGTGCGCAGGAGCAGCGTGTAGGTGCGCGACAGGGGGTAGAACCACTGCAGCTGGTAGCCGAGGCGGTAATAGCGCAGGTCGCCGCCGGCGATCTCGCTCGCGAGGCGCATGAAGGTTCCCGAGGTCGTCGTGATGACGCTGTCGCGGGAATCGCGCTGCCACCCCGCCGTGAACGCGGCGTAGCGGTACTGGGTGCCGAAATCGCGGACGAACTCGAGGTAGCGCAGCGGGCTGTTGCTGAAGATGGTGAGCTCGACGTCCTCGAGGTTCAGGCCGACGTCCACCGAGGCGGTCTCCGAGACCGGGTAGCCGAACTTGACGCCGCCGCCGACGGCGTCGGTGGCATACGGGCCCACCGCGAGGCTCGACGCGTCGGTCTTGCGCTTGTACAGGTCGAAGCCCTGGCTTACCCCATCCACGGTGTAGTACGGGTCGTTGTAGGACAGGGCGTAGACCTGGTTCACCGAGCCGCTGTTGACGTTCGCGGAGATGAACTTGCCGCTGCCGAAGGCGTTCGCCTGGCGGATCGAAGCCGACACCGCAAAACGCTCCACGGTGGAGAAGCCCACGCCGAGGAGCAGCGCCCCGGTGGGCCGCTCCTTGACCGTATAAGTGACGTCGACCTGGTCGGGGCTCGCCTCCACCGGCTGGGTCTCGACGTTCACCTCGCTGAAGTAGCCGGTGCGGTCGATGCGCCGGCGCGAGAGCTGGATCTTGGAAGCGTCGTAGAACGCGCCCTCGAGCTGGCGCATCTCGCGGCGCACCACCTCGTCGCGGGTCTTCGAGTTGCCCGCGACGTCGATGCGCCGCACGTAGACGCGCCGGCCCGGGTCGATCACGATGTTGAACGCGACGGTGCGCTTTTCCTTGTCGACGTTCGGGATGGCGTTGGCGTTGGCGAAGGCGTAGCCGTCGTTGCCGAGGCGGTCCGAGATCGCCTTGGTGCTCGCGGCGAGCTTCTGGCGCGAGAACACGTCGCCGGACTTCAGCTGCACCAGCCTCTCGAGCTCCTCGCGCGGCACCAGCAGCTGCCCCGAGATCTGCACGTCGGAGACGCTGTAGCGCTCGCCCTCGTTGATGTTGACGGTGATGTAGATATCGCGCCGGTCGGGCGTGATCGAGACCTGCGTCGATTCGACGGCGAAGTCGAGGTACCCCCGGTTCTGGTAGTGCGAGCGCACGGTCTCCAGGTCGGCGGCGAGCTTCTCGCGCGCGTAGCGGTCGTGCTTGGTGTACCAGGTGAGCCAGCCCGGCGTGCGCAGCACGAACAGGCCCAGCAGCTCGCTCTCGCTGAAGGCCTCGGCGCCGACGATGTTGATGCCGCGGATCTTGGCCACGTCGCCCTCGGTGACCGCGATGTTGATGCCGACGCGGTTCCTCTCGAGCGGGGTGACGGTGGTCTGGACCTCCGCGGCGTAGAGGCCCCGCGACAGGTACTGGCGCTTGAGCTCCTGCTCCGCCGACTCGAGCACCGAGCGGTCGAAGATGCGGCCTTCGGCCAGGCCGTTCTCGCGCAGCACCTTGCGCACCGCGTCGGGCTCGAACTCCTTCATGCCCGAGAAGTCGATCTGCGCGATCGCCGGGCGCTCCTGCACGAACACCACCAGGACGTCGTTCTCGTGCTCCAGGCGCACGTCGGAGAAGAAACCCGTGGCATAGAGCGCGCGCAGCGCGGCCTGCGCCTTCTGCTCGTCCAGGGTCTCGCCGACCTTCACCGGCAGATAGCTGAAGACGGTGCCCGGCTCGGTGCGCTGCAGGCCTTCGACGCGGATGTCCTTCACCGTGAACGGCTCGAAGGACTGCGCGCCCGCGGCCCCCGCGAACGCGAACGCGGCGAGGGCCGCGGCGAAGCCTCTACGGATCATTCAACCTGTGAGCAGCCGATTCAGGTCGTTGTAGAAGGCAAACGCCATCATGACGATGAGCAGCGCGAGACCGACGCGCTGCCCGAGCTCCATCGCGCGCTCGGAGACGGGGCTGCCCTTGACGATTTCGATCGCGTAGTACATGAGGTGCCCGCCGTCGAGCAGCGGGATCGGCAGCAGGTTGAGCACGCCCAGGCTGATGCTGATGAGGGCGAGGAACGTGAGGTACGAGATCCATCCCGCCTGCGCCGACTGGCCCGCGAAGTCGGCGATCGTGACGGGGCCCGAGAGGTGCTTCCAGGAGAGCTGCCCCATGAGCATGCGCCCGAGCATCTTCAGGCTGAAGAGGGAGATGTCCCAGGTCTTGGCGACGGCTCTTGCGAAGCTGCCGAAGAAGCCGTGGCGCACCGTGATCAGCATGCGCTCGGCGTGCGCCGGCGGGATGAGGGGCGCTGCGCCGATGCGGCCGATGCGCTGCTCGCCGGAGGCCACGGCCTCGGGCGTCAGCTCGACCATCCTGGTTTTCCCGTCGCTCTCCACCAGGAGCTGCAGCGGCTTTCCGGGGTTGGCGCGGATCTCGGCGACCAGGCTCTCCCACGAATCGATCGATTTGTCACCCGCGCGCACAATGCGCTCGCCCGGCGCAAGGCCCGCGCGCTCCGCGGGGCTGCCGCCGACCACCTGCCCGATCAGCGGCTCGAGGCGCGGGCGGTAAAGGCGCAGCCCCACCCGCTCGAGCGCATCGCTCTCGACCTCGTCGGCGGGATACCCGGAGAGATCGAGCTTCGTCTCGGCGATGTGGCCGCGCCCGGTGACGAGCTCGATGCGCAGCGTCTCGCGCTGCAGCGCGGCCTGCAGCACCCGCCAGCGCAGCTCCTGCCAGGTCTCTATTGGCTCGCCCTGCACGGCGCGCACGGTGTCGCCGCTTTTCAGCCCTGCCGCCGCGGCGGGGGTGCCGGCGGGCGGCTCGGCGAGCACCGGGCGCGCTTCCGGAAGGCCGTACATGAAGAGCCCTGCGTACACGACGACGGCGAAAGCGAGGTTGAAGATCGGGCCGGCGACCACGATGGCGGTGCGCCGCCACACGCTCTGGCGGTTGAAGGCGCGGTGCGCGTCCTCGGCCGGCACCGGTCCTTCGCGCTCGTCGAGCATCTTGACGTAGCCGCCGAAGGGCACTGCCGCGATCACCCACTCGGTGCGGTCGCGCCCGCGCCGCCACAGCGCGAGCGGCCGGCCGAACCCGACCGAGAAGCGCAGCACCTTGACGCCGCACAGGCGCGCCACGAGGTAGTGCCCGTACTCGTGCACCACGATGAGCACACCGAGCGCGAAGACGAACGCTACGACGGTGTTGAGGAGGCTCATGCTCCGAATTCCAGAATCAGGGACGGACCACGTTTTCCCAACCGGATTTTCGGGAAAGAAATGGGGTCTGTCCCTGTTTTTGTTGTATCCAAACGTTTCATGCGGCTTGCCTCAGTGCGATGCGCTCGCCGGCCTTGCGCCGCGCCGCGGCGTCGGCGTCCAGGACTTCGGCGAGCGAGCCGGCCGGCGCGCCGGCGACGCTGCCCAGGGTGTCCTCGATGACGGCCGGGATCGCGGTAAAGGGAATGCGGCGCGCCAGGAACGCCTCGACCGCGACCTCGTTGGCCGCGTTCAGCACGGCGGGCGCGGTTCCGCCCGCGCGCATGGCGACGTAGGCGAGCTGCAGGCACGGGAAGCGCTGCGGGTCGAGCTTCTCGAACGAGAGCTTGCCGAGGCTCGCGAGATCGAGCGGCCGCGCCCCGGAGGCGATGCGCTCGGGATACGCGAGGGCGTACGCGATCGGCACGCGCATGTCGGGGTTGGAGAGCTGCGCGATCACCGAGCCGTCGACGTACTCCACCAGCGAATGCACGATGCTCTGCGGATGGATCAGCACCTCGATGCGCTCGACGGGGAGCTCGAAGAGCCAGCGCGCCTCGATGACCTCGAGGCCCTTGTTCATCATCGTCGCCGAGTCGACCGAGATCTTGCGCCCCATCACCCAGTTCGGGTGGGCGCAGGCTTCCTCCGGCGTCACCGTCGCGAGCCTTTCGAGCGGCATGGCGCGAAACGGCCCGCCGGAGGCCGTCAGCATGATCCGTTTTACCAACTTGACATCAGACAAACACTGAAAGACGGCATTGTGCTCACTATCAACCGGCACGAGCTGGGCGCCCGAGGCGCGCGCTGCACGCATGACGAGCGGGCCGGCCATGACCAGCGCTTCCTTGTTGGCGAGGAGCACCCGCTTGCCCGCGGAAACGGCGGCGAGCGTCGAGCGCAGGCCCGCGCCGCCGACGATGGCGGCCATGACGGCGTGGCAGTCGGCGTGCGCCACGACTTCCTCCAGCGCGGCGCTTCCGAAGAGAAGGTCCACCCCCCATTCCGCGAAGCGGCTGCGTGCCGCCCGGTTCTCGGCGATGCCCGAGAGCACTGCGAAACGCGGCCTGTGGATGCGGCACAGATCGGCGAGCGCGTCCGCGGAGCCGTGCGCGCTCAGCGCAAAGACGCGGTAGCGCTCGGGATGCGCCGCGACGACGTCGAGGGTGCTCGCCCCGATCGAGCCCGTGGCGCCCAGAACAGCCAGATTCATCGAATCATCGGCCATAGAAGTGCCGCTAGCGGCAGTACCGCGGTGGCGCTGTCGATGCGGTCGAGGATGCCGCCGTGGCCCGGAAGGAGCGTGCCGCTGTCCTTGACCCCGGCCTGGCGCTTCGCCGCCGATTCAAACAGGTCTCCGACTATGCTGACCATTGCAAGAAGCACCGCGGCTGCGAGGAACGCAGGCCAAGCGATTCCCTGGATGAAGTTAGCGCAGATGATAGCGTAGGCCGCCGCGCCCACCACGCCCCCGATGGCGCCCTCCCAGCTCTTGCCGGGACTGATGGCGGGCGCGAGCTTGCGCTTTCCCCAGGCGCGCCCCACGAAGTAGGCCGCGGTGTCGGCGATCCATACCAGGAGGAGCACCAGGAGCACTTCGAGCGGCCGCAGCACGACCATGGCGAGCCCGGCGGGCACGAGCACCGCGAAACCCGCGGCGGCGAGCCACGGCGCCTTGCCCGGACGCATGCCGCGCCACATCCAGGGCGGCGCGAGCACGATCCAGAAAAGCGCCGCCC
>Ga0247829_10000587_pt1 | contig 14513 bp, 15 predicted proteins | sample 12C_Control_Day4_FD_207765 | JGI IMG/M metagenome (GOLD analysis project Ga0247829, IMG submission 207765) | Soil microbial communities from agricultural site in Penn Yan, New York, United States - 12C_Control_Day4 | ecosystem: Environmental > Terrestrial > Soil > Agricultural land | place... | reverse complement strand
ATCCTGGCGCAACCCCCGCCGGTCGAGCTCAGGAAGACCTCGTCGGCGCCGGCGAGAGCGGCGGCCGGAACCGGTTCGATGCGAAGCGCAATCCCGAGCGACCCGCAGAGCTCGATCACCGTGCGCCGCGAGATGCCTTCGAGAACGCCGCGCTCGGGCGTGCGGACGACGCCGCGCTCCACCATGAAGACGTTGAAGCCCGGGCCCTCGGCGACGTTGCCGTTCGCATCGACGACGCAGCTGGTGTCGGCGCCGCGGTCGTAGGCGTCGAAGAGCGAGAGCACGAGGTCGATCCAGTGATAGTTCTTGATCGTCGGATCGACCGACTCGGGCGCGATGCGAAGCCGCGCGCTGACGTGCAGGTCGATGCCGGCCTTCTGCTTCTCGGGCGGCGCGATCCAGACGAAGGGAAGCGCGTAGGCGTAGAAGCGGTTGGTCGCCAGGCGCGGGTCGCGCGAGCCCGGCGGCGGCACGCCGCGCGTGCAGACCATCGCGACGTAGGCGTCGCGCAGGCCGCCGGCACGAACGCAGCCGTGCAGGATCTCGCGCACGTCGGCGCGCGAATGCGGGATCGTCATCCGCAGCTTGGCGAGGCTGGCGAAGAAGCGGTCGAGGTGGTCGTCGAGGCGGAAGAAGGCGCCGCGCCAGACGCTGGCGACGTCGTAGGTCGCATCCGAGCGGGTGAAGCCCCAGTCGAAGAGCGAGACCTTGCCTTCCGAGAGCGGCCGCCAGTCGCCGTCGATGAACACCGAGCCGCCTTCGAACTCCCCGGTCGTGACTGTTCGCATCAGTCGACTCTAACGAAGTGCTGGCGCAGGTGCTGCCGGTCGAGCATCTCGAAGTGCCACCACTCGTTCTCGATGCCGCGAAACCCGCCCGCGGCGAGCGCGTCGCGCAAGAGCTCGCGCGCCCGGTGCTGCTCGCGCGTCAGCGCGCCGCTCGTGAGGTGGCGAGCCTCGAGCTTGGGATGCGAGAGCTCGATCATCTCGTCGAAGCCGCTGCCCATGTCGAGCTCGCGGCCCTCGGCGTCGATCAAGGTCGCGTCGATCGCCATGCCGAACGAGTGGATCGATCCGCGCGCCGGGTCGGCGACGTACTGGCGCAGGCCCGTGCCGTCGAGAAAGTCCCACAGCTCGATCTGGACGCGATGCGGTCGCAGCGCGTCGAGCACGAGCAGGCGATGGCCCGGCGCGATGTCGGCGAGCCGCCCGACCGCCAGCTCGAGGCTTGCCGCGGCCTGGCGATGCAGCCAGGCGCAATCGAGCCCGCCGTACAGATCACGGCCGACGAAATTGCGCACGCTCGCGTAACGAAGGTCGACCGCGATGCCGGGCAGGCTCGAGAGGCGGCGAAACTCCGGATGCGAGAAGATGTCTTCGCAGCGGATGGACATGATGCAATCCAGGAACGGCGAGGATAACGAGGCGATGCGGCTGCGGGTCGATCACGTTCGCGGGGCAGCGGCGACGGCGAGGCGACGAAGCTAGCCGTGGCTTTTGCCTTCACGATCGACCCCGACGTCACGCTGGCGCGCACGCTGCCGAGCGCGTTCTACCTCGACGCCACGGTCCACGCGCTGACGCGCGAGCACGTCTTTGCACGCAGCTGGCAATGGCTCGGCGACCTCGACGACGTCGAGCTGCCGGGGTCGCTGTCGCCGCGCGAGATGCTGGCCGGGCACCTCGACGAACCGCTCCTGCTCGCGCGCGACGCCGGCGGAGCGCTGCGTTGCCTCTCGAACGTGTGCACGCATCGCGGCAACATCCTGGTGCCGGAGCCGTGCCGCGCCGAGCAGATCCGCTGCGGCTACCACTCGCGGCGCTTCGATCTCGAGGGCCGCATGACGTTCATGCCGGGGTTCGAGCAGGCCAAGGACTTCCCCGGGGTCTCGGACCAGCTGCCCCGCGTTCCTTTCGCCGAATTCGCGGGGCATGGGTTCGCATCGCTCGCTCCGGCGGCACCGTTCGAGTCCTTCGTCGCCGACATCCGCGCGCGCCTGGCCTGGTTGCCTTTCGACGAGCTCCGCCACGATCCGGCGCGCGACCGCGATTTCGAGGTCGGCGCCCATTGGGCGCTGTACGTCGAGAACTACCTCGAGGGCCTGCACATTCCCTTCCTTCATCCGGCCCTGAACCAGGTGCTCGACATGGAGCGCTACAGCTACCACCTCGGCCGCTACGGCAGCCTGCAGCTGGCGCTGGCGCGCGACGACGACGAAGCGTTCGAGCTGCCGCCCGGTTCGGTCGATCACGGCCAGCGGGTCGCGGCGTATTACTGGTGGGTGTTTCCCAACCTGATGCTGAACTTCTACCCGTGGGGTTTGTCGTTGAACCTGGTCCAGCCGCTCGCGCCCGACCGCACGCGCGTCAGCTTTCGCGGCTACGTGGGCAACGTCGACCGTCTTGCCGGAGGTGCCGGCGCAGGCCTCGACCAGGTGGAGCGGGAAGACGAGGCGGCCGTCGAATCGGTACAGCGCGGGCTGCGCTCGCGCCTCTACAACCGAGGTCGATACTCGCCATCGCACGAGCGAGGCGTGCACCATTTCCACCGGCTGCTGTGCGAGTTCCTGGCAGCGCCTACGACTTCTCTCTAGGCCGCACCACACATGCTCGACGTCCTGGTCATCGGCGGCGGCAACGCCGCCTTGTGCGCCGCGCTGACGGCGCGCGAAGCCGGCGCCTCGGTGATGCTGCTGGAGCGCGCGCCGAAGCCCTGGCGCGGCGGCAATTCGCCGCACACCCGCAACATCCGTTGCATGCACGACGGGCCGCAGGACGTGCTCGTCGACAGCTATTCCGAAGAGGAGTACTGGCAGGACCTGCTCAAGGTCACCGCGGGCCGGACCGACGAGACGCTGGCGCGCATCGCGATCCGCGCATCGTCGACCTGCCGCGACTGGATGCGGCGCCACGGCGTCCACTTCCAGCCGCCGCTCTCGGGCGCGCTGCACGTCGCGCGAACCAACGCGTTCTTCATGGGCGGCGGCAAGGCACTCGTCAACGCCTACTACCGCAGCGCCGAGGCGCTCGGCGTTCGCATCCGCTACGACGCCCCGGTCGATGCCCTCGAGCTCGCCGACGGTCGCTTCGTCGCGGCTCGGATCGGCGCGAACCGAATCCAGGCGCGCGCCTGCGTGCTCGCCGCCGGCGGCTTCGAGTCCAACCGCGAGTGGCTCGACGAGGCCTGGGGAACGAACGGGCGCGGCGAGCGGCCGGCGCAGAACTTCCTCATTCGCGGAACCCGCTTCAACACCGGCGTCCTGCTCAGGTTCATGCTCGACGCCGGCGCCGACCGCGTCAGCGATCCGACCCAGGCGCACATGGTCGCGATCGACGCCCGCGCGCCCCTCTACGACGGCGGCATCTGCACGCGCATCGATTGCGTCTCGCTCGGCGTCGTCGTCAATCGCGAGGGCGAGCGGTTCTACGACGAAGGCGAGGACTTCTGGCCAAAACGCTATGCCATCTGGGGCCGGCTCGTCGCGGCGCAGCCGGGCCAGATCGCCTACTCGATCATCGATTCGAAAGCGATCGGCCGGTTCATGCCGCCGGTGTTCGACGGCACGCGTGCCGCCTCGCTGCCCGAGCTGGCGCGCTCGCTCGACCTGCCCGAAGACGCCTTCCTCGCCACGATGGCGCGCTACAACGCCGCGTGCCGCGCCGGCAGCTTCGACCACACCGCCCTCGACGACTGCGCGACCGAAGGTCTCGTTCCCGCCAAGACGCACTGGGCGCGAACGATCGACCTGCCGCCCTACTTCGGCTACGCGCTCAGGCCGGGCGTGACCTTCACCTACCTCGGCCTGAAGGTGAACGAGCGCGCCGCGGCCCACTTCGGTGGCGCGCCGAGCGACAACCTGTTCGTGGCCGGCGAGATGATGGCCGGCAACATCCTGGGCCAGGGCTACACGGCAGGCGTCGGCATGACGATCGGCACTGCCTTCGGACGCATCGCCGGCAGCGCTGCGGCCGCGGTCGCACTCGAGAAGGAGCATCGTGCAACGGCTTGAAGCGCTCATCGCCGAGGCGAGCAGCCTGGCCGGCGACGAAGCCGAGGTTTCCCGGCAACTGCAGATCTGCAACGCGTGCCGCTACTGCGAGGGCTTCTGCGCCGTCTTTCCGGCGATGACGCGGCGCCTCGAGTTCGGTCGCGCCGACGTCCACTACCTAGCCAACCTCTGCCACAACTGCGGCGCGTGCCTGCACGCCTGCCAGTACGCGCCGCCGCACGAGTTCGCGGTCAGCCTGCCGCGCGCGATGGCGCGGGTGCGCGCCAAGACTTACGTCGACTACGCCTGGCCGCGGGCCCTCGGCGCGCTCTACCAGCACAGCGGCCTAACGATCGCCCTGGCGCTGGCGATCTGCCTGGCAGCGTTCCTCGCCCTTGCCGCGTCGCGTACGGGTCAGCTCGTCGGCCGGCCGCTCGCGGGCGACTTCTACGCGGTGTTTCCCCATGGCCTTCTCGCCACGACGTTCGGCCTCGCGTTCGCGTTCGCATGCCTCGCCCTCGCCGTCGGCGTGACGCGCTTCTGGCGCGACCTCCCGGCCGGTCGCGCCGGCGCGCCTGCCCTGCGCGAAGCGACCGCCAGCGCCCTCGACCTGCGCTTTCTCGGTGGCGGCCACGGGCGAGGCTGCAACGACGAGGACGATGCGTTCACGCTGCGCCGGCGCCGCTTTCATCACCTGACCTTCTACGGCTTCATGCTCTGCTTCGCGGCGACGTGCGTCGCGACGCTCTACCACTACGTGCTCGACGAGCGGGCGCCCTATCCGGTGCTCAGCCTGCCGGTGCTGCTCGGGACGGTCGGCGGCATCGGCCTGCTCGCCGGCCCGGCGGGCCTGCTCTGGCTCAACCTTCGCCGCGACCCGGCGCACCGCGAAGATTCTCAGAACGCGATGGACCGCGGCTTCATCGCGCTGCTGTTCCTCGCCAGCGCGACCGGCCTGGCGCTGCTCGCCTGGCGCGACAGCGGCGCGATGGCGCTCTGGCTGGCGATCCATCTCGGCGTCGTCATGGCGCTCTTCCTCACGCTGCCGTACGGCAAGTTCGCGCACGGGATCTTCCGCAGCGCGGCGCTGCTGAAGTGGGCGATCGAAAAGCGCCTTCCGAGCAACCTCAAGCTGAGCGAAGATTGATGCCGAGCCGAAAGGACAAGACGATGACGACGTCCGGCAAGTTGTCGATTCCGTCGATGAAGGGACGCTGCACCGCGGCCGAATGGAGCGCGCGCGTCGACCTCGCGGCGTGCTATCGGCTGGTCGATCACTACGGCATGTCCGACATGATGGCCAACCACATCTCGTCGCACGTGCCGGGCGAGCCGGGCGCCTTCCTCATCAACGCCTACGGGATGATGTACGAGGAGATCACCGCGTCGAGCCTGATCAAGGTCGACCGCAGCGGCGCCATCCTGTCGACGCCCGACTTCGGCGACCTCGGCTACGGCATCAACAAGGCCGGCTACGTCATCCACAGCGCCGTCCACGCCGCCCGACCCGACGTCGCCTGCGTCATCCACACCCACAGCTGGGCGTCGATGGCGGTGTCGTCGCTCGAATGCGGCCTGTTGCCGCTGACGCAGACGGCGATGCGGTTCCTGAAGATCGGCTATCACGACTACCAGGGCGTCGTCCTCGACGAGAAGGAGCAGGCCTCGCTGCTCGCCGACCTGGGCGACCGCGAAGCCGTCATCCTGCGCAACCATGGCGCCCTCGTCGTCGGCCGCAGCGTCGGCGAGGCGTTCAACTGGATGCACCGGCTCGAGCTGGCGTGCCGCGCCCAGATCGGCGCGATGGCCTGCAACACGCCGCTGCGCGGCGTGCCGGCCGACGTGCTGGAAGCGACCTGGAACAACTACCAGCCGGGGACACGCCGGCCGTACGGCCTGATGGAATGGGCGGCGCTGCTGCGCAAGCTCGACCGCATGGACCCGGGCTTTCGCGATTGAGCGAAGGCTCGTTCGTCAGGAGAACGCCTTGCAACGAAGAAGTGCTCTCGTCGTGCTCGCTTCCTACGCACTCGGCGCCGGGCGGGTCCGGGCCCAGGCCACGAGCTACCCGGCGAAGCCGGTGCGGGTGATCGTCGCCTTCACCGCGGGCGGCACGACCGACATCCTGGCGCGCGCCGTGTCGCAGAAGCTCTCGGAGTCGCTCAAGCAATCGTTCGTCATCGAGAACAAGCCCGGGGCCGGCGGCAACCTCGGCACCGAGTTCGTGGTTCGAGCGCCGCCCGACGGCTACACCCTGATCGTCAATTCGGTCGGGCCGATGGCGGTCAACAAGACGCTGTTCAAGAGCCTCCCGTACGACCCGCTCGTCGATCTCGTCCCGGTGGTGCAGATCGCCGACGTCCCCAACGTGCTCGTCGTCCACCCCGAGCTGCCCGCGAAGACGCTCGAGGAATTCATCGCCCACGCCAAGGCGAACCCGAACAAGCTGAGCTACGGCTCGACCGGGGTCGGAACGTCGTCGCACCTGTCGAGCTTCATGCTCGGCAAGCGCATCGGCGCCGAGACGCAGCACATTCCCTACAAGGGCGCCGATGCCTTGAACGACCTGCTCGCCGGCCGCACCCAGTTCATGTTCGCGACGATCCCGTCGGTGATCGGGTTCATCAAGGCCGGCAGGCTGCGCGCGCTCGCGGTCAGCAGCGAGCAGCGCTCGCGCTCGCTGCCCGACATCCCGACCGTCGCCGAGAGGGGCTTTGCGGGCTTCTCCGCCGGCTCGTGGTTCGGCTTCTTCGCGCCCAAGGGCACGCCGGCGGCGGCCATCGCGGTCATCAACAAGGCGGTCAACGAGGCCCTTCCCTCGCTCGAGGCGCAACTGATCCGCGAGGGCGCCGATCCGGTCGGCGGCAGCGCCGCGCAGTTCGGCGACTTCACGCAGCGCGAATACGAGAAGTGGCGCGCGATCGTGCGCGAGTCGGGGGCGACGGTCGAGTAGCCAACGAGGCCGGGCCTGTGATGCCGGTTCAGGTGTTGATGTCGGCCGCGGCGCGAGCACGGGCGGCCGAGAGCATCGCCCGCATCTTCGCGGGCCGGCCGCACGCCTTCGTCTCTCCCGGCGCGGACGCCGACCTCGCGTTCGTCTCGCGCGACGTCACGGGCCTGTCGACCAAGCACGTCGTGCTGCCCGAGACGCAACGGTTTTACGACGCGTTGCTGTCGGCGCCGAGCCTGCGCTGGGTCCACGTGCACTCGGCCGGCGCCGACCGGCCCGTCTACGTCGAGCTGCTCAAGCGCGGCATTCGGCTATCGACGTCGTCGGGCGCCAACGCCGAGGTGGTCGTGCAGACGGCGCTGGCGGGAATCCTCGCCCTGGCGCGCCGCCTGCCCCGGCTGATGGAGGCACAGCGTCGCCGCGAATGGACGCCGCTGGTCGGTGCCGCGCTGCCGCGCGACCTGGCCGGCCAGACCGCCCTGGTGGTCGGCTGGGGCCCGATCGGACAAGGCATCGCCGCCCTGCTCCGTGCCCTCGGCGTCGGCATCGCGGTCGCGCGCAGCAGCGGCACGCCGGCCGGCGCCGACGTCGAGACGGCTCGCTACGAGGAGATCGACCGACTGCTGCCGCGCGCCGACTGGCTGATCCTGGCGTGTCCGCTCTCGTCGCGAACGACGGGCCTCGTCGATGCCGCTCGGATCGGCCTGCTGCCGGCAGGGGCGCACGTCGTCAACGTCGCGCGCGGCGCGGTCCTCGACGAAGCGGCACTGCTCGGCGCGCTGGCGAGCGGCCGGGTCGGGGGCGCGCACCTCGACGTCTTCGCGCACGAGCCGCTCGCGTCCGATTCGCCGCTCTGGAGCGCCGCCAACGTCATCATCACGCCGCACAGCGCCGGCCACTCGGACGGCAACGAGGAACGCGTCCGAGCCGCGTTCCTCGCCAACCTGCGCCGCTGGCTCGCCGGCGACGCGTTGCTCCACGAGGTGGCCCCGCTCAATTCGCCGTGATCTTTCGCTCGCGGACCACCTTCTCCCAGGCGACCGACTCGGCGGCGATGAACTTGCCGAGCTCTTCGCGCGTGGTCGGCGAGGGAATCAGGCCGCGCTTGAGCAACTCCTCCTTCACCTCCGGATCGTTCATCGCCCTGACCAGCTCGCGATTCCAGCGGTCGAGGATCGCCGGCGGCGTCTTGCCGGGCGCGACGAAGGCATACCAGTTGGTGGCGTTGAAGTCGGGAAAGCCCGACTCGGCGACCGTCGGCACGTTGGCCATGAACGCCGGCCGCGTCAGGCCCGTCGTCGCCAGGGGAATCAGCTTGCCCGTCTCGATGTGCGGCTCGGCGGTCGAAGGCACGGAGAAATAGGCCGCGACCCTGCCGCTGAGCACGTCCTGCATCGCCTGCGCGCCGCCCTTGTAGGGGATGTGAAGGATCTCGACCCCGGCGCGCGCGTTGAAGAGCTCGCCGGCGAGATGCGACGCCGAGCCGGAGCCGGTCGACGCGTACTCGAGACCACCCGGCTTCGCCTTCGCCAGCGCGATGTACTCGGCCAGCGTCTTCACGCCGAGCGCGGAATTGACGACCAGGACATTGGGGAAAGTGACGCCCATGGTGAGCGGCGCGAGATCTCTGAGCGGGTCGTAGCCGACCTTCATCATGTGCGGCGCGACCGCCAGCGGGCCGACCGAGCCGAGCAGGATCGTCGCGCCGTCCGGCGTGGCCGTCGCCACGTACTGATGGGCGAGATTGCCGCCGGCGCCGGCGCGGTTGTCGATGACGACCGTCTGCTTCAGGTTGTCCGACACCTTCTTCGCGATGATCCGCGCCGCCGTGTCGGCACCGCCGCCGGCGACGAAGCCGACGACAAGCGTGATCGTCTTCTGCGGCAGCTCCTGCGCGCCGGCAACCGTCGCGGCCAGGCACGAGGCGAGAACGAGTGACAAGCGCTTCATGTTCGCGAGCGGATCAGAAGCGGCCATCGCAACCGAGCGAGAACGCGCCCTGCATCTGGAACAGCGAAATCGATGACGCGCCGACGTCTCCGGCTCGAAGCGTTCGTGGCATGCGGCTCTCTCCGGGAAGGGCAGTGATCATGCTTGCGCCGCCGGCGATGTCAATGTGGCTTTGGTCGGGGCGGCGAAGTCAGCACGATCGCTCCGGGCAGCGAGCGCTAACGCGCCGACGGGATCTGCTCCTCGACGAGGGTCGCCGGGGCGATGCCGAACATGCGCCTGCAGGTCCGGCTGAGATGCGCGGAATCGGCGAAGCCGGCCGCCTGTGCGGCCGCCGTCCACGACTGGCCGTTCATGGCGGCACCCACCGCGGCCTCGACCCGCGCCCAGAGCAGGTAGGCGCGAAAGGAAACGCCGGTCTGCGCCACGAAGAGATGGCGGAAGCGGCTCGGCGACAGGTGGGCGATGGCAGCGGCCTCGTTCAACGACACCCGCTCGTCGAGCCGACCGCGCACCCAGGCGATCGCGCGACTGATGCGCGGATCGACGCCGACCTCCGCCGGCACGCGTCCGGCCAATGCAGCGATGGCGTCGTGCGCGTGCGCGATCAGCGCGTCTTTCGCCGCCGCGGCCAGATAGGCGAAGCGCAAAGGCGCCACGAGCGTCTGTGCCGTGTCGTCCGGAAGGTCGGTGATGTCGGATTCTCCGTAGCGCTCGAGCAGGACCCGGCCTCGCGCGGTCTCGGGCTCGACGAAGATCATCGCGGTGCGCTGGCCGCAGCCGTCGAAACGATGACGTCGATGCGGCATGACGACGGCGCCGCGATGGTTGCGCCAATCGTCATCCCCCGAGGCCATCCGGAAGTGCGAGTCCATCGCCAGCGCGATCTGGATCGCGTGGTGGGCGTGGGCCTCGACGCGGCCGGCGTCGCGGCCGATCCAGAGACTTCCGCCGCTCCAGAGCAGCACGCGGCCGATCCCGGCGACCGGGCGACGAGTCGCCGCTGCGGCCGCGTCGCGGTGCGAAAGATCAGCCGCTTTGTTCAAGTCCGATGCCGCGGTGATGAACAGAATTCGTGTCACGGGTCCGTCGGATCCGATTCATCCAGGAGATTGCCATGAACCTTCCTTCCGCCTCCTCATGCCCCTGCGTCGACTGTGCCGGTGCCGATTGCCGCTGCGGCTGCAATGCCGACGCTGCGCGGTCGACCGCGCCGGTCACGACCCCGCCGTGCGCTTGCGGCACCGGCTGCGGCTGCGGCTGCGACGCGATCGAGCCGGGCTGCCGTTGCCGAGCGAACTAGGCAGCGTAGTCGCGCTCCGTGTGCTGCATGGCGGCCTTCACCGCTTGCAGCAGCCAGGGCCCGGTCCTCGCCTTCAGATCGTCGAGGATCCGCGGCGAGCGCGGGTCCGCGACATGGACGGCTGCCAGATCGGCGCCCATCGCGGCGAGAAACCGACCCGGTGGCGCTCGCCCGGCGACATCGGCGAGGTCGATCTTTCGCGCATCGGGCGCGACCCGGCGGATGACGAAGCCGGCGCGCGCGCGCGAGAACGGATCCGGCGACCTGAACGACCCGCGCGACAGGTCGATGAACCACGGATCGCGCGGCTCCTTCTTGCGATGGGCCCAGATCCATGCCGACGGGACGTACGCCTTCGCCTCGCGCACGACCCGCCCGCCGTTCCATTCGGCGATCGCCAGGAAGCGCGGACGGCCCAGGCTGCCGCCGCCTTTCGTCTGCGACGCGAACCGGACCCGAGTGGCGTCGTCGGGAAGGCTGCGTACGAGCGCGGCCCGCACAGCGCGGGGCGGATCGGCCTCGGGACATTCGTCGACGTCGTGCCAAAAGTCGAGGGTGGTCCGCTCGGTCGGATTGGCGAACGACCGCAGCCAGCCGGCATGCTGGTCCAGCAGCACGGCGCGCGGGTCGGCCAGGCCTGCGCGATAACCGGCGAGCACCGCAGCGACGACCTTGGCAGGATCGGCCTTGGCTGGCGGGCTCAGACAGGCGCTCGTCGCGAGCCGGACCAGGTCGAAGGGGTAGGGCATGAAAGCCGCTTCGTCGTAGTCGTTGACGCCCCACACGAGACGGCCGTCAGCATCGCGCCAGGTGCCGAAGTTCTCGACATGGATGTCGCCGACGCACGCGACGACCGGTGCGGCCGCGAGCTCGGGGCACACCGACTCGATCGTTCGCGCCCAGCGGAAGTACGTCGCGCGCAGGAAGGCGAAGACGTTCTTGCGCATCCGTCGATGCTTCTCCTTCAGGTCGGCCTTGACGACCCGGCAGTGCGCGCGCAACCAGGTCTCGTACTCGTCGATGTCGTGCTGGAAGGTGTTCATCGGGTTCAGGATAGTCCGACGACCATGCCGCGCGTCATTGCAAGCCGCTTCCTCGCTTCGGCGCGACTCATCCCGCGGTGCGCATTCGCAGCACACGCGCCGCCTCTTCGTCACGGGCATCGTCGACGACGCGCAGCACGCCGGCCACGTCGACCGGTCCCTGGCGCTCTTCGAACCGCCCGGTGAGCTGGATGGCCGGCTGCAGCACACCGCGCGTGTAGAGCGCCCAGATTTCGGCGCCGAACTGCGTCGCGAGCAGCTCGGGAGCGAAGCCCCCGAAGAAATCGCGCAGGTTGCCGACGTCACGCAGCAGCATGCGTTGCGCGTGGTTGTTGCCGGCCGCGTCGACCGCCTGCGGCAGGTCGATGATCACCGGGCCGTCGGCGGCGAGAAGGATGTTGAACTCCGACAGGTCGCCGTGGATCACGCCGGCGCACAGCATGCGAACCACCTCGCCGATCAAGGTGGCGTGGTGCGCTCGCGCCTCCTCGGCCGTGAAGTCGACGTCGTTGAGGCGCGGCGCGGCGGCACCTTGTGCGTCGACCACGAGCTCCATCAGCAGCACGCCGTCGTGGAAATTGAACGGCTTCGGCACGCGCACGCCCGCCGCGGCGAGGCGATGGAGCGCATCGACCTCGGCGCTCTGCCAGGCCGCCTCCTGCGCCTGGCGCCCGAAGCGCGTTCCCTTGGCCATGGCGCGCGCCTGCCGGCTGTTCTTGACCTTGCGGTTCTCGGTGTAGTCGACGGCCTGGCGAAAGCTGCGCTGCGTCGCTTCCTTGTAGACCTTGGCGCAGCGCGTCTCCTCGCCGCAGCGAACGACATAGACCGTCGCCTCCTTGCCGCTCATGAGCTGGCGCACGACCGAATCGATCAGGCCTTCTTCGAGCAGCGAGCGCAGGCGCTGCGGCGCCTTCACCGGCGACCCGATCGATCGGCGTCGATGTCGGCGTCGGCCAGCCAGGCGGGTTGCGCCCAGTCCTGCAGCTCGCCCACGCGCCGCACGACCCAGGCTGCTTCCGCCGGCGCGAACGCCTCCGGGTCGGCACGCAGGCCGTCGTGGCAGCGCTGCAAGGCCTCGCCCGTGTCGTCGCCTTCCTGGTGGCGCGCGGCGAGGAAGGCCGCCGCATGCAGGGCCACGTCCTCGCAGAGCTCGTACCGGGCTTCGATCTCGGCCCGCGGCCGCAGCGCCCTGCCATGGCGCGAATGGATCGCGAGGAAGGACTCGGGGACGAGCGTCTGGTTGTGGTCGTAGTGATCGTGCATGGGGCGCGCGAGACTACACCGGCGCGGCGCGGGTGGTACAACCTCGGCCTTCCGAGACGTCACCGGAGCACCGCCATGAGCGCAGACAGGGATCGCGGCATCCGCCGAATCAAGCAGAAGCGCGCCAAGGCGCAGAAGAAGGACGAGCGCCAGCAGCGCAGCGCCGGCGTCGCGAAGCGCACGGCCGGCACGCCGCCCCCGGGCCGGCCGGCCTAGCTCGCGCTCGCGTCCGCCGGGCGGCGGCAGGCCCTGCAGACGCCTCGACCGGAAGGTTGATCGGTGCTCGACCGTCGCGACCTGTTGTTGAGCGTCCCCTCCGCATGGCTCGTGGCGCACGCGCGTGCCCAGGCCGCGCCCAAGGTCATCGGCGTCCTCAGCCCCTACGCCGGCGCCGACGTTCGGGCGACGCTGGCGGCCTTTCGCCAAGCCATGCGCGACCTCGGCCACGTCGAAGGCAGGAGCTACACGCTGGTCGAGCGCTTCGCGGACGGCCAGAACGAGCGGCTGCCGTCGCTGGCCGCCGAGCTGGTTAAGCTGCGCGTCGACCTCATCCTCGCGTCGACGACGAACGCGGTGAAGGCGGCGCAAGCGGCGACCAGCACGATTCCGATCGTCTTCGAGAGCGTGGCCGATCCCGTCGTCGCCGGCTTCGCGGAAAGCGTCAATCGCCCCGGGCGAAACATGACCGGGCTCTCCAACTTCTCGGCCGACCTCAGCCCGAAGCGATTCCAGCTCTTGACCCAGCTGCTGCCGGCGCTGACGGACGTCGAGGTCCTCTCCAACCGCTCCAATCCCTACTACGGGTCGCAGAAGCCCGCGATCCAGTCGGTCGCCGACAAGCTCGGGCTGCGCGTCAACTTCGTCGACGCCGGCACGCCGGAAGAGGTCGAGCAGGCCTTTCGAACCATGGCCGCGCGTCGGGCGGCGGCACTCGTCGTCACCGCGGACGCGTATCTCCTCGCCCAGCGCCAACGGATCGCGGCGCTGGCGCTGGCGCACCGGCTTCCCGCGGTGTTTCCATTCGCGGCCTACGTGGACGCGGGCGGCCTGATGAGCTACGGCGTCGACCCGGCGCCCGCGATCCGCCAGGCCGCCGTTCTCGTCGACAAGATCTTCAAGGGCGCGAATCCCAGTGATCTTCCCATCGAGCAGCCGACGCGCGTCGAGATGGTGATCAATCGCAGGACCGCCGCTCTCTTTCGCTTGACGATTCCCCCCGCGCTGCTGCTCCAGGCCGAGCGGGTCATCGATTGATGACGCGGCGTTGCGGGGCCGCCACGCCGGCCTCACGATGTAGGGGGAATGAGCGCGCCAAGCCTTGTGCGTCAACGCAGGGCGCGCCAAGATCGTTCTCACTTCATGCGCGCCCTGTCGAATCGGATACCCAGCGTTGCGCCGGCAGCCGGCTTCCTTCCGCTGCCGGTTGGAGTTGATTCGATGGCGAACGACCCTCTGTCTCCCCTGCAAGCCTGCTTCGGCGTCGCCTGCCTTCACCACCATCGCTGCGCCCGCTACGCGGCCGTCGTCGATTCGGAGGCCAGCCCCAGCACGATGGGAACCTGCCTCACCGGTGCGGCCGCCTATCCGAGGTTCGTGGCGATCCAGTCGGCCGACGCACCGCGCCGATGACGGCGCCGGCGGGCGAGCGTTCGCGATCCGACCGCCGCCGCTGACGCCCGGCACGCACTGAAGCCGCCGTCTCGTCGAGCGCGGCGCTGAACGTTCGGCGGCCGCACCGTCATCCGGCTTCGCCGTCAGGGCGGCCGAGGCGATTCGCGCGGTAACCTGCCGGCGATGGACTCCCTGATCGCGGCCGCCGCGCGCGCCCTCGCGGCCGGCGACGCGCTCGGCGCGCTCAAGCGCGTCAGCCTGCGCGACGACCCGCCGGCGCTGGCGCTGCGCGGCATCGCGATGGCGCAGCTCGGCGAGCATCCGCGCGCCAGAGAGCTCATCAAGCGCGCGGCACGCGGGTTCGGCGTGCACGAGGAGCTGGCGCGGGCCCGCTGTGTCGTCGCC
>Ga0247829_10000586_pt1 | contig 14513 bp, 15 predicted proteins | sample 12C_Control_Day4_FD_207765 | JGI IMG/M metagenome (GOLD analysis project Ga0247829, IMG submission 207765) | Soil microbial communities from agricultural site in Penn Yan, New York, United States - 12C_Control_Day4 | ecosystem: Environmental > Terrestrial > Soil > Agricultural land | place... | reverse complement strand
CCCTCTCCCCATGCCTGAAGAGGCATGGGGAGAGGGAACGATCACGACGTCTTCATGATGAAGGGGTTGCCGCCGCCGGGGCCGTTGTTGATCCACACGCTCTTGGACTGCAGGTAGCCCTCGATCGCCTCCGCGCCGTTCTCGCGCCCGAGCCCCGAGGCCTTGTAGCCGCCGAACGGCATCAGGAAGCTGACCGCGCGGTAGGTATTGACCCACACCGTGCCCGCACGGATGCGCTTGGACACGGACGTGGCGCGCCGCACCGACTGCGTCCAGATGCCGGCGCCGAGCCCGTAGGCGATGTCGTTGGCGATCGCGATCGCCTCCTCCTCGTCCCTAAACTTGATCACCGACAGCACCGGCCCGAACACCTCCTCCTGGGCGATGCGCATGCGGTTGTTGACGCCGGTGAAGATGGTCGGCTTCACGAAATACTTGCCGCCGCCCTCCTCCTTGGTCGCGGGACCGCCGCCCAGCACGCACTTGGCCCCTTCACCCTTTGCAATGTCGATGTAGGAGAGGATCTTGGCGTACTGCGGCGGCGTCGTCACCGGCCCGACCTGGGTCTCGGCCAGGCTCGGGTCGCCGAGCTTGGCCTGCCTGGCCATGGCGACCAGCTTCTCGACGAACTGGTCGTGGATCGACTCCTGCAGCAGCAGCCGCGAGCCGGCGATGCAGGTCTGCCCCGTCGCCGCGAAGATGCCGGAGATGGCGCCGCTCACCGCATCGTCCAGGATGCAGTCGTCGAACACGATGTTGGGCGACTTGCCGCCGAGCTCCAGCGACACCTTCTTGAAGGTCTTGGCGGCCAGCTCGTTGACGCGCGCGCCCGTCGCCGTGCCGCCGGTGAAGGCCACCTTGGCGACCTTGGGATGGGTGACCAGCGGCTCGCCGACCACGGAGCCGTAGCCCGTCACCACGTTGATGACGCCCGGCGGCAGCTCGGCCGGCTCGATCACGAGCTTCATGAACTCGAGCAGCGAGGCCGACGTGAACTCGGACGGCTTGATCACCACCGTGCAGCCCGCGGCCAGCGCCGGCGCCAGCTTCCAGCCGACCAGCATCAGCGGCGAGTTCCACGGCGTGATGAACGCGCACACGCCGACCGGCTCCTTGAGGATGTAGGTGAAATGGTCGGGCCGGTCGGACGGCACCACGGCACCCTGAATCTTGTCGGCGAGCCCGCCGTAGTAATAGAACCACTCGGGCAGGTACTTGGTCTGCGCCGCCATCTCCGAGATCAGCTTGCCGTTGTCGCGCACCTCGATCTGTGCCAGGTGCTCGGCGTGCTTCTCGATCAGGCCGGCGATGCGGCGCAGCACCTTGCCGCGCGCGGTCTGCGTCATCGTCGCCCACGGCCCCTTGTCGAACGCGCGCCAGGCCGCCTCGCAGGCCCGGTCCGCGTCCTTGGCGTCGCACTCGGGGATCAGCGCCCACGGCTCGCCGGTATAGGGATCGTGCGTCTGGAACTTCTTGCCGGAAGCGGCCTCGCACCACTTGCCGTCGATGTAGGTCTGATACTCCCTGAGCTTGGTCGGCCGGTCCTGCATTGGGGTTCTCCGCAGCGTGGGGGGTGATGGGGTTCTCGCGCCAAGGCTAGTGCGCACGCGCGATGCGTTCAATGGGTGTCAGAAAGTGTCAGACCCTCTGGGTCTGACACCATGGCACCACCTACTTTGAGCATTGAGTCATGGGGTCAGACCCAGCGGGTCTGACCCCAACGCGATCTACTCCGCCGCCGCCTTGTGCGCGGCAAGCACGTTGTCCGCCAGCCGCCCCGTCAGCTCGGCCAGGTGATGGAACTTGGCGGTGAAGGTGCCGACACCCGCCGTCGCCGAGCGCAGCTCCACGATCAGGTCCGCCATCTCCGACTCCGGGATCTGCGCCCGCACCACGTCCCAGCCCGGCCAGCCCTCGCGCGCGTCAACGGCATGATCCCGCAGCGGCGCGGGCAGATCCTGGGCTTCGACGCGCGCGGTCGCCTCCGTCGGGATCGCGATCACCACCTCCATGATCGGCTCCAGCAGCACGGGGCCGCACTTGGGCATGCCCTCGGCCATGCCGATGCGACCCGCCTGCCGGAACGCCATGTCGGAAGAGTCGACCGAGTGGTAGGAGCCGTCGAGCAGCGTCACCGAGACGTCCACGACCGGAAAGCCGCCCAGCGGTCCCTTCTGCAGGAAGTCCGACACGCCGATCTCGACCGACGGGATGAACTGCTTGGGCACCACGCCGCCGGTGATCTTGTCGTCGAACCTGAAGCCGCCGCCGCGCGGCAGCGGCTTGATGTCGAGCACCACGTCGCCGAACTGGCCGTGCCCGCCCGACTGCTTCTTGTGCCGCCCGCGCACCTCCACGCCCTTCTTGATCGTCTCCTTGTAGGGCAGCTGCCGCGGCTTGGATTCCGCCTCCACGCCGTACTTGCGCTTTAGCCGCTCGAGCGCGACGCGCAGGTGCATCTCGCCCTGGCCCCACAGCACCATCTGGTGGGTGTCCTTGGCGTGCTCGAGCCTGAGCGAGGGGTCCTCCTCCATCAGCCGGGCGAGCGCGCCCGTCAGCTTCACCTCGTCCTTGCGGTCCTTGACGCCGATGGCGACGCCGTAGACGGCTTCGGGCGGCTCGGGCGCCTTGATCTGCGTGCCGCCGGCCTTCTCGGTCGACAGCGTCTCGCCGGAATAGATCTTCTCGAGCCGTCCGAGCGCCACCGTGTCGCCGGCCTTGGCGGGGCCGCGCTTCCTGGTCTCCTGGCCCAGCATCGAAAGGCAGGCCGCCGCGCGCTCCTCCGACCGCGCGCCCTGCACGATCGTGCCTTCGCCGAACTCGCCGGCCAGCACGCGCACGAGGCTGAGCTTGCCGCCGTGCGCGGTGTAGATGGTCTTGAGCACGTGCGCGGCCGATTTGGCGTTCTCGAGCTTCATGCGCCTGGCCGTGCTGTCGACGAACGGCGCCTCGTGTCGCAGCGCCTTCAAGAGCCGCACGATGCCGTTGCCGTTCTCGGCCGAGCCCAGCAGCACCGGCACGATCAGGCCCTCGCGCAGGTCCTTGACGAGGTCGGAGAACACCTTGTCGCGCGCGGGCTGCACGTCGGAAAGCAGCTGCTCCATCAGCTCGTCGTCGTAGTCGGCGAGCTGCTCCAGCATCGTGAAGCGCGCCTGCGTCTCGCGCTCCTTGACGGTGGCCGGCATCTCGATCACCTCCGACTGCGCGTGAGTGCGGTAGACGAAGGCCCGCTCGAGCGCGAGGTCGACGAAGCCCGAGGCGACGCCGTTCTCCCAGATCGGGATCTGGCGCAGCACCAGCGGACGCGAGCTCGCGGGCTGCAGGGTCGGGAGGATGTCGCGCACCTGCGCGTCGAAGGAATCGATCTTGTTGAGGAACAGGAAGCGCGGGATGCCGCGGTCCTCGAGCTGCTTCAGGATCAGCTGCAGCGCCGGCACCCGCTTGGGATCGGGCTCGCACACCACCACGGCCGCGTCGCAGCCCGTGAGCGCGAGCGCTCCCTCGTGCTGGAACTCGATGGAGCCGGGACAGTCGATGAAGGTGAAGTTGTCGCCGAGGAAGCTGACGTCTGCGACGTTGACCTCGACGCTCATGCCGTGGTCGCGAGCCTCGCCGGAGGCATCACCGACCGTATTCTTGTCGGCCACCTTGCCCTGGCGCGTCACGGCGCCGGTGCGGGCAAGGATGGATTCCAGGAGAGTCGTCTTGCCGGACAGGTAAGGCCCAACCAGTGCGATGCAGCGGGAGCTGCGGCCGGCTTGGCCCGCGGATTGCCCCATGAGGTCCTCCTCCAGATGAGCCCAGGCAGGGGAACGCGAGCTCTCGCGCGCGCCCCGCGCCTGAGCTTGTGGGGCGCGTGACAATATCGTGAACTTCCGTCAGTGCGAGCGCAAGAGCTAACGGCAATCGCGCAATTCGCGCGCGACGAAGCTGCGGGGCCCTCATCTGCCCGCCGCCTGCGGGCAATATCCGGGCAGGTAGTAACCGTGCGCTCATGCGGCAGTGCGAAGGCCGGCTCGCATGTTTTGGATGCACCGCAACTCAACGGCTTGTGATCACGCGATGTTTCGCGATTTTGCTTGACGCGAGGCGTTCCTGCCCCGCTAAATGTTTCTCAAGCCGATCCGGAAGTGCCGCGAGCAGGGGAAGTTTTCAACAAGCGGCACCCTCCAGAAGACGTCGAGCCCGGGAGCAAATCCTGGAACGCTTGCTAGGGCTTGAGAGTTTGAGTGCCATGGGTATCGAGACGTTACACACAGCCGCGCACGCCGCGGGCTTCGCCATGGCGGCCGACGAGGTCGCCGAGGACAAGAAGGCCGAGGCAATGGTCGAAACCGAGAGCTGGCGCTCCGACGAGGCCGGGCTGCTCGGGCGGGACACGCCCGATGTGAAGGCGGTCCCCTCGACGGCGGATTGGCTCAAGGGCCTGCTCGGGATGTCGGGGCGCCGGGCGCCCGCCTGACGCAGGCATCGTGCCGTTGTCGGCCTGCCGCAGCTATCGCGCGGAGGCCGTTTCAGCGCGCCGCGTCGCCACGACCCATTCGAGCACGCGCGCATAGTTGGCCGCCACCCACAGGTGGCCCTCCCCGTTCATCTCCTCGTACGAGCATCCGCCGATGCGTTGCGCCAACGCGCGCGCGGCGAGGAGCGGCACCGCCTTGTCCGCCGTGCCGATCCACAGCCGAGCCGGCGCGGCGATGCGCTCCAGATCCACGCCCCAAGGCCTGGAGAACATCGCCAGGTCCGTGATCGGCCCGCGCATGCCGGGCCGCAGCCCCTCGCGGAAGCTCGCCAGCAGCCGCGTGCAGATTTCCGGCCGGAGGATCAGATCGCGGTCGGGCCTGCCGCCGCGAAAGGTTGCGAGCCGGGCCGCGAGCGCGGGCGACCGCTCGAGGCTCCAGCGGAACGCGCCGAAGATGCCGGCCGTCACCCTGGGCAAGTCAGGCAGGACCGTGAAGCAGAAGCGGTGGAGGGTCGAGATGGCGGCGGCGCACCCCGCGTCCGCGATCGGCCCCACGGGGCTGACGAGCGCCAGTGCATCGACTCGTTCGGGGAGGCACGCCCCCACCGCCGACGCATAGGGCCCGCCACCCGAGATGCCTCCAACCGCGAAGCGGTGGTGCCCCAGGTGATCCATAAGCGTAGCCATGTCGGCGGCGAACGTCGGCAGCGACGGCGTTCGCGGCACGTCGCTGAGCCCATAGCCCCAGCGGTCCGGCACCACCAGGGCGAGCCCCAGGTCGCGGCCGCTGCCATGGCCGATGGCGAACTCGAGCCGCGATCCGGGCGTACCGTGCAGGAACAGCAGCGGATGGCCGTCCGGATCGCCCCAGATGCGAAACGCTAGCATACGCCCATCGGGGAGCCGGAACTTCCGGTCGGGGGGCTCGCCGGTCATGGGCCGCTCCCCAGCTCGCGCTCGAACAGGAGCACGGGTGGATCGGACGCGGCGATCCCCGTCTGCCGGAAGCCGAGCGATCGGTAGAGCGCCTGCGCTTGCGTCATCCTGGGCAGCGTATCGAGGCACATGGCCGTGTAGCCGATGCGCCGCGCCTCGGCGAACGAGGCAAGCGCCAGCGTGCGCCCGAGCCCGCTGCCCCGCGCCGCGTCCCGCACATAGAGGCGCTTCATCTCGCACATCCCCGGCTTGGCCGGCACGGGGCGCACCGCCACGCAGCCGATGAGCTCACCCGTCTCCGGCTCACGCGCCAGGATCAGCGTGCCGCCGGGCGGCGCATAGTCGCCGGGCAAACCCTCGAGCTCGCCCGCGAAATCCTGGAAGCACAGCGAGACGCCGATGGCAGTCTCGTACTCGCGCAGCAGCGCCACGATCCGCTCCCGGTCGCGCTCCTCGAACCCTCGCGTGAGGACATGGCCGCTCATGCCGATCGTCCCACTTCAGAGCAACAGCCACGAGCACGCCGCCAGCAGCCCGACCACCAGCGCCGCCCGCCGATACGCCCGGCACTCCCGGCAGTCCCAGGCCTCACGAAAACGATCGCGCAATGTCATTGCCGCCTGGCCACGATCTGCATGCACGCAGTCGCGATGAGATAGCAGAGGCCCAGGGAGCAGGCCACCGTCGCGCCGACTTACCGCATCCGCCCGGTGAGCGTCTTCGCGAGGATGCGACCCAGGCTCGAGGCGATCGAGCGGATGAAGGACTTGGCCACCGCCTCGCCGATGCCCTGGCGCTGGTAGCCGCCGCTGCGCCGGCGCGGTGCCGGCTCGTCGTAGTCTTGCTGCTGCCGACGCGGCGGAGCCCGCTCGCGGCCGTCGTTCCTGCCTGCCATGACGCTCACCCTACACTCACCTTTTGGCCCGACCGCCGAGGATCGACTTCACGATGATGGCGCCGATGCTCGCAGCCACGGTGCGCATGATCTGTTTTGCGAAAGTCTCGCCATAGCCCTGGCGCCGGCCCGTGCCGCCGCCACCCATGAGGATGCTGCCCCAGCTCGACTCCTCACGCTTCTCCTCCGCAGCGGCCTCCTGCGTGCGCTTCTGCAGCAGCTCGTAGGCGGAGTCGCGGTCCACCGTCTCCTCGTACTTGCCGTAGACCGGGCTCTTCTCGACCAGGGCCTTGCGCTCCTCCGGAGTGATGGGCCCGATGCGCGCCGACGGCGGACGGATCAGCGTGCGCTGCGTCACCGACGGCTCGCCGCTGCCGTGCAGCACGGAGACCAGCGCCTCGCCCACCTTCAGCTCCTGGATCACGCGCTCCATGTCGAGCTTGGGGTTGGGCCGGAAGGTCTCGGCCGCCGCGCGGATGCCCTTCTGCTCGGCCGGCGTGAACGCGCGCAGCGCATGCTGGATTCGGTTGCCGAGCTGGGCTGAGACCGAGTTGGGCACATCGCGCGGGTTCTGCGTGATGTAGTAGACGCCGACGCCCTTGGAGCGGATCAGCCGCGTGACCCGCTCGACCTGCTCGAGCAGCGCCTTGGGCGCCTCGCTGAACAGCAGGTGCGCCTCGTCGAAGAAGAACACGAGCTTGGGCTTCTCGACATCGCCGACCTCGGGCAGCTTGTCGAACAGCTGCGCCAGCATCCACAGCAGGAAGGTGGCGTAGAGCCGCGGCGTCTTCATCAGCTTGTCGGCGGCGAGGACATTTATGTATCCGCGCCCGTCGTTGCCGACCCGCATGAAGTCCTTGATGTCGAGCGCCGGCTCGCCGAAGAAGGCGTCGGCGCCCTGCTCCTCGAGCACCAGCAGCCGGCGCTGGATCGCGCCCACCGAGATGGCGGCGACGTTGCCGTACTTGGTCATGAGCGACTTGCCGCGCTGGCCGATGTCGTTGGCCATGGCGCGCAGGTCCTTGAGGTCGAGCAGCGGCATGTCCTCGTCGGCCGCCACCCGGAACAGGATGTTGAGCACGCCCTCCTGCGTCTCGTTGAGCTCCAGCAGGCGCGAGAGCAGCAGCGGCCCCATGTCCTGCACGGTGGCGCGCACGGGATGGCCCTGCTCGCCGAACACGTCCCAGAACACGGTCGGGAAGGCGGTGTTGGACCAGTCGTCGAGGCCGATTTCCTTGGCGCGCTTGGCGAGCCCGTCCTTCTTGACGCCCGGCTCCGCGACGCCGGAGAGGTCGCCCTTGATGTCGGCGGCGAATACCGGCACGCCCGCAGCCGAGAAGCCTTCGGCCAGCACCTGCAGCGACACCGTCTTGCCGGTGCCGGTTGCGCCCGTGATCAGGCCGTGGCGGTTGGCTAGCTTGAGCTCCAGGTACTCCGGCTCAACGCTGCGGCCGAGGAAGATCTTGCCCTCCTGCATCAGGCCCTCGCTTTGAACCATTGGCGCGCTCCTTACATCCGCACAACCCGACGCCCCTCTCTTGAATTACATGAGCACCAGCGGTTGGCAATCCGGGGGCGCCCGCCTACCGCGCGAAAAAACAAGGCAATTTTGCTACCGAGGTCCTGTTGGCCGATCCCACTCCCCAGGGACCGGCGCGTTCACCATGCGATCGGATGTCCCTCTACGGCCGATACGGGCGCCTCCGCTCCACAGCCGCCCCGGCCCGCCGATTTGCAAACGGACAACCGACGGTGCAAACACGGAAATGAGCAAGCGTTGATTCGCCTCGCGCTTTTGGCGCGCTGCGAAGTGTTCTGGCCCGGCTCCAGCCCCATCGAGGCCCCAAGGCATGGCGGATACGCTCGACAGCGCGACGTCCAACTCCGGTTACGCCAGCCCGACCGATTACGTGCAGGACGGCGCCGTGCTTCTGGGTTGCAGCCGCAAGGGCCGCGAGCTGATCCCCGAATGCATCGAGCTGCGGCTCGCCAACCGCCACGGCCTCGTCACCGGCGCGACCGGCACCGGCAAGACCGTCACGCTGCAGGTGCTGGCCGAAGGCTTCTCGGCTGCCGGCGTTCCCGTGTTCGCCGCCGACATCAAGGGCGACCTGTCGGGCATCGCCGTGGCCGGCACGCGCAGGCCTGAGCTCATCCGCCGCGCCGAGGAGATCGGCCTCGGTGCCCGCTTCGGCAACAGCGCCTTCCCGGTGGCCTTCTGGGACGTGTTCGGCGTGCAGGGCCATCCCGTGCGCGCCACCGCCCAGGAGATGGGACCGCTGCTGCTGGCACGCCTGCTCGAGCTGTCGGAGCCGCAGGAGGGCGTGCTCAACATCGCCTTCCGCTGGGCCGAGGACGAGCGCGCGGCGGGCGATGCCAAGATGGCGATCCTCGACCTGCAGGACCTGCGCTCCATCATCGACGAGATGGGCAAGCGCGCCACCGAGCTGCGCTCGCGCTACGGCAACATCGCGCCCGCCACCGTCGGCGTGCTGCAGCGGCGGCTCCTCGTCCTCGAGCAGCAGGGCGCCGCCAACTTCTTCGGCGAGCCCGCCCTCGACATTCTCGATTTCGTCAGGCACGCGCCGGACGGCCGAGGCGTCATCAACATCCTCGCCGCCGAGAAGCTGATGACCACGCCGCGCCTCTACGCCACGTTCCTGCTGTGGATGCTCTCCGAGCTGTTCAACCGCCTGCCCGAGGTCGGCGATCTCGACAAGCCCAAGCTCGTGTTCCTGTTCGACGAGGCGCACCTGCTGTTCAACGGCGCCTCGCAGGCCGTGCTCGACCAGATCGAGCGCGTCACGCGCCTGATCCGCTCCAAGGGCGTCGGCGTCTACTACGTGACGCAGAGCCCGGGCGACGTGCCCGACCGCGTGTCCGCCCAGCTCGGCAACCGCGTCCAGCACGCGCTCAGGGCCTTCACCCCCAAGGAGCAGAAGGCCGTGCGCGCGGCCGCACAGACCTTCCGTCCGAACCCCGAGTTCAACACCGAGCGCGTGATCCAGGAGCTGCAGGTCGGCGAAGCTCTGGTCTCCGTGCTGTTCGGCAACGGCCAGCCCTCGGTCGTGCAGCGCACGCTGATCCGCCCGCCGATGTCGCGCGTCGGCCCGCTGACGCCCGAGGAGCGGCAGGCGCTGATCGAAGCCGACGCCGAGCTTCGGACAAAATACAAGGATACGATCCACGGCGAGTCGGCCCACGAGCGGCTTCTTGCCCGCAACACAGCCGTGGGCCAGGTCAAGGACAAGCTCCGCCGGTTCGGAAACCTGTTCGGGCTCAGTCACTGATCGCAAGTCGCTCGCTGCGTTCTCAGTTGTTGCGTGCCGTGAAGCGTCCAGGCCCTTCCACATGCAGCACGAGGCATCCTCATGGCTTTCATTCCCGGTCTCCGCTTCCGCAAGTCGATCGGCATCCTGCCCGGCGTCAAGTTCAACATCTCCAAGACCGGCGTCAGCACCAGCCTCGGCGGGCGCGGCGCGACGGTCAACGTCGGCACGCGCAGCCGCACGGCGACGTTCGGCATCCCCGGCACCGGCCTCAGCTACCGCATGCCGCTCGGCGGCTCCGTGGTCGTCGTGATCGCAATCCTTGCCCTGGCGCTGGCCGTGCTGTGGCTGTTCCAACCCGAGCTCGTGCTCTGGATCCTGCACAAGTGGCAGCCCAAGCTGTTCTAACAGCGGGCCGCGCGTCGACGACCGGTGTCATCCCGGGCCTTGCCTGCACCGGCGCAGGCCGGTGTGCCCGGGATCCACCTATCAGTCTGCCCCGGCGTTAGCGGAGGGATGGATCCCGGCGACACAAGCGCCGGGATGACATGGCTTCCATCAGAAGCGAACTCGCTCTAGGAATGAGGAAAATCGCGCCGGCGTGAAGCGAGAGCCGTGATGAGTGAGACCATTGTGCCGCTGGCGGCCGGCTTCGAGCCACCCTCTCGGGAGGCCTGGCTGAAGCTGGTCGAGAAGGTGCTGAAAGGCGCCGACTTCGAGAAGCGGCTGGTTGCCCGCACCGCCGACGGGCTCGCCGTCCAGCCCCTCTACACCCGCACCGACGCGATTGCCGGCGCACACCTCACCGCCCGCACCGCCTACTTCCCCGGCGGCTGGGATATCCGCCAGCGCCACGCCGAGACCGACCCGAAGGCCGCCAACGCCGCCATCCTCGACGACCTCACGGGCGGCGCCACGTCGATCCTCCTGCAGGTGACCGCCCCCGGCCAGGCCGGCCTCTCCTACAGCGCCGAGGCCCTGTCGACCGCGCTCAAGGGCGTGTTCCTCGATGCCTGCGCCATCGCCCTCGACGCGCGCGAGAACACCATGGATGCCGCCGGCAGCCTGCTCGAGATCTGGCGCGCGGCCAACGTCAACGAGAACGTGCGCCGCGGCGCCTTCAACTACGATCCCCTCGGCGTGCTCGCCCGCACCGGCACGCTCTACTACCCCGCGCAGCGCTCCTGCGAGATCGCCGCCAAGTTCGCCAACGACTGCCGCACCATGACCAACATGACGGCGCTCGTGGCCGACGGCCGCCCCTATCACGAGGCCGGCGGCAGCGAGGCCCAGGAGCTCGGCGCCATGCTGGCGACCCTCGTCGCCTACCTGCGCGCCTGCGAAGCCGCGGGCTTACGGCCTCGCGCGGCCTTCTCGAAGATCGGGCTGGCCCTTGCCGCCGACGCCGACCTGTTCCTGACGATCGCCAAGCTGCGCGCCGCCCGCAAGCTTGCCGCCCGCGTCGCCGAGGCGTGCGGCGCCACGCACGCCGTCGACAAGCTCCACATCGCCGCCACCACGTCGGAGCGCATGATGGCCAGGCGCGATCCGTGGGTGAACATGCTGCGCACGACGGCGGCCTGCGCCGGCGCAGCGTTCGGCGGCGCCGACGCCGTCACCGTGCTCCCCTTCACCTGGGCCATGGGCAAGCCCGATGCGTTCGCCCGCCGCGTCGCCCGCAACACCCAGCTCGTGCTGCAGGAGGAAAGCTCGCTCGGCCGCGTCGCCGATCCGGGCCACGGCGCCTGGTATATCGAGAAGCTCACCGACGACCTCGCCAATGCCGGCTGGGCGCAGTTCCAGGCAATCGAGGCCAAGGGCGGCATGGCCGCGGCGCTCGAGAGCGGTTTCATCCAGGCCGAGATCGCCAAGGTCGCCGACGCACGCGGCCGCGATGTCGCTGCCGGCCGGCTCGAGCTCACGGGCGTCTCGGCCTTCCCGATGCTCGCCGACGACGGCGTGAAGGTGGAGCCGCACGCCGTGCCCGAGCCCGTCGTCAAAGGCGGCACGTCGGTCACCCCACTGCTGCCGCGCCGCCTAGCGGAGCCGTTCGAGCGGCTGCGCGATGCCGCCGACGCCCATCAGGCGAGGACCGGCAAGCGACCGCAGGTGTTTCTCGCCTCGCTCGGCGAGCTTGCCGTGCATTCGGCACGCTCGATGTGGGTGCGCAACTTCCTCGCCGCCGGCGGCATCGAGGCCATCGCCGGCCCACCGCTCCACAACTCCGCCGACGCCGGCAAGGCCTTCGCCGACAGCGGCGCCGCGATCGCCTGCGTCGCCTCCTCCGACCAGGTCTATGCCGAGCTGGCGGAAGCCACCGCCGGCGCCCTCAAGGCTGCCGGCGCGACCCGCGTCCTGCTCGCCGGCCGACCGAAGGCGCAGGAGGCCGCGCTCAAGTCCGCGGGCGTCGACACCTTCATCTTCGCCGGCTGCGATGCCGTCGCCACGCTCACGAGCCTGCACGAGGCGCTCGGCGTGAAGGGCTGACGCAACGGTCATCGCGGTGCTTGTCACCGCGATCCAGCGTGAGGCAAGCTGCCTCGCTCGATGAACACCTGCGAGCTCGCCGCAACGTTGGGTGCTCGGCGAGTTCGTTGATCTTAGGATTTCCTCATGACTGCCCAGGCGACGGATCGAGCCCCCCTCTACACCGGCGGCTGCCAGTGCGGCGCCGTGCGCTTTGCCGTCTACGCGCAGCCGGGGAAGATCGGCATCTGCCACTGCCGCATGTGCCAGAAGGCCGCCGCCGGCCCCTTCACGGTTCTCGCCGAGGTGCCGTGGACCGAGTTCGCCTGGACGCGCGGGGAGCCCTCGACCTTCCAGTCCTCCTCGCGCGCGGTGCGCGACTTCTGCGCCCGATGCGGCACGCCGCTCAGCTACCGCAAGCCCGGCGGCGCCATCATCGAGCTGATGACCGGCGCCTTCGATCAGCCTGCGCGCGTCGCCCCCACCTACGAGGTCGGCGTGGAGTCGAGGCTCGCCTGGCTCGCCCACCTTGCCGCCATGCCCGGCAAGACCACCACCGACAACGTCGGCACCGAGACCGCCGCCGCAATCATCAGCTACCAGCACCCCGACCACGACACCGAAGCCGGCTGGACACCAACGAAGTGAACCCGAGGAAGCGCCCATGAAACTGAAGCTGCATCACGTCAACCTGTGCTCCACCAACGTGCCCGCCATGGACGCCTTCTACCGCGACGTGCTCGACATGAAGACCGAGCCCGGCCTCGAGGCAAACCGCGACCTCTCCGGCGGCTACCCCGGCAAGGTCTCGTTCCTGAGCGAAGGCGCCACGCAGTTCCACCTTTCCGAGAAGGACTTGGGTGTCGGCTTCCGCACCGGCCAGGCCGTCAACCCCGTCGAGCGCGGCCACATCGCCTTCCGCACCGACGACATCGCCGCCTTCAAGAAGCGCCTCGAGGACAAGGGCATCCCCTACTCCGACTTCGGCGCCTGGGCCATGAAGGGCTGGCAGCAGATCTTCTTCTACGACCCCGACGGCAACATCATCGAGGTGCACCAGGCCCGCGAGTGAAGCGGCGGCCGGGGCCAAGGCGCGCGCGACAGCGCCGGCCTCCTCACCACCGCAGCACGCGGGACCCGGCGGCTGCGCCCGCCAGCACCACCAGGGCAACGGCCGGCACGTACCAGAGCGCCACGAACAGCGGCGAGTCGTCGGGGCAGTGGATGGCGTAGAGCACCGCCCCCAGCCCGCCCGCCAGCAGGCCAGCAGCCGCACCGGCCATCGCCGGCGACCGCGGTGCACCCGCCCGCAAGGCCACGAGCAGGGCTACGAGCGGCGCAACCGACAGCAGAGTGATCGACGCCAGGCAAAGCCGGGAGTTGCTGCCCATCGCGCGGGCAGACCAGGTGCCCGCCGAGGATGACGCCAGCTCCACCCCGATGGCGAGGCCGAGCAGGAGCATGGGCAGGGAAAACGCGGCGAGCGCCGTGCGCGGCTCGGCGTCCGGCCGGCTCAGCTGCGCTGTCGCCCACAGCGCGGCGGCAAAGCAAGTGAGCGTGATGACAACCTTGCCCACGAACCGCCACGTCTGCATTGCGCTGCCGATGTCCGGGCGCACGCCGAGAGCCTGCGCGAACAGAGCCGCCGCCAATAGGCCGCCGATGCCGAGCGCGACCAGCACGCGCAGCGACAGCGGCCGTGCGCTCGCCGCACCGTCCTCGGCTATGGCTTTGATCAGGTCGTCGGTCTTCATGGCGGATCGGCTCGGAATGCCCTGGCGAGCGACTTGAGGGCGCGGTGCAGGGCGACGCGAACGGCGCCTTCGGTCATGCCGAGGCGCTGCGCCACCTGCCGCGCGCTGGCGCCCTCGATGGAGATGGCCACGACGATCTCGCGCTGGCGGCCCTTGAGCCTGGCGATCACCCGCTCGGCGTCGACGCCGTTCATCTCCGCCGGCAGCTCGCTGACTGCCAATGACTCGCCGATGTCGTCGATGGGCAGATGAGCCTGTCGGCCGCGCCGGCGCAGATTGTCGATCAGCTTGTTGCGGGCGATGGCATACACCCACGGAAACAGCGGCTGGCGCTCGTCCCAGGTGTGGCGCTTGAGATGCACGGCCAGCAACGTCTCCTGAACCACGTCCTCCACATCCTCCGGACCGAGCCTGTGCTGAGCAAAGCCGCGGCTCGCCAGTCCACGCAATACCGGCGCGAGCTCCTGCAGCAGGCGGTGATACGACCTCGCATCGCCGCGCATGCCGGCCCGCATCAGTGTGGCCCAATGAGGCTCCCGATCGGTCACGAGACCACTGTTCCCTGTTCGCCGGCGCGGCCCACAACGTTACAGGCCGTGTGCCGCCGACCCGCGATTTGCATTCCCCGGCCCACTAAGAGCACGAAAACGTGAGGGCCGTAACGGCGGCCCGGTCGTCAGCGTATTCCCCGTAGACATTGTTGTAGCGACAGGCAGCGCGTGACGACCCGA
>Ga0247829_10000584_pt1 | contig 14517 bp, 11 predicted proteins | sample 12C_Control_Day4_FD_207765 | JGI IMG/M metagenome (GOLD analysis project Ga0247829, IMG submission 207765) | Soil microbial communities from agricultural site in Penn Yan, New York, United States - 12C_Control_Day4 | ecosystem: Environmental > Terrestrial > Soil > Agricultural land | place... | reverse complement strand
GGGCCTGGTCTTCACCAGGTCTGCCAGAGCATTTTCGACCGCTTCGAGGTTCGCGTCGAATACGGTGTCTGCCATCCACGCGACGCCGAACACCGCTATCACGGCGATCATGCCGGCGCGGAACACCTCGTTCTTCGCGATCGAAGCGGGATCGGTCTGTGTGAAGATAATGATCAAGGCGCCGGCCAAAAGCATGAACATCTGGATGGTAAGCACCATCGACATGGGCTTCTGGTTCACCAGCGGACGCAGGGACTCGAAGGCCCCGAGCAATGCGACGACGACGATCGCGCTGAGAAAGATCCACATCGCCGTCCACTGGCTCCGGGTGAGTGTGGTGCCCACGAGGGTCTTTGTCTCGCCGTACACCCGCCGGCGCGCCTCGGGGTCGGCCATCAGTTTCTGGAAGGCCTCATCCTCGTCCAGGTTCTTGCCGCGGAACCAGCTGAAGATTCCGATCATCAAAACGCCGATCAGGGTCGACGGGATCGTGATCGAAAGCAGCGTGACGAAATCGATCACGGGGCTGCCGGCCGGCGCCTTCGCGAGAAAGGCCACCATCGAGACCACCGCGACCGACACCGGGCTCGCGATGATTCCCACCTGGCTCGCGATCGAAGAGGCGGCCATCGGCCTCTCAGGACGGATGCCGTTCTTGATCGCGACGTCGTAGATGATCGGAAGCATCGTATAAACGACGTGGCCGGTGCCACACAGCATGGTCAACCCACAGGTGACGAAAGGGGCGAGGATCGTCACGAACTTCGGGTTGCGCCGCAGCACTTTTTCAGCGCCGAGGAGAAGGACGTCGAGCCCGCCTGAGGCCTGGAGCGTGGCGGAGGCAGCCACGACCGCAATGATGGTCAGCATCACCTCGACTGGCGGCTTGCCCGGCGGCAGCTTGAGGGCGAACACGATCACGACGAGCCCGATTCCGCCCAACAGGCCACGCGCGATGCCGCGCTTGCGCGCCCCGTAGAACAGGCAGCCCAGGATCAGAAGCAGTTGGAGCATCAGTTCCATGAGGCACTACCTTTCCTGGAGACCCGTCCGCGGATGGATCTCCCGGGGAAAGGCGCACGCCGCGACCGACAGGGCCAGCAAGAAGATCACGATGGGAAACACGGATCAGGTCGCCATGAGTCCCTTCTTCATTTCGGAGGAGTGTTGGTCATCGCCCCGCCCCTGGGCCATAGGACCTTGGTCTCATGTACGTCGCCGCCTCCAGCGCCGTAGCATAAATGGTCCTGTATACATCGTCGGCCTACCACGGAGCGTGGGGAGGATGAGGACTCGCCCAGGGACCGCGTGCGACGACAGAGTCTCAAGAGCCACAGCAGCCCAGGAGCGAATCATGTCAGACTTGAAAACACTCATCCAATGGCGTCGCGAGTTCCACCGTTTCCCGGAAGTCGGCTGGTCCGAGTTCGTCACGACTGCCAAGCTGGTACAGAAACTCGAAGCCATGGGGCACGTCGTCCTGACGAGCAAGAATGTCATCAACCCGGATTTCGTGCGCGGCCGTCAGGCCGACGTCGTTGAGAAGGGGCTTGCCGCCGCCAGGGCCAAGGGCGTCTCCGAGGCCATGCTGAAGCGCATGGACGGCCTGACCGGTTGCGCCGCCATTTTCGACACCGGAAAGCCGGGACCGACGATCGGGCTGCGATTCGACATCGATTGCATCCCTGTCCAGGAGACTGCGGACGCAACTCACATTCCCCGCGCGGAGAAGTTTGCCTCCGAAAACCCGGGATACATGCACTCATGCGGTCACGATGGCCACATGAGCATCGGGCTGGGCGTCGCCCAGTGGTTGATCGAAAACCGCGACACCCTCAAGGGAAGGTTCAAGCTGCTGTTCCAGCCCGCGGAGGAAGGTGTGCGTGGCGCACGCCCCATGTCGGAGAGCGGCATCCTGGACGACGTGGACTATTTCGCTGGATCGCACCTGGGCTTCGTTGCGCCGAGCGGGACGATCGTCGCTGGGCCGACGGGTTTCCTGTGCACCTTGAAGATCGACGTGCGCTTCAAGGGCAAGCCCGCTCACGCAGGCGCGGCGCCGCATCTCGGCAAGAACGCGCTCGCCGCCGCATGCCACGCTGCCACGCAAATGCTCGGCATCGCCCGCCATGGCGAAGGCATGACCCGCGTCAACGTCGGCGTGCTGCGTGCCGGGGAAGGCCGCAACGTCATCCCCCCCAATGCGGAACTGCAAATCGAAGTCCGTGGCGAGAGCGAAGAGCTCAACACGTACATGGCGGATGAAGTCATCCGCATCGCGAAGGGCATCGCGCTGGGCTTCGATGTGGAGCTGGCCACCGAGATCATGGGGGAAGCCGTCGATCTCATCTGCGACGACGAGATGGTCGATCACGTCATGGCGGTCGCCAAGGGGAATCCTTCGGTCCAGAATGTGGTGCGCCACCAACTCTTCGGCGGCAGCGAAGACGCCACCATCCTGGCGCGGCGAGTGCAGGCGCGGGGCGGGAAGGCGGTCTTCTTCGTGATCGGCGCAGACCTCACGGCCGGACATCATCAGGGCGAATTCGATTTCGACGAGAAGCAACTCGGCGTGGGTGTCGACATGTATACGGGCTTGATCGGGCGTCTGATGTCGGGGGCCAACAGCCCGACCGCCGCGAACGGTGTCGCCGCGGGAAGTGAAGCCGTGGCAGCATTGCGCCCCTGTAATTAGCGGGTGGTATCCGTCCGCGGTTCCCGATCGCGACGTGTCTGTCGGTCAACGGCTACTTCTGCATCCCCACTACGGGACTCGTTCATGGTGTCGGGCATCGTCGCGACATTTCGAGGCGGTGGCGACCGGCCTTTGCTCGCGAAGATGATCTTTTGATGGCGCGCGGGCTTCCCAGGAGTCTTGCCCTGGAGCACTGGCTCCGGGCCCTTGGCTTCTACCGGAGCAAGAACCCATGATGGACATCCTCGCAGCAGTCGTCGTCGTCGCGACGTTCTACTTCATCGTCAAGGGGGCGGAGGTCCGCCTGGCGCTGCTCGCCGCCGGTGCGGTCCTCACGCTTGCCGCATGGAAGCCCGATGCGTGGTTCGCGTCCTTCGCGAATTCGATGACGCAGGCCGGGCTGCTCACGGTCATCCTGCCGGCCATCGGATTCACGGCGGTCGTCAAGTTCGCAAAGTGCGACCAGCACCTGGTTCGCCTGGCCGTTGGGCCGCTGATGTCGCTTCGCGCGGTGATCGTTCCTGCGGCGATGCTGGTGACGCTCGCGCTGTCCACCGCGATCACCAGCGCGGCCGGCATCACGGCGGCGGTCGGCATCGTGCTGATTCCGGCGATGATCGGCCTCGGAATCCATCCCGCCATGGCGGCCGCGGCGGTCTTCGCCGGCACGTGGGGCGCGTGCTTCAGCCCCGGCTCCCCGCACCCGGCGCTGATCAGTGACATCGCCAAGGTCCCGGTGATCGAGGTGATCATCGCGCACCTGAAGGCCTCGCTTCCCGCTGCGTTCACGATGGCGTTCCTGCTTTACCTGGTCGCTCGCTTCACCGGAGAGGATCGCGGCTGGACGCCCGAGCGTGCCGGAGCCACTCCGAAATCGGGGTCCGGCGTTCGCCCCGGCGTTACCGCCAGCGCTACCGCTGACGCCAGCGGCAATGGCCAGGCGGCTGAACCGATCAATCTCGCGCTGGCAGCCATGCCGATCCTTCCCCTGTTCCTGCTGGTGCTGACGGTGCCGCAGTTCGGTCTCACGACAGCTTGGTTGCCCCAGGGTATGAGCGTGCTCCAGGCTATGGTGATCGGCGCGGTCGTGACCGCTCTGGTGGCGCGGCTTTCACCCGCCAAGGCGGTGAAGGGATTCTTCGACGGGATGGGGGAGGCCTATGCCGGTGTGATCGGCATCATCATCGCGGCGGGCGTCTTCATCGGCGGCCTCAATGCCATCGGCTCGATCGAACGCATGATCGAGTTGCTCAAGGACACCCAGAGTGCCGCGCCGATCGTGGGCATTGTCGGTACGTTCGGCATTGCGGTGCTGAGCGGTTCGGGCGATGCGGCCACCATCGCGTTCAACAAGGCGGTGCTGCCGCACGCCACGCAGTTGGGAATGACGCCGGTCAACCTTGGCAACATCGCCTGGCTGGGCGGGGCCCTGGGACGCAGCATGTCGCCCGTCGCCGCCGCCACAGCCATCGCCGCCGGCTACGCGGGGGTCACCGTGTTCGACATCGCCAAGCGCACCGCGGGCCCGGCGATTGCCGCGGCGATCGTCGTGGTCGTGATTCTCGGATTCGTCGTCTAGGGGTTTTCATGAAGCTACTGGTGCTCAGCAACGCGAAGCGCAGGGGCATGGGCTACCTGGAGCATGCCGCCGGATACCGGCGCGATTCCTCGGGCCGACCGTTCGCGAGGTTCTCTTCGTCCCCGTATGCCGGCTTGTCCACTTCTTGAGCTTGTCGATCTCGGCCGCGGTGGCTTGGTCGCCGGCAATGCTGTCGTCGATCGAGAAGAGCCGGTAGGAGTCGACCTTTAGCACTACAGTTGGCCCGGCAACGTGATGGCACCGCTCATCCCGGCGCTTTCACGTGATAGCTCCATCTGCGTCCGTTGCGGCCGCTCGTGTTCGGCCAGCGCCACAAAGCCCTCGACGCCGACCTGGTGCGCACCATCCACGGCTTCGACGCTTCTGGTGTCACCGGATCGACGGGGCGCCGGCAAACCTTTAGCCCTCGCGCTTCATGCGCTCCTGGCGGGCAAGGCGGGCAATCTCACGTTCGCTGGGGGAATCGAGCGTAGTGTCGCCAATCTTGATCTCACCCTCTCGCTCGTAATGGCCGACGATCAGGCCATTTGGAGAACGCGGGACCTAGTCCGCTTGAACGAATGCAGCGCCGAGCCGTCGGCGAACAGCTTTTTGCCTTTGCCAAGCACGACCGGCACCGTGAAGATGCTCATAGCGTCGACCAGGCCAGTGGCGAGCAGCGCATGGACGAGTTCGGTACTGCTCTGAGTGACGAGGTTCGGGCCGTCTTCCTGCTTCAGGCGGCGAAGCAAGGCCTGGGGATCGCCATCGGCGACGCGATAGCGGGCCACGACGTCAAGGTCGTCGGCGCTGGTGATGACGCGCTCGGAATGCAGCAAGCCGGCGACGAGCTCTTCATCGTGGCCCGGGGTTCGCATGGTGATCGCCAGACTCAGGCCGCCCAGCCGTATCTCCAGCGGCTCCTCGACCGCGACGTCGTCGTCGGCGCTGACGACACCGTGGTCGCGGACGCGGACAACCGTATGCCGAGTGGCGGGCGCACTGGCGGGCGCGTCGAGGTCGGGCTCCAGACTCATCGGGTCTTCACGCCCCTACAGTACAGGCCTCGACTGCGGATGTCGCACGGGCTCGAATTCGTAGAGCGACGCGGCCAGCCGTTTCAGTCCACGATCGTGAGCGATGAGGTCGAGATGGAGTGAAGACCAGTCCGCTAGCAACAGGGGCTCGTTGCCCTGCCCGTCGTATGTCTTGAGGTAGCCGCCACAGGACTCGCAGTGGTCGATGCGCAGGACGGGTTCTCCCTCGATGGTCACACTCGCGAGCCGTTGAGAGTCGGTTTCACAGAACGGGCAGCCGGTTCGCTTGAACCGCCAGCGCGTGCCGCAACAGCCGCACGAGAGCAGACGCATGCGCCCGGGGTCGACGCCGACCAGCTGGGCCATCGCGGGCAGGGACCCGCACGTCGGGCAATACCGGCGTAGCCACCGATCCTCATCTCGCCAACCGTCGAAGGCGTTCACCACGGGACGGAGGAACCGTGCCATCGCTGTCCACGCCAGATAACGCAAAAGCCCGCGGAATGGGGGGGTGAGAGTCTCGTCGCCCAGCAGGAAGTCCACGATGCGGCGCGGGACGTTCGGCGCGCATCTCAGATCCGTATCGAGAGCGCGGATCTCGGCCGCGAGCCATTCCGGCGACGTTCCGGAGGCCAGGCGTTCGAGAAGCGCGTCCGCCATTCGCCCACCCGGTTCGAGATCGACGCCCGCGCCGGCGCTCGACAGCAGCGGCACACCGGCGATGAAGTCCGCGCGGTAATCGTCCCAGTCGGGAATGCGGGCGTCGAGGACGTCGATCGCGGCCGCCGCGCGATCGACCTGCTCGGAGAGGTCGGCGAGCGGCCGCAGGTAGGAATGCGCCTCCAACCAATGACCCGGAGTCATCGGCTCAATGTCCCTCGCTGGGCTCCGCCCGGGAGAGGACCGGCATGAGACGGGCCGCCATGCCGAAGAGGAAGATCGTCGCGGCGATCAGGCCGATGGAAACACCCCACTCGACGATCGACGGTGCATAGCCCTCCGGTGCTTCCCAGGGCATCCGGCCCCGGAAGGTCATAGCGAAGAGGACGACGTTCATGCGGTTGTACGCCACGCCACCAACCGCGAGGAGCGACGCGACGCAGAGCACGCCGGCCCGCTGCCGAAGCGACCGGCGGGCCAGCAGGATGAGCGGAAGCACGCCGCCGAGGAGGATCTCGGCCGCGAAGGCCATGCCGAGCTTTCCGGTGAAGGCTCCGGACAGCTGATTGCGGATCGCCATGTCACCGACGCGAAACACGAGGTAGACGAGGAGCGCCCAGAACGTGATCTGTCCGACCGAAGCCAGGCGCGTGATCTCGAGCGGGCGGCGCCATCCCTTTGCGATCCACATGTCGATGAGGGTCACGAGCGCGGTGCCGGCCGCGATCGACGACAGGAAGAAGGAGACGGGCATCACGGGAGACCACCACTGCGGGGCGAGCATGTTCGGCATGAGCAGGTACAGGGAGCCGAGTGAGCTCTGGTGCATGGTCGAGAGCGTGACGGCGGCGATCGCCAGCATGATCGGCTCGGCCTTTCCGTCGCGCGCGCGGAAGATCCAGGCGAGGGCACCGAAGACCACGGCCGTCGCGAGGGCGTAGAGGACGTTGCGCGAGAGCAGGTAGACGAACAGCGTCACCGCCGCCGCCACGTACGCGCCGTTCCATCGCCGCCAGGCCGCCGCGGCTCGCGGGAATCCCCAACGCTCGATCGGAACCGGCAGGAACTCGAGCAGGAGGATCGTGACGTAGAGACCGACGCACCACGAGACCTCGAACATCGCCGAGTGCTCCGGCGCCTGCAGGGCGAGCTGGTAAGAGTTCCACGGCAGGCCGAGGTCGGCGACGAGAGTGACCATCACGAAGGAGTAGCTGAGGAGGCCCATGAGGACGGCGGTGCGACCCAGCCCGTAGAGGTCCTTTCGCTGCAAGACATAGATCACGCCGGCCATCGCGAACGCGCCCGCGGCCACCGCGATCCACACCAGGTCGAAGAGGATCCACAGGCCCCACGGGTAGGTATCGGAGAGGTTGGTGCTGCCGCCGAGCCCCAGGGCGAAGCGCGCGACCAACGAGACGGCGCAGAACGCCATGAGCAGGAGGAGGACCCAGTTGAAGGGGGTGAGCAGATGGCGCCGGAGCGGCTCGAACTCGACGTGGCCGTGGTCCCCGGAATGCTTCGACGCGGCCGATCCGTCTGCCACCGCCTGAACCCGCTTCCGGAAGAAGGCGTACGCGGCGCCGAGCAGGGCACCCAGGGCGATCACGGCGGGGGGAACGGCCCCGAGCGCCGCGGCGGTGAAGGCCGGAAAGGGCTTCTCCCCGTACTTCGGGAAGCCGAGCTTCTCGAACGGCACGGTCGACAGATACAGCACGCTCGTCCCGCCCAGCTCCTTCTCTCCGTAGATGTGGTCGACGTACTTGTCGGGCCGGTCGGCGATCCGCTTGCGCGCGAGCCTCAGCATCTCGTCCCGGGTTCCGTAGCGCAGGGCGTCGGCGGGGCACGCCTTGACGCAGGCGGGAATCGCGATGCTTTCGGCGAACCGCTTGCTCGCGTCGCCGGCCAGCGGCTTGCCGTTGAACGCGACCGGCACCGGCTGATCGGCGCGGTCGGCGCAGTGCGTGCACTTCGAGATCTTCGGGGCGCGCGTGTCCCATTCCGCGGTCGGCACGTCCCAGGGACACGCCAGCATGCAGTAGCGGCAACCGATGCACTTGTCTTCGTTGTACGACACCGGACCGTCGGGCTGCCGGTAGAGCGCCGTTGTCGGGCAGGCGGAGACGCAGGCCGGCTCCAGGCAGTGGAGGCACCGCTGCATTACGAAGGCCGATTCCACGCCTCCCGGCTTCTGCGCGTTTTCCAGCTCATGGAACGCGATGAGCGTGTACGTCTTCGCGCTGAGCGTCGCCGGGTTCTGGAAACCCAGCTCGGCCTCCATCGTGGTCTGCTCACCCTCCTGCTCGTTCCACTGCTTGCAGGCCACCTGGCAGGCCCGGCAGCCGATGCAGTTGGCGACGTCGATCAGCGTCGCCTTGATCTGGCCCGCGGCCACGGGTTGCGTCATGTGCGTCTCCCTCGGGGTCCGGACCGTCGCGCGGCCGGGCGGTTGGCCCTGACCACGTTGACGAGGCACGCCTTGGTCTCCTGCGTTCCCGCGCCGGGATCCGTGGCGTCGATCGTGAGGTGGTTGACGCTCGGGCCGGTCGACAGCCCCTGGAAGCCCCAGTTGTACGGCATCCAGACGACGGTGACCTCGCGGTCGCCGATCTTCAGCGCCTTCATCCGGGGCGTGACGAGGGCCTTGACATCGATCTCGCCGCGCGCCGACGAGACCCGGACCCAGTCCCCCGATTTCACCTCGAGCTTCTGGGCGAGGGCGACCGGCATCTCCAGCACGGGTTCGGGGACGAGTTCGTTGAGCCAGGGGATGTTCCGCGTCGTCGAGCCCGCGCACCAGTGTTCGGCGACCGTCGAGGTCATCAGCACGTAGGGGTACTTGTCGGCGGTGCCGATCGGCTGATGCGACGCGACACGCGGATACTTGAGCATCGGGTTGCTCTTCACGCGCGGGTGCAGGACGTTGTCCACCGGGCTCTCGACGGGCTCGTACATCTCCGGCAGCGGGCCGTCCTTGGGCACGTAGGCCACGTCGCGCCAGTAGTCCGTGTACTTCGCGTCGGGGTCCGAGTAGACGGCCGCGAAGAGGCGACCGACGCCCTCCGCGCCCAGGTGGAACGCGCGCTGGCCGTTCGGCGTGTCGGGTCCGTCGGTCAGGACGGGGACGTCCGGCACGTCATATCCCGTCCAGCGCTTCGCCTGCTCGTCCCACCAGACGATCGGTTTCGAGCCCGGATAGGGCTTGCCGTTCCGGTCGCACGACGCTCGGTTGTAGAGGATGCGCATGTTGTTGGGCCAGGTCCACCCGAAGCCCGGATAGAGGCCGAGGCCCCCCGGATCCGTTTGCGAGTCGCGGCGCTTCGAGAGGTTCTCCCCGTTGGCGAAGACGCCCGCGTAGATCCAGGCGCCGGACGACGTCGACCCGTCGGCGCGAAGATCGCCGACCTTGCGGATGAGTTCACCTTTCTTCAGGCCGGTCTCCGGGTTGTCGCGCAGGGCGTAGCCGTTGATCTCGCGCAGGACATCTTCGGCCGTGGTGTAGGTCCAGAAGGCCTTGCGGATGATCTCGTCCCGCGGCTCCTTCGAGTCCTTGACCAGATCGCGCACCGCGCGGAAGACGAGGTCCACGATCTGGCCGTCGGCCTTGGCCTGCCCCGGCGGCTTCACGGAAGCGTGGCGCCATTGCACCATGCCGCCCGAGTTGCTGATGGTTCCATTCTTTTCCATGAAGAACGCCGCGGGCAGCAGGATCACCTCGGTGGCGATGGACTTCGGGTCGACGCCGGGCCGGCGCCAGAACGCCGCGGTCTCGGTCTCCCAGATCTCCTGGACCACCAGCGTCTCGAGCTTCGCCAGCCCGTCGAACGTCACCTTGAGGTTGGGCACGGTGACCGCGGGATTCTGGCCGACGATCCAGAGGAGCTTCAGCTTGCCGGCGAGAGCATCCTCGAACATCGGCATGGTGCCGTAGTCCTTGGACGCGTTGCGCTTGGGCAGCCAGCCATAGGCATATTCGTTCTCCTTGGTCGCCGCGTCCCCGAAGAACGCCTTGAGCGTGTTAACCAGATAGCGGCTGTCGGCGATGCCGTTCTTCCGTACATAATGGTAGATCGTTGGCTCGGCATTGGTCGGCGAGTTGAGGTAGCCGGGCATGTAGTTGTAGAGCACCGCCATGTCGCACGCGCCCTGCACGTTCGGCTCACCGCGCAGCGCGTTGACGCCGCCTCCGGGCTTGCCGATGTTGCCGAGCAGCAATTGCAAGATTGTGAACGACCGGATCCCCTGCACACCGGTCGTGTGCTGCGTCATCCCGAGCGCGTAGAGGATGGAGCCTGGCCGGTTCTTCGCCATCGTCTCCGCGATCTGTTTGATCTGGTCGGCCGGGATACCGGTGATCCGCTCGCCCGTCTCGAGCGTGTAACGCGAGACGAAGGTCTTCAGGCGCGAGAATACGCAGTGCGGGTGATCGAGGCTCTTGGCAATACGCGGCTTGCCCTTCGCGTCGAGCTGGTATCCCCAGGTCTTGGTGTCGTAGGTGTGGTGCTCCGCGTCGTACCCGCTGAAGACCCCATCCTTGAAGCCGAAGGCTTCGTCGCCCAGGTAGAGGGCGTTGGTGTGGGTGACGACGTAGTCCTCGTCGTACAGCTTGTTCGCGATGATGTGGTTGATCATCGCGTTCTGGAACGCCACATCGGTGCCGGGCCGGATGCGCGCGTACACGTCCGCCCCCGCGGAGGTCCGGGTGTATCGCGGATCGACGTGGATGATCGTCGCCCCGTTCTCCTGTGCCTTCCGGATCCACTTGTAGGCCATGGGGTGGTTCTCGGCCACGTTGCTGCCTTCCACCAGTATCGTCTTGCAGTGCTGCAAGTCGACCCAGTGGTTGGTCATCGCCCCGCGCCCGAACGTGGCCCCCAAACCGGGGACCGTGGGACTGTGTCAGAGTCGGGCCTGGTGCTCGACGTACGCCAGACCGAGCAGCCGGGCCGCTTTCTGGAAGAGGTAGCACTCCTCGTTCGTGTTCTGCGCGCCGCCCATGAAGCCGATCGCGTCGGTGCGATTGACGGGCACCTCTGCGATGCCCTCCCGATGGACGAACCGTGGGGCGCTCTGGATCCGATCACCCGCAGCGCGATCCACCAAACGGTCAGGCGCATCGACCTTCTCAGTGGCGATCCAGGTCGCGTCGCGCGTCTTCCGAATCTTCTGCGCGACCCGCGCAATCGCGTCGTCCCAGGAGATGTCCTCCCAGTGGTCGCTGCCCGGCGCCCGGTAGCGGGGCGTCGTGAGCCGGTTCGGGGAGGTGTGCGTCGCGAACATGGAAATGCCTTTGACGCACAGTGCCCCGCGGTTCACGATGTGGTCGTAGTCGCCCTCCATCGTCAACAGCTTGCCGTCGCGGACGGCGGCGATCATGCCGCACCCGCACGAGCAGAAGTTGCACGAGGTGGTGAACTCGCTGACATCCGAGAGCTTCAAGTCCTTCGTCGCGGCCCGCATCGCGGGAACGTCGAGGAGCCCGCCGACCGCGAGTCCTGCTCCCCCAGCGAGGGTCAGCCTGAACAGGTCTCTGCGGGTGATCGTCGATCGCGGCGTGGCATTGCCATCCACCGGACTCTCCGAGAGGTTCTGGATCGGAGCATCCATCGATTCATTCATTGGTTTCTTCCGTGCGACTGCCGTTCATTGGTTCGCCTCCTCGCCGTTACGAGAACGAGAATGACCGCGCGGAACGTCTCGATGGGGCGAAAGAACCTCCCATACCATGCGGATCGCTGCGATAGTCTCCGACGTCAGGCCCGGGTATCCATAGGACCTTGGGCCCATATGTAGAGGTTCCGCACCGAATCTGGGTCGAGTCTCCACAGCTCCCGTTCTTCCGGGCTGGTCGTTCTCCGATGGGCCAGAGGCACCGCGCGGCCCATCACACGAGCTCCGCGGCGCCCGTCGCCACGCGATGGGCGCCGGCGTAGATGTTGAAACCGCCCTGCCGCACGAACCCCACCAGGGTCATGTCGGCGGCGATGGCCATCTGCACGGCCAGGCTCGACGGAGCCGACACGGCCGCGACCACGGCGATCCTCGCCATCAGAGCCTTCTGCATGATCTCGAAGCTGGCGCGGCCACTGACCATCAGGACGTGCCGATCCAGCGGAAGCTGCCGCGTCAGCACCATGTGGCCGATGATCTTGTCGACGGCATTGTGACGCCCGATGTCCTCGCGCAGCACGATCAAACGGCCATCGAGATCGAACAGCCCCGCCGCGTGCAGCCCACCGGTCTCGCGAAGGTTGGCTGGGCCTCGCCCATGGCCTGCGCGAGCCGCGGGAAGAGATCACGCGGCACCATCACGTCGGCCTCCACCGGGGGAAGCAAGGCGCGAATCGCGTCGATCGTGACCTTGCCGCAGAGGCCGCACGAGGAGGACGCCACGAAGTTGCGGCGCAGGAGCTCCCTCGCGACACGGGGATCCCCCTTCAGCAGGACGTTCATCACGTTGCCGGAATCGGGATCGCTCTCCGGTGCACGATAGCGCGCGATGACGTCCAGATCGTCGGCCGTCGAGATGACTCTCTCGGAGAAGAGGAACCCGGCGACGAGGTCTTCATCGTCGCCCGGCGTTCGCATGGTGACCGCCAGACTCAGGCCGCCCAGCCGAATTTCCAGGGGCTCCTCGACCGCGACATAGTCGTCGGTCCAGACGACATCGTGCTCCCGGACACGCTTGACGGTATGCCGAACGGCAGGAGTCGTTGCGGGCACGTCGACCTCTGGCTCCAGACTCATCGGCTCGCGTCGCCGAACATCGGCGCGAGGAACAGCACGGCCAGGACCGTGATGAGCAGGATCCCTGCGAGGTTCAGCCAGACGCCGGCCTTCATCATCTGGGGCAGCCGGACCAGGCCGGTCCCGAACACGATTGCGTTCGGGGGTGTGCCCACCGGCATCATGTAGGCGGAGCTGGCGCCGAGGGTACACGCAAAGATCAGGACGTAGGGGCTCATACCGAGCGCGGGTGCCATGGCGGCGAGCACCGGCACCATGGTCGAGACCTGCGCGGTGTTCGAGGTGAGCTCGGACAGGAACACGGTCATGGTGACGATGACCAGCAGGAGCACGAGCGGGGGCAGGCCGGCCAGGCCGCGGCTGGCGTTCCCGATGAACGCCGACACGCCGTTGGCCTCGATGGCGGTGGCGAGCGTGAGCCCACCGCCGAAGAGCATCAGGACGCCCCACGGCAGCTTCTTGGCCGTGGCCCAGTCCATCGCCCGGGTGCCCGTCCCGAGATCGACCGGCCAGAGAAACAGCGCCATTGCCGCCAGCATCGCGATCCCCGTATCGGAGAGCCCGGCCAGCGGCCTGGTGCCCGCGACCACGAGGCCCTTGAGGAGGGGACTGCTGATCCAGAGACAGGCGGTGGCCGCGAACACCGCCAGCACGGCCTTCTCGCCCCGGGTGAAGGGGCCGAGCTTGCGATACTCCTCGTCGAAGTACCGGCGGCCCCCTACGATCTCACCGAGGTCGGCGCGGAACAGGACACGGGTCACCAGCAGCCAGGCGACCGGCAGAAACAGGAGCGTGAACGGTCCGCCCACGAGCAGCCAGTCGAAGAAGCTCAGGTCCCGGCCGTAGGTCTGCTGGATGTAGCGCACGGCAATGCCGTTGGGGGGCGAGCCGATGATGGTAGCGATCCCGCCGATCGAGGCCGCGTAGGCGATGCAGAGCAGCAGGCCGGTGGCGAAGTTGCGCTCGGGCACCCGCTCCTGGGGAATCCCTCCGGACTCCCTCAGGCCGACGCCGGTGCGGGTCCTCAGGACGAGGTCGACGACGCTCAGGGCGATTGGCACCATCATGGCCGCGCACGCGGTGTTGGAAACCCACATGCTCAGGAAGGCGGTGACCACCATGAAGCCGCCGACGATGGCGCCCGGCCGCGCTCCGACCAGGCGCAGGGTGAAGAAGGCGATGCGCCGGTCAAGGCCCCAGCGCTCGATGGCCAATCCGATGATGAAACCGCCCATGAAGAGGAAGATCACGTCCGCGGCGTAGGGCGCCAGGACCTTGCTGAGGGGCGCGATGCCCAGCAGCGGGAAAGCCGCGATCGGCAGGAGCGCGGTGACCTCGATGTCCACCGCCTCGGTGAGCCACCATCCCGCCATCCAGACCATCATGGCGAGGGTGGCCCGCCCGGCCGGCGTGAACTCCACCCACTGGTCGGCCCCGGACGAGTACTGGGTGGGCAGCAGGTGGTAACAGACCACCCCCAGCAACGGCCCGCCGAGCAGGCCGATGCGCTTGACCGTCACGGCCGTCATGCCGGCGCGTGCACCTAGAACATCAGCTTCGCGAGCACGAGGCCGGTGAAGACCGCGACGCTGGTCGCGATGAGCCCCGGGATCATGAACGAGTGATTCAGTACGTACTTGCCGATCTTGGTGGTCCCGGAGAGGTCGAAGTTGATTGCTGCGATCAGCGAGCCGTAGGTCGGGATGAAGAAGTAGCCGTTGACCGACGGGAACATCGCGATCAGGAACTGGGGCGGGATGCCGAGCGCCAGCCCCAGCGGCATCAGCGCGCGGGTGGTCGCC
>Ga0247829_10000582_pt1 | contig 14544 bp, 16 predicted proteins | sample 12C_Control_Day4_FD_207765 | JGI IMG/M metagenome (GOLD analysis project Ga0247829, IMG submission 207765) | Soil microbial communities from agricultural site in Penn Yan, New York, United States - 12C_Control_Day4 | ecosystem: Environmental > Terrestrial > Soil > Agricultural land | place... | reverse complement strand
GGTCGTGAGCCCCCGATTTAGTCGGGGGCGAACGGGGGGTTAGGTTCTCCCAAAAACCAACCCCCCGCTCGCGAAAGACGCTCGCTCCCCCCTTAACAGGGGGGCAGGAAGTCGCGCTCATGCGGCCTTCCTCAATGAAACTTTCACCACATCCGCTCCCGACCCCGTGGCGTCGGTCAGCTCGAGCGACATCGGCACCAGCTTGTTCATCGACGGCATGCCGAAATCCTTCGCCACCGGCGTCGCCCAGTGGCCGAACTGCCCGAGCAGCAGCAGCGTGTCCGGGCGGATGCCCTGGCGCAGCACCGCGCGCGCCTTGACGAAGTTCTTCGGTGTGGCGATCTGCAGCCAGTCGCCGTCGCGAATGCCCATTTCCTTGGCTTTTCCAGCGTTCAGGATCACCCCGGTATGTCCCGCGACGTTGTCGGCGACCTCCTTGATGAGCTGCATGCCGACGTTGCCGCCCCACGCGTATTGCATGGAGCGCGCGGTAAGGAGCCAGAACGGAAACTCGGCGCTCTTGCCGCCCATCGCCGCGAGCGAGGCTTCCCATTCGCCCGGGAAATCCTTCCACGCGGGCAGCGCCTGGTATTCGGCGAGCTGCTTGTCCCACCAGGTCATGCCGTGCTCGTGCAGGCGCCGGCCGAGCTCGGCGCCGATGCGCGCGAGCCGCTCCTGGTAGGGCATCTCGAAGCGCAGCCCCTGCGCCGCGAGCGTCGGAAAGAGGTACCACGCGGTACGCGGGAAGGGCCGCGTAGCGAGGCCGTGCTCCTTCCACCAGTCGAGCCCGTGCGCCTCGCCGCTGATCTCCGTGCTGGCCGCTTTGCAGGCGGCGTCCCAGATGGCTTCACATGAATATTTTTTCGTGAGCTCGAGAGAATGCTGCTTCAATGGCAATCCAAGCGCCCCCTTGTTGATGGCGGCGTTGTACTTCTCCAGCAGGCTGGCGCGCTCCGCCAGCGCGGTGGCGATTTCGGTGAAATCGCGGGCCTCCCCCCGGGGCCGGATGGCGGGCTGGCGGAGCGCAAAGCCTTCGTGGTCCCAGAACTGCTCGATGTACTTCGAGCCGCCGATGCGGATGAGCTGCAGGCTCTCCAGGTCGGTGGCGTCGGGCAGCAGGATGTCGGCGAAATGGTTGGTCTCGTCGCGCGTAAAGGCGAACGCCACCACGAACGGGAAGCGCGCCATGCGCTCTTCCAGCTTGTCGGTGTCCCAGAAGGAGATGGCGGGGTTGGTCCGGTAGACGAACCACAGCTCGGGCAGCGTCACGCGCGGCAGGCCGGGCGGCGTGCCGTCGAGGAACATCCACGAGAAATGCGTCGGGCCGAGCGCCTGGCTCCACGGGCCGTCGCCGGCGAGCGGCACCATGCTGCGGTAGGCGTTGCGGATGTTGGGTTTGGCGCTCCAGCGGCTCTTCGCCGTCGGGTTGAACGGGAAGTCCATCAGCCCGTCCGGGCCGGGCTTCACGCTCTTGTGGCGCTCGGAGAGCGGACGGTTGAGCCGCACCGTGGTGCCGAGGATGCCGCCCGGCACTTCCAGCGCGCCGACCAGCGCCGCGAGCAGCGTGCGCGCCCAGCAGCATTCGTAGCCGCCCCAGCCGTTGGTGACGGTCTTGCCCAGGCTTACCGCGACCGGCCGGTAGGGCAGTTCCTTTCCTTCTATTTCTATCGTCTGGCCCACGCAGGCGGCCGCGAGGTATTCGCCCGCGATGCGGCGTATGGTGGACGCCGGCACGTCGCAAATCTTTTCCGCCCACTCGGGCGAGTACGGCTGCATGTGCGCGACGAGCTTGGCGAACGCGGTTTCGCCTTCGAGCTCGCCTTCTGCCAGCACGTCTTCGTCGGGACCAATTTCGACAGAAAGGTGTCTTTCTTTGGACTGCAGCGAAGAACCCACGATCGGCTGGCGCTTCACCGGGTCCCGCAGATAGAAGCCGTGCGGCCCGACGAGATACGGCGAGGAGGTGTGACTGAAGAGGAAATCGACGTCGAGCCGCTGGCGCGGGTTTTCGTGCAGCAGCACGTGGATCAGCGCGAAGAGGAAGGCAGCATCGGTCTTGGGCTTGATCGGCACCCACTCGGCCGAACAGGCGCCGGTGACCGAGAGGTGCGGCTCGACCTGCACGCGCTTCATGCCGCGGGCGCGCGCATCGGCGTGGCGCCGCACGCCGGCCACCCCGCCGGAGGCCTCCACGTTGGCGCCGCAAGAGATGAGGTAGTTGGTGAGCGGCGTGTCGGGCGAGACGGTGAAGGCGCGGTGCCACAGCTCGCCGTAGAGATGCTCGGAGTGGTAGCACTTCACGCCCTGGCCCGAGCCGAAGCCCATGTCGACCGGGCCCCAGGCCGCGAGGAACGCGGGAAAGCTCCCCATGTAGGACTGCGGCGTGCCGCCGCCGCCGAAGCTCGCCGCGACGCGGGGATAGCCGGACTCGTCGAGCAGCCCTTTCGCTCTTATGTCGTTCAGCTTTCCGGAGATCAGGCCCAGCGCCTCGTCCCAGGAGACAGGAACAAAACCAGGATCCTCGTCGTGCCCCTTCTTCGGATTGGTGCGCTTCATCGGCGCGAGCACGCGCTGCGGGTGGTAGGTCTTCTGCACCAGGCCGTAGGCCTTGACGCACACCTTGCCGCCTCCGGGATGCACCGGCTCGGCGGCAAAGTTCGGCTCCACCTCGGTCGCCACCCCGTCGCACACCTTCACCGTGAGCAGGTCGGGTCCTGCGACGCACTGGTAGCAATACGTGGGGACCTTCCGTGTCTCCATGCGCCATGAAGCCACGGCTGCTCGGGGCGGACTTTGATCCAGGTTAAGCCTGGTCCCCGCAATAACAATCCCCGCGTTCGCGGGGACGACGAAACGCCGCTCTTTCAGAGAAGGCTCAAGCGGCCTAGGCGGCCTGCTTCTGCCTGAGCCTCTTTTTCGTCTGCTCGACGTTCACCACGAAGCGCGCATGGCGGCCGCGGCAGATGGTGTCCTTGCCGTCGTGCGCCTCGATCTCGAACACTACGGCGCGGCCCTTGATTTCCACCGCCTTCGCGGAGATGCGCACCTTCATGCCGAGTAGCGTGGGCGCGAGGTGGTCGATCTCTATACGCGTGCCGACCGAGTCCTCGCCCGGCTCGACATGCGCGGCGAGGAGATCGCGGCAGGTGATCTCGATGTCGCGCACCAGCATCGGCGTTGCGTAGACGCGGGCGTCCTCGCCCATGAAGTCGATGGTGCGCTCGCGATCGACGGTAAATTCACGGAGCGTGGAGAGTAGCGCGGCGGCGGTTTCTTTCATGGGATCCCCTTCGTTTCAAAGTCCAAGGTACGCGGTGCGCACGCCTTCGTCGGCAAGCAGCTCGGCGCCGCTGCCGGCCAGCACCATGCGGCCGGTTTCCAGCACATAGCCGCGGTCGGCAATGGCGAGCGCGGCCCGGGCGTTCTGCTCGACGAGCAGCAATGCGGTGTCGGCGGCGCGCAGCGCGCGCACGCAGTCGAAGATCTCGGCCACCAGCCGCGGCGCGAGCCCCATGCTCGGCTCGTCCAGCAGCAGCAGGCGCGGCTCGGCCATGAGCGCGCGGCCGATGGCGAGCATCTGCTGCTGCCCGCCCGAAAGCGTGCCGGCAGCGTGGCGGCGCCGCTCGGCGAGCGCCGGGAAGAGCGCGTAGACGCGCTCGAGCGATTGCGCCGCCCGGGCGCGCCCGCGCCGGTAGGCGCCCAGGCGCAGGTTGTCCTCGACCGACAGCGGGCCGAACACCTGGCGGCCTTCCGGTACGTGGACGATGCCGAGCGCCACCCTGCGCTCGGGCAGCGCAGTCGACACGTCTTCGCCTTCAAAAACGACCTCGCCGGAGGCGGACTGCACGCCGGAGAGCGCTCGCAAGAGCGTGCTCTTGCCCGCGCCGTTGGCGCCTACCAGCGCCACGAGCTCGCCTGCCCGGATACCCAGGTCGATGCCCAGCAGCGCGGGGATGCGCCCGTAGCGCGCGCGGAGGTTTCTTACGTCGAGCATCCGAGGTACGCCTCGATCACGCGTGCGTCGGCGCTCACCGCGGCTGCGTCGCCTTCGGCGAGCTTGCAGCCCTGCTCGAGCACCACGATGTGCTGCGACACCTCCATGACCAGCTTCATGTTGTGCTCCACCAGCACCACCGTGATGCCGCGGGCGGCAATGCGGCGGATGAGCTCGTCCACTTCTTTCGTCTCCGCCGGGTTGAGCCCGGCCGCCGGCTCGTCGAGCAGGAGCAGCTTCGGCCGCGCGGCCAGCGCGCGGGCGATCTCCAGGCGCTTCAACGCGCCGTAGGGCAGGCGGTCGGACGGCGCCTCAACCCAGCGCGCCAGGCCGACGAACTCCAGCAGCGCGCGCGCCTCTTCGCGCGCCTTGAGCTCCGCGCGGGCGAGGCGCGGCAGGCGCAGCGCCGCCGCGGCCAGGCCGCAGGCCTCGTGCAGCCAGGCGCCCGCCATCACGTTCTCGAGGGCGCTCATGTTCATGAACACTTGCAGGTTCTGGAAGGTGCGGGCGATGCCGGCGGCGGCGAACTCGTGGGGCTGCCTGCCCGTGAGGCTCGAAGCGTTGAAGACAATGCTTCCTTCGTCCGGCCGGTAGATCCCCGACAGCATGTTGAGCAGCGTGGTCTTGCCGGCGCCGTTCGGGCCGATGATCGAATGCACCGCGCCGGCAGCGATCTCCAGGCCGACCGCCCGCACGGCGTGCACGCCGCCGAAGCGCTTACTCAGATTTTCGGCGCGCAGCAGCATAGAGGCCTTCCAGCGTCGGCACCAGGCCGCGCGGCATGAAGATCATGGTGAGCATCATCACGGCGCCGAGCAGCACCATCTCGTATTCCTTGAAAACGGTGAGCAGCTGCGGCAGCGTCGTCAGCACGGCGGCGCCGACCACGGCGCCGAAGGTCGACGCCATGCCGCCGAACACCACCATGGTGACCAGCTCGATCGAATGCAGGAACGACGCCTTCGACGGCGTAATGAAGCCGGAGTAGTGCGCGGCGAGCGCGCCGGCGAACGCGGCGAGCGCGGCGGAGATGACGAACGCGGCGAGCTTGTGGCGCGCGGGATCGATCCCGGCGGCGGCGGCCGCGACCTCCGAGCCGTGCAGCGCGCGCCACGCGCGGCCGCGCGGCGAGTCGATCAGGTTCTGCGCCAGCCACACGGTGAGAACCAGCGCGCCGCCCACGATCCAGTACCAGGTGGCTTCACCCGCAACGACCCACTCGGCGATTCTTACGGCAGGGACACTCATTCCATCCGGCCCGCCGGTGATGCGGTCCTCCGTGGCGAGCACTACCGAGACGATGATGCCCAGGCCGAGCGTTGCCATGGCGAGATAATGGCCTTTCAGCCGCAGGATGGGCTTGCCGACGATCCACGCGATCGCGGCCACGGCGGCGACGCAAACCGGCAACGAGATCAAAGGCGAAAGGCCATAGCGGGCGGCGAGGATCGCCGAGCCGTACGCGCCCAGGCCGAAGAAGCCGGCATGGCCGAGGCTGATCTGGCCGGCGTAGCCGATGAGCAGGTTGAGGCCCACGCACACGATGGCGTTCAGGCCGACCAGGATCGCGATCTCGTAGGTGTAGTTGTTGGCGAGCGCGAGCGGCAGCACCGCCACCACGACGGCCAACGCCGCGAGGCCCCGCCTAGACGCGCTCTGCGGCGCGGCGGCCGAAAAGGCCGTTCGGAAGGAAGACGAGCGCGGCGAGGATGATGACAAAAGCGAAGACATCCTTGTAGGCCGAAGAGAGATACCCGGCGCCCAGCGCCTCCATCAGCCCGAGGGCGAGGCCGCCGACGATGGCGCCCGGGCCGCTGCCCAGGCCGCCGAGGATCGCCGCGGCGAAGCCCTTCAGGCCGAGCATCACGCCGATGTCCCAGGAGGTGAAGGAGATGGGCGCGATCAGCACGCCGGCGAGCGCACCGAGCGCGCCCGACAGGCCGAAGGAAACGAGCAGCACGCGGCGCACGCTGATGCCCATGAGCTGCGCCGCCAGGCGGTTGTGCGACACCGCCAGGATCGCCTTGCCGGTCAGCGTGCGGTTGAAGAACCACCAGAGCGCTGCCACCGTGGCGACCGTGGCGCCGAGGACCCACAGCGTCTGCGGCAGCAGCGTGGCGTTGCCCAGCGCGATCGGCGCGTCGCCCGAGAACGCCGGTAGCGCGTGGATCTTCTTGTCCCACACCAGCGAGGCGAGGCCGCGCAGCAGGATCGAGGCGCCGATGGTGATGATGATGAGCGTCACCACCGGCGCGCCGCGCGCCGGCTCGACTGCGAGCTTCTCGAGGAGGAAACCGATGAAAGTTGCTGCCGTTATCGAAAGAACTATTGCAAGGGGCAGGGGGAAGCCGACGTCTACGAACGCGACCGCGGCCATGCCGCCGATCATCACGAACTCGCCCTGCGCGAAGTTGATGACGTGGCTCGCGTTGTAGATGATGGCGAAGCCGAGCGCGACCAGGGCATAGATCGCGCCCGACGTCAGTCCCGACAGGACGATCTGCGAAATCACTTCACCAGGGTCCAGTCACCCTTGCGCACCTCCAGCATGCGGAACGCGGTGAGGTCGAGGCCCATGTGGTCCTGCGCCGACATGTTGACCACGCCGCCGGTGCCCACGTAATTGCGCGTCTGCTCGAGCGCGTCGCGCACCTTGCTCTTCTCGGTGGTGCCGGCGCGGCGCATCGCCTCGACCGCGAGCATCAGGCCGTCGTAGGCGTGGCCGCCGAAGGTCGAGACCTCCTGCTTGAAGCGGCTCTCGTACGCCTGCTTGTACGCGGTGACCACTCGCTTCTGCGCGTCCTCGTCGGGCAGCGTGTCGGCCACCAGCAGCGCCGCGGCGGGCAGGCGCACGCCCTCGGCCGCCTCGCCCGAAAGCTTGACGTACTGCTTGGAGGCCACGCCGTGCGACTGGTAGAGCGGCAGGGTGAGGCCGATCTGCCGGTAGTTGCGGGTGACGATGGCCGGGCCCTGGCCGAAGCCGGCGTTGAGCACTGCCTGCACGCCCGGCGTGGCCTTGATCTTGGCGAGCTGCGCGGTCATGTCGTTGTCGCCCGCGCCGTAGGTCTCGTCGGCGACGATCTGCACGCCCTGCTTGCCGGCGACCTTCAGGCACTCGGCGCGCATCGACTTGTCGAAGCCGCCGGCGCCGGAGATGAGCGCCGCCTTCGTGGCGCCGCGCGAGCGCATGTCGACGAAGATCTTCTCGCACGCCATGCGATCGGTGTGCGGCGTCTTGAACACCCACTTCTTCACCGGCTCGATGATCACCACCGCGCCTGCGAGGGAGATGAACGGCACGCCGGCGGCTTCCGCGAGCGGCACCGCCGCCATGGTCTCGCCGGTGGTCGAGCCGCCCACCAGCACGTCGACCTTGTCCTGCTCGATGAGGCGCTTGACGTAGCCGCGCGCCTTCTCGGCGTCGCCCGCCGAGTCGTAGGCATGGAGCTGCAGCTTGCGGCCGAGCACCCCGCCCGAGGCGTTGATCTTCTCGACGTAGAGCTCGAGGGTCTTCTGCTCCGGGTCGCCGAGGAACGCCGCCGGCCCGGTGACCGAGAGGAAGGCGCCGATGCGGATCGGTTCGCCCTGGGAATATGCCGCGGACGCAATCAGGGCTGCAAACAAGGCAAGAACGAGGCGAAAAACCATGATCCCCTCCTTTTCGGGTAGATGCGCCGCACCGTAGACTCCGGGCGGGGAAACCGATTTGATGCACGTTAAGAAAATCCGCGCGGCACGGCGCGCCGACCTCGCCCAGGTGATCGAGATCGACGCACTGATCACCGGCCTGAGGAAGCCCGCGTACTGGACGGCGGTCATGAAACGCTACGGCGGCCGCTTCTTCCTCGTGCTCCAGAAGCAGGATTCCATCGAGGGCTACATCGTCGGCGAGATCCGCGACTGGGAGTTCGGCGCGCCGCCGTGCGGCTGGGTGTTCGGGCTGGGCGTGCGGCCCCAGTCGCGCCTCGCCGGCATCGGCTCGCAGCTGCTCGAGGCGCTGTGCCAGCGCTTTCGCCGCGGCAGAGTCGACACGGTGCGCACGCTGCTCGCGCGCGACAACGCGCTGGTGCTCGCCTTTTTCCGCAGCCAGGGGATGATGGCGGCGCCCTTCATGGCGCTGGAAAAGCGGCTCGATTGAAGCTCCAGCAGAATACGCTGCTCGCGCTCTACAGCGTGCTCGAGTTCGCCGCCGACCCGGCGCGCCAGGTGTCGGCCGGCGAGATCGCGGTGAAGTACCGCGTGTCCACGCACCACCTCGCCAAGGTGCTGCGCAGGCTCAGCCGCGCCGGGCTGCTGCACGCCGCGCGCGGCGCCGGCGGCGGCTACCGTTTCGCCGGCAATCCCAAGCGCATCACGCTCATCGACGTGATCGAGCTGTTCCAGGACATCGGTACGCCGCGCTCGCGCAGCGCGCGCGACGAGGAGCGCGCGCTGGACCAGATCCTGGCCGAGGTCGACGAGACCGCCAAGGCCACCTTCCGCTCGGTGACGCTCGACACCCTGCTCAAGCTCATTTCCCGCCGCGCGCTGCTGCGGCGAGCCGCTCACGGTCGAGCAGCCTGATCGAGCGGCGCTGCACCGAGATCAGGCCCTCGAGGGCGAACTGGCGCAGCAGGCGCGACAGCGTCTCCTTCGCCACGCCGAGGCGCGCCGCCACCACGGTTTTCGCCGCCGGCAGCTCGGCCACCGCGCTGCCCGGCTCGGCGAGCGCGTCGAGGTAGGCAGCGAGGCGCTCGCGCGCGCCGTGCGCGGTCGCGGCCTCGAAGTCGGCGATCAGCGCGTGCATGCGCTGGCAGACGCTCGCGAGCAGGGCGCGCGCGAAGCCGGGGTCGCGATCGATGAGCTCCAGCAGCGGCGCAGCCGGCAGCACCACGAGCAGCGTGTCCGAGAGCGCGCTCGCTTCCGCCACCATCGGCTGGTTGAGGAACAGCACCGCTTCGCCGAAGGTCTCGCCGGGCCCGACCAGCCGCAGCACCTTGCCGTTCGCGCTCTTGAGCGAGAGCTTCACCAGGCCATAGCCGACCGCCAGCAACCCGGGCAGGCGCTCGCCGGCGGGCGCGATGAGCTCGCCGCGATGCGCATGCTGCACGCGCGCCTGGCGCGCGAGCTGCTCCAGCCGGGCGCGCGGCGTGCACCGAAACATCGGCAGGTTCGCGAGCACTCCGGCTGCCACGCCGCCGTTGGTCGTCACTTGGACCCTCCTCGGCGCATGCTGGCAGTCCGGAAGTGGCGCTTCTTTGCTCTATATCAAGTTCATGGGCCCTCGCTGCGGCGAGCATGCGCCATGAACGAACTGCGTTTGGGAGAGCATGCGTGCCTGCCGCTCGTACAGGGCGGCATGGGCGTGGGCGTGTCGGCCCACAGGCTCGCGGGCAGCGTGGCGCGGGAGGGTTGCGTCGGCACCGTCTCGAGCGTGGACCTGCGCCGCCTGCATCCCGACCTGATGCGCGCCACCGCCAAGGGCCGCGACAAGGCGGCCATCGAGAGCGCCAACCTGGAGGCGCTCAGGCGCGAGATCGGCGCGGCGCGCGAGCTGGCCGGCGGCCGCGGCGCGATCGCGGTGAACGTCATGCGCGCCGTGTCGCAGTACGCCGATTACGTGCGCACCGCTTGCGCCGGCGGCGCCGATGCGATCGTGGTCGGCGCGGGCCTGGCCCTCGACCTGCCCGAGCTCGCAAGCGACTGGCCCCAGGTGGCGCTGGTGCCCATCGTCTCCGAGGCGCGCGCGGCGGCGCTCATCGCGCGGCGCTGGCAGCGCCGCGGGCGCGCGCCGGACGCCATCGTGGTCGAGCACCCGCGCTACGCCGGCGGGCACCTCGGCGCCACGCGGCTGGAGGAAGTGGCCGACGCGCGCTTCGACTTCGAGCGCGTGCTGCCGCAGATCCGCAGCGCGCTGCACGACGCCGGACTCGATGCCGACAAGGTGCCGCTCATTGCCGCCGGCGGGATCAATTCGCCCGAGCGCATGCGCGCGGCGCGCCACGCCGGCGCCGCCGCCGTGCAGGTCGGGACGCCTTTCGCCGTGACCGAGGAGGGCGACGCGCATGCCAACTTCAAGCGCGTGCTCGCCGGCGCGAAGCCCGAAGACATCGTCGTGTTCATGAGCGTCGCGGGATTGCCCGCGAGAGCAGTCAGGACGCCTTGGCTTTCGAATTACCTCGAAAAAGAACAAACCCTGAAAAACCGCGCAAAGCAGCGAAAGCAATGCACGCTGGCGTTCGACTGCCTTGCGCACTGCGGCCTGCGCGACGGCTTGCCGCAGGCCGGGCAATTCTGCATCGACCACCACCTCGCCGCCGCGCTGCGCGGCGACGTCGACCGGGGCCTGTTTTTCCGCGGCTCGGAGCCGGTGCCCTTCGGCGCGGAGATCCGCCCGGTGCGCGAGCTGGTGCGCTACCTGGTCAACTAGTCATACCCGTTCCGCGGTAGCCTGGCGGCCGTCCGCGATCTCCTCTCTACCGCGAGCTCCCGCCACGGGAACGAATTCTGCTTGCGGCAGCGGGCGACTTGGTGCACCTCGAGAGAAGCCGATGACTGGAAAAGTTACGCGCCGGGAGTTCATGCTGTCGTCCGCGGCAGCCGCCGCAGGCGCGGCGCTTCCCCTGCATGCCCAGAACATCGTCACCGACGCCACGGCGGCGACGCTCAAGTGGTCCAAGGCGCCCTGCCGCTTCTGCGGTGTGGGCTGCGGCGTAAACGTGGCGGTGAAGGACGGCCAGGTGGTGGCCACGCATGGCGACCCGCAGGCGGAAGTCAATCGCGGCGTCAACTGCGTGAAGGGCTACTTTCTCTCCAAGATCATGTACGGCGCGGACCGGCTGACGCAGCCGATGCTGCGCATGCGCAACGGCCGCTACGACAAGTCGGGCGAGTTCCAGCCGGTCTCCTGGGACCAGGCATTCGACATCATGGCGGAGAAATGGAAGGCCGCGCTGAAGAGCAAGGGCCCGTCGTCGGTCGGCATGTTCATGTCCGGGCAGTCGACCATCTGGGAGGGTTATGCCTCGGTGAAGCTGATGAAGGCCGGCTTCCGCTCCAACAACATCGACCCCAACGCGCGCCACTGCATGGCGAGCGCCGCGGTGGCGTTCATGCGCACCTTCGGCATAGACGAGCCGATGGGCTGCTACGAGGACATCGAGGCGGCGGATGCGTTCGTGCTGTGGGGCTCGAACATGGCCGAGATGCACCCGATCCTGTGGCAGCGCGTCGCCGACCGCCGCCTCGCGCACCCGCACGTGCAGGTGGCGGTGCTCTCCACCTTCGAGCACCGCAGCTACGACCTGGCCGACCTGGCGCTCACCTTCCGGCCGCAGACCGACCTCGCGATTCTCAACTACGTCGCGAGCTACATCATCCAGAACAAGGCGGTGAACCGCGACTTCGTCGGCAGGCATGTCGCCTTCCGCCTGGGCAACGAGGACATCGGCTATGGCCTGCGGCCCGAGCACGCGTCGCAGAAGAGAGCGAAGAACGCCGCCGACGCCGGCGGCTTCAAGCCCATCTCGTTCGACGAGTACGCGCGCTTCGTCTCGAAGTACGACCTGAACTACGTCGCCAAGCTCGCCAACGTCGAGCCCGAGCGCCTGCGGCGCCTGGCGCAGCTCTACGCCGATCCCAAGGTGAAGGTGATGTCGTTCTGGACCATGGGGTTCAACCAGCACACGCGCGGCGTCTGGGCCAACCACCTGGTCTACAACCTGCACCTTCTCACCGGCAAGATCTCGACGCCGGGCAACAGCCCGTTCTCGCTGACCGGCCAGCCCTCGGCGTGCGGCACCGCACGGGAAGTCGGCGTGTTCTCGCATCGCCTGCCGGCCGACATGGTGGTCACCAATCCCAAGCATCGCGCGATGACCGAAGAGATCTGGAAGCTGCCGCCGGGCACTATTCCGGAGAAGCCCGGCTTCCACGCCACGCTGCAGAGCCGGATGCTCAAGGACGGTCAGCTCAACTGCTACTGGACGCAGACCACCAACAACGTGCAGGCGGGCGCCAACTCGGTGCAGGAAACCTGGCCGGGCTTCCGCAATCCCGACAACTTCGTGGTGGTGTCGGAAGCCTATCCCACGGTCACCACGGAAGGCGCCGATCTCATCCTGCCGAGCGCCATGTGGGTGGAAAAGGAAGGCGCCTTCGGCAATGCCGAGCGGCGCACCCACTTCTGGCAGCAGCTCGTGAATGCGCCCGGCGAGGCGCGCTCGGATCTCTGGCAGATCATGGAGTTCTCCAGGCGCTTCAGGATGGAAGAGGTCTGGCCCGCCGACCTGCTGGCGAAGAAGCCCGAGTACAAGGGCAAGACGCTGTTCGATGTCCTGTTCAGGAACGGGCAGGTCGACCCATTCCCGCTTTCACAATTGAATCCGGACTACGAGAACCACGAAGCGAAGCACTTCGGCTTCTACGTCCAGAAAGGGCTGTTCGAGGAGTACCGCCGCTTCGGCCTGGGCAAGGCGCACGATCTCGCGCCGTTCGACGTCTATCACAAGGTGCGCGGCCTGCGCTGGCCGGTGGTCGATGGCAAGGAGACGAAGTGGCGCTTCCGCGAGGGCGCCGATCCCTACGTGAAGAAGGGCGCCGGCTTCCAGTTCTACGGCAACCCGGACGACAAGGCCTACATCTACGCGCTGCCCTACGAGCCCGCCGCCGAGGAGCCGGACAAGGAATTTCCGCTCTGGCTGGTCACCGGCCGGGTGCTCGAGCACTGGCATTCGGGCTCCATGACGCGCCGCGTGCCCGAGCTGCACCGCGCTTTCCCCAACGCCGTGACATTCATGCATCCGGAGGACGCCAAGCAGCACGGCCTGCGCCGCGGCGACGACGTCGAGCTCGCTTCGCGCCGCGGCACCATGCGCTCTCGCGTCGAAACCCGCGGCCGCTGCAGGCCGCCGCGCGGCGTGGTGTATGTGCCCTGGTTCGACTCGAGCCAGCTCGTCAACAAGCTGACGCTCGACGCGACCGACCCCATCTCTTTGCAAACGGATTTCAAGAAATGCGCTTGCAGGATCTCGCGGGTTTGACGTTATGGGTCCTGGGCTTTTCCGCCTGGGGCGCCGGCGGGGATGATCCCCTGCGCTCCGTTCCGGTCACGGAAGAAGCGCGGCCGGCGCCGATGGTGCAGACGCAGAACGACGACAGGAAGCGCGTGCGTTCCTATGCCATGCAGCCGCCCACCATCCCGCACAAGACCGACAACTACCAGGTCGACCGCTTCGCCAACCGCTGCATGATGTGCCACGCGCGCACGCGCGCGCCGGAAACCCAGGCCACGCCGATCAGCCTCACGCATTACATCGACCGGGACGGCAACTTTCTCGCCGACGTCTCGCCGCGGCGCTATTTCTGCGAGCAGTGCCACGTGGTGCAGATGGAAACCGACCCCGCGGTCGAGAACCGCTTCCGCGACGTCGAAACGATGATCCGCAAGAAAAAATAGCGCATGCGCGACCTGCTCCGGCGGTACTGGCGCACCATCACCCGGCCGAGCGCCTTCTACAGCCTCGGCTTCCTCGTGGTGAGCGGCTTCATCGCCGGGGTGATTTTCTGGGGCGCCTTCAACACCGCCATGGAGGTCACCAACACCGAGCAGTTCTGCATCGGCTGCCACGAGATGCGCGACAACGTCTACCAGGAGATCCAGCCCACCATCCACTTCACCAACCGCTCGGGCGTGCGCGCCAAATGCTCCGATTGCCACGTGCCCAAGGACTGGACGCACAAGATGGCGCGCAAGATGCAGGCGTCCAAGGAGGTCTGGGGCTGGATCTTCGGCACCATCGACACGCGCGAGGAGTTTCTTGCCAAGCGGCGCACGCTCGCGGAGCGCGAGTGGAAGCGCATGAAGGGCAACGATTCGCTCGAGTGCCGCAACTGCCACGAGTTCGACAGCATGGATTTCACGCGGCAGAGCAAGCGCGCCGCCGATGCCCATTCGACCTCGCTGCGCAGCGGCGAGGCCACTTGCATCGACTGCCACAAGGGCATTGCCCACCGCCTCCCCGATATGGCTTTGACCCAATGAATGAAATGGACGCGGAGCGGCGGCGCAAAACGGAGTTCCGCAGTTGGCTGTTCCTGACCGCCATCATGGCCCCCGTGCTGGCCGTGCTGATCGTGTCCGGCTACGGCTTCGTCGTCTGGATGCTGCAGGCCTGGGAGTTGATTTAGGTCAAGCGCGGCCGGCCGCGAAGGGGCATGCTGGCCAGGTGAAAGTAATCCTGCGTCCCATTCCGGTGGTTTACGCCTGCCGCGGCTGCGAGCTCGACGCCGCTGCCCAGCGCACCGCCGCCCGGCTCGAGCGCCAAGGCGAGGCCGAGGCCGGCGTCATGGGCAAGGACACGGCCAAGGCGCGCTCGCGCTTTCCCATCTACGTGATCGAAGGCTGCGCCAAGTGCTGCGCCACGCAATGGCTCGGCAGCATCGGCGTACGCCCCCAGCGCACCGCCGTCCTAAATGGTGACAGTCACCAGTCAAGACGGGCGGAGCTTTTCCCGGCCGACGGCGAATAGCAACAACAGCACCAGGAAGGCGGCCGACCAGCAGAGCGCCGC
>Ga0247829_10000580_pt1 | contig 14550 bp, 10 predicted proteins | sample 12C_Control_Day4_FD_207765 | JGI IMG/M metagenome (GOLD analysis project Ga0247829, IMG submission 207765) | Soil microbial communities from agricultural site in Penn Yan, New York, United States - 12C_Control_Day4 | ecosystem: Environmental > Terrestrial > Soil > Agricultural land | place... | reverse complement strand
GGTCCTTGCCGCCCGCCGCGTTCTTCTCGTCGCCCCGGTATACGCCGTTGTTGTTCATGATCACGACGCAGACAGGCAAGCCGTAGCGGCAGATCGTCTCGGTCTCCATCCCGGAGAACCCGAACGCGCTGTCGCCCTCGACGGCGATCACCTGCTGCCCGGTGACGATGGCGGCCGCGACGCAATAGCCCATGCCGATGCCCATGATCCCCCAAGTGCCGACGTCGATGCGCTTGCGCGGCTTGTACATGTCGACGATCGAGCGCGTGAAGTCGAGCGCGTTGGCGCCCTCGTTGACGAGAATCGCGTCCGGATTGGCTTTCACGATATCGCGCACGACGTTGAGCGCGCTCTGGAAGCTCATGGGCGATGGATTCTTCGCGAGCGTCTCGGCCATCTTCGCGACGTTCTTGTTCTTGCGCTCCGCGATCGCGCCGAGCCATTCCGCGGGCGGCTTGGCCCAGTTGGATCCGATGCCGGCCAGCAGCGCCGCGACGCACGAGCCGATGTCGCCGACGACCGGCGCATCGACGCGGACGTTGCTGTCCGCTTCCTGCGGCGAGATGTCGACCTGGACGAACTTCTGGCCACCCCACGCCTTCGGCGTCTTGCCGCCCCATGTCTTGCCCTTGCCGTGCGACAGCAGCCAGTTGAGGCGCGCGCCAATGAGCATCACGACGTCGGCCTCGGGCAGCACATAGGAGCGCGCGGCGGACGCGGACTGCTCGTGCGTGTCGGGCAGCAGGCCCTTCGCCATCGACATCGGCAGATACGGAATGCCGGTCTTTTCGACCAGCGCGCGTATGTCGGCGTCGGCCTGCGCGTACGCCGCGCCCTTGCCGAGGATGATCAGTGGCCGCTTCGCGCCTTTCAGCAGATCGAGCGCACGCTTGACCGCGTCCTGCGCCGGAATCTGCCGCGGCGCCGGATCGACGACCTCGATCAGGGTTTTGCGGCCCGCCTCGGCGTCGACCGACTGCGGGAACAGCCTGGCCGGCAGGTCGAGGTAGACGCCACCCGGCCGGCCCGAGACCGCCGCGCGGATCGCACGCGCGACACCGACGCCGATATCCTCGGCGTGCAGCACGCGAAACGCCGCCTTCGCCAGAGGCTTGGCGATCGCGAGCTGATCCATCTCCTCGTAGTCGCCCTGCTGCAGGTCGACGACCTCGCGCTCGCTCGAGCCGCTGATCAGGATCATCGGAAAGCAGTTCGTCGTCGCGTGCGCGAGCGCCGTCAGGCCATTCAGGAAGCCGGGCGCCGACACCGTCAGGCAGATGCCGGGCTTCTGTGTCAGGAAGCCGGCGATCGACGCCGCGTAACCGGCGTTCTGCTCGTGCCGGAACGAGATTACGCGCATGCCGGCGGCCTGCGCCTTGCGCGTCAGATCGGTGATCGGAATGCCGGGCAGGCCGAAGATCGTGTCGATGCCATTGAGCTTCAGCGCCTCGATGACGAGGTGGAAGCCGTCGATCTCCTGCCGCGGTGCGGCGGCGGCATCCGCGCCGCCCGGCCGGTCGGCGACCGCCTCGGACGTGGTTTGCTTGCGCGCTTCGATCGTGCTTTCCATGGAATTTTCCTCCGTCGACTGGCGCGTTCGGGCGTCCGGCGCTTGGATAGACGCCAGCGATTGCGAGCATCGCAGGACTTCGCGCCTCGCGAGGTGCCTAAGGTATGTGATATACCACGCGCCGTCAATCGGTTATGATCGCCGTTCGGTATCGAAGGCAGGCGCCGACGCAGGTCGGCACCCCTCGGCTTCAGAGGAAAGGACAGGACCGGTGGCAACGATCCCGGGGGGAGGCAGCACGGCGGCGATCCCGCTCGCGCTGCGTCCGCTGTCCGCCAGCGTCAGCTTCCGCGACCAGGCCTATGCCGCGCTGAAGCAGGCGATCATGGACGCGGACATTTATTCCCACCCGCACGAGCTGCGACTCGACGAGCGGCAGCTCTCGCGGTCGCTCGGCGTGTCACGCACGCCGATCCGCGAGGCGATGACGCTACTCGAGCAGGAAGGCTTTCTGCGGACGGTGCCGCGGCGCGGCATCTTCATCGTCCGCAAGACCAAGCGCCAGATCATCGAGATGATCGAGATGTGGGGGGCGCTCGAGAGCATGGCGGCGCGGCTCGCGACGGTGAACGCGACCGACGAGGAGATCGCGTCGCTGCGGACGATGTTCGACGAGTTCCGGAACCAGACGCCCGCCGAGCACATCCACGAGTATTCGGAGGCCAACATCGCGTTCCACCAGGCGATCATTCGGATGTCGGGATCGCACCTGATGGGCAAGACGATCGAGAACCTGTTCATTCACGTGCGCGCGATCCGAAGGCTCACGATCTCGCAATCCGACCGCGCCGCGCGCTCGATCGCCGACCACATGCGGATCATCGAGGCGCTGGAGCGGCGCGATACCGAGCTGGCCGAGCGCCTCGTGCGCCAGCATTCGCTCGACCTCGCGGCACACGTCGAGAAGCACTGCGATTTTCTGGAGTAACGATGGATCGGATTTCTCCGCAATGAACGACACGGCGATCGTCGACACGTCACGGCTGCGCGGCCCGCGCCGCGTCAAGAGCCGGCCGAAGGGCCGGCAGGTCGATCCCGCCGCGCTCGCGGACGTGCGCGCGCTGCTCGCCGACGCACCACGCGAGCGGTCGCTGCTGATCGAGTTCCTGCATCGCATCCAGGACGCACGCGGCCACCTGCCGGCGGCGCATCTCGTCGCGCTCGCGCAGGAGATGAATCTCGCGATGACCGAGGTCTACGAGGTCGCGACGTTCTACCACCACTTCGACGTGGTCGACGCGGGGCAAACGCCGCCGCCGCCGATCACCGTGCGCGTCTGCGAGACGCTGTCCTGCGCGATGGCGGGCGCACAGGCGCTGCACGACGCGCTCGTCGCGCATGGCGATGCGAACGTGCGCGTCATCGGCGCGCCGTGCATCGGTCGCTGCGAGCACGCGCCCGCGGCCGTCGTCGGCCGCAATCCGATCGACCGCGCGACGCCTGCGCGTGTCGCCGAAGCGATTGCGGCACGCGCCACGGAGCCGCCGCTGCCGGCCTACGTCGATCTCGCCGCCTACAAGAAGGACGGCGGCTATCGCACGCTTCGCGACTGCGTCGAAAGCCGGCGCAGCGTGGACGCAGTAATTGCGGAACTCGAGAGCTCGGCGCTGCGCGGCCTCGGCGGCGCGGGCTTCCCGGCCGGCCGCAAATGGAAGATCGTTCGCGGCGAGCCGGCGCCGCGGCTGCTGGCCGTCAACATCGACGAGGGCGAGCCCGGCACGTTCAAGGACCGCCACTATCTCGAACGCGACCCGCACCGATTCCTCGAAGGGATGCTGATCGCGGCGTGGGCGGTGGGCATCGACGCGATCTACGTCTACCTTCGTGACGAGTACGCGGCATGCCGGCAACTGCTGACACGCGAGCTCGCGGCGCTCGCCGCCGACCCGCCGTGCGCGCTGCCGCGCATCGAGTTGCGGCGCGGCGCCGGCGCGTACATCTGCGGCGAAGAGTCGGCGATGATCGAGTCGATCGAAGGCAAGCGCGGCATGCCGCGGCTGCGCCCGCCATACGTCGCGCAGGTCGGGCTGTTCGGACGGCCGACGCTCGAGCACAACATGGAGACGCTGTACTGGGTGCGCGACATCCTGGAAAAGGGCGCCGCCTGGTTCGCAGGTCAGGGACGGAATGGCCGCAAGGGCCTCCGCTCGTTCTCGGTGTCGGGCCGCGTCGCCAAGCCGGGCGTGCACCTCGCGCCGGCGGGCATCACCGTGCGCGAGCTCATCGACGAATACTGCGGCGGCATGCAGGACGGGCACACGTTCTACGGCTACCTGCCCGGCGGCGCGTCGGGCGGCATCCTGCCCGCTTCGATGGGCGACATCCCGCTCGACTTCGACACGCTGCAGCCGCATGGCTGCTTCATCGGCTCGGCGGCGGTGATCGTGCTCTCGCAGCACGACCGCGCGCGCGACGCGGCACTCAATCTGATGCAGTTCTTCGCGGACGAATCCTGCGGCCAATGCACGCCGTGCCGCGTGGGCACGGAAAAGGCGGCCGGTTTGATGGCACGGCCGACCTGGGACAAGCCGCTGCTCGACGACCTGTCGCGGGCGATGATCGACGCGTCGATCTGCGGCCTGGGGCAGGCGGCGCCGAATCCGATCGCGTGCGTAGTCAAGTACTTTCCGCAGGAACTCCACACGGCGCCAGCACAGCACGAGGGTTCTACATGAACGCACCGCACGAGCAGGCCCTGCTGCAGGAAGCGATCGCTTTTCGCCTGAATGGCGACGACGTCTCGGCCGCGCCGGGCGAGACGATCATCCAGGTAGCCGACCGCCTCGGCGTTTCGATTCCGCGCCTTTGCTACAAGCCCGGCTACCGGCCCGACGGCAACTGCCGCGCATGCATGGTCGAGATCAAGGGTGAGCGCGCGCTCGCGCCGTCATGCTGCCGCCAGCCGACCGCCGGCATGGAAGTGTCGAGCGAAAGCGCGCGCGCCGTGCATTCGCAGAAGATGATCGTCGAGCTGCTCGCGTCCGACATGCCCGAGCGGACGTACAAGACCGCCTCCGAGCTCGACTTCTGGAAGCGCGCACTTGGAATCGAAAAGCCGCGCTTCGCAAGACGCGCGCAACCCGTGGCCGACCTGTCGCATCCGGCGATGGCCGTGAACCTCGACGCCTGCATCCAGTGCACGCGCTGCGTGCGCGCCTGTCGCGAAGAGCAGGTCAACGACGTCATCGGCTATGCGTTCCGCTCGTCGCATTCGAAGATCGTGTTCGACCTCGACGACCCGATGGGCGCGTCGACGTGCGTCGCGTGCGGCGAGTGCGTGCAGGCGTGCCCGACGGGCGCGCTCGCGCCGGCGGACGACGCGTTCGTGCAGCCGATCGATCGCAAGGTCGAGTCGGTGTGCCCGTATTGCGGCGTCGGCTGCCAGATCACGTACAACATCCGCAACGACCGGATCGTGCACGTCGAGGGCAAGGACGGCATCGCGAATCACGAGCGCCTGTGCGTCAAGGGCCGCTTCGGCTTCGACTACGTGAGCCACCCTCAACGCTTGACGAAGCCGCTGATCCGCAAGCCGGGATTCCCGAAGTCCGCCGATTTCACCGTCGATCCCGCGAATCCTTTGTCCGTGTTCCGCGAGGCGAGCTGGGACGAGGCACTGGCGCTCGCGGGTGGCACGCTGCGACGCATTCGCGACACGCGGGGCCCTTCGGCGCTCGCCGGATTCGGCTCGGCCAAGGGCAGCAACGAGGAAGCGTACCTGTTCCAGAAGCTCGTGCGCACGGGATTCGGCACGAACAATGTCGACCACTGCACGCGGCTGTGCCACGCGTCGAGCGTGGCGGCGTTGCTCGAAGGCATCGGCTCGGGCGCCGTCTCGAATCCGGTGATGGACGTCCTGAAGGCGGACGTGGTCCTGCTGATCGGCGCGAACCCGGTGTCGAACCATCCGGTCGCCGCGACATGGATCAAGAATGCCGTGAAGAACGGCACGAAGCTGATCCTCGCCGATCCGCGGCGCTCCGAGCTCGCTCGGCACGCGGCGTATTACCTGCAGTTCAAGCCCGCCAGCGACGTCTCGATGCTGAACGCGATGATGAACGTGATCGTCGAGGAAGGCCTGGTCGCGGAATCGTTCATCAACGACCGCACGAGCGGATACGCCGAGTTGCGCGACAACGTCGCGAAGTTCACCCCCGAGGCGATGGCGCCGATTTGCGGCATCGACGCGAAGACGCTGCGCGAGGTGGCGCGCCTGTTCGCGACGTCGAAGGCGTCGATGATCCTGTGGGGCATGGGAGTGTCGCAGCACGTGCACGGCACGGACAACGCGCGCTGCCTGATCGCGCTGTCGATGATGACCGGCCAGATCGGCCGTCCGGGCACCGGTTTGCATCCGCTTCGCGGCCAGAACAACGTGCAGGGCGCCTCCGACGCGGGGCTGATTCCGATGGTGTATCCGGACTACCAGCGCGTGGACAACGCCGGCGTGCGCGAGAAGTTCGAGGAGCTGTGGGGCACCACGCTCGACCCGAAGCCGGGACTGACCGTCGTCGAGATCATGAACGCCGTACACGCCGGGGAGATCCGCGGCATGTACATCATGGGCGAGAACCCGGCGATGTCGGATCCCGACGTCGAGCACGCCAGAGCGGCGCTCGCCGAGCTTGAGATGCTGGTCGTGCAGGACATCTTCCTTACCGAGACGTGTTATCACGCCGACGTGATCCTGCCCGCGTCGGCGTTTCCGGAAAAGACCGGCACGTTCAGCAACACGGATCGCGCGGTGCAGCTCGCACGCAAGGCGCTACCGCTGCCCGGCGATGCGCGCCTCGATTTCGACATCATCGTCGCGATGGCGCGGGAGCTCGGTCTCGACTGGAAATACACGCACCCGCGCGAGGTGTTCGACGAGATGCGCAAGGCGATGCCCTCGATCGCCGGCATCACGTGGGATCGGCTCGAGCGCGAGAGCGCGGTGACGTACCCATGCGAAAAGGTGGGCGACCCCGGCGAGCGCGTCGTCTTCACCGAGGACTTTCCCACCGAGAGCGGCCGCGCGAAGCTCGTGCCGGCACAGATCATTGCCGCGGCCGAGCAGCCCGACACCGAGTATCCGTTCGTGCTGATCACGGGCCGCCAGCTCGAGCATTGGCACACCGGCAGCATGACGCGGCGCAGCCGCGCGCTCGATGCGATCGAGCCGTTCCCGGTCGTCTCCGTCAACTCGCACGATCTCTCGCGGCTCGGCGTCACGCCCGGGGATGCGATCACCGTCGAATCGCGCCGCGGCAGCGTTTCGCTCTACGCGCGGGCCGACGACGGAACGCCGCGCGGCGCCGTATTCATTCCGTTCTGCTACTACGAGGCCGCTGCGAACCTGCTCACGAACCCGGCGCTCGATCCGTTCGGCAAGATTCCCGAGTTCAAGTACTGCGCCGTGCGCGTCACCGCGGGCGGCACGCCGGATCCGACGCCAGGGTACGACGAGTTGGTGACTGCGGCGGATTGAGAGCGCACGCGCATTGGACCCTTCACGCTGGCGCGCTTCGGGGCTTGTTCGCGCTTGGGACGGCCCTGCGCGCTCACGCGCGCGCATGAAGCTCAACATCCTGTCCGACCTGCACCTGTCGGTGTGCGTGCTCGACGCGCCGTCGAACGACGCCGACGCCGTGATCCTTGCTGGCGACATCGAACGGCCGGAGAAAGCGATCGCATGGGCGAGTGCCTTGCGGAAGCCCGTGCTGTACGTCCCCGGGAATCACGAGTTCTACGGCGGCAGCATCGCCGGGACGCGGGACGCGCTTGCGCGATGCGCGGCGGGCACGAACGTACGGCTGCTCGACGACGGCGAAACGGTCATCGACGGCGTGCGCTTTCTCGGCACGACGCTGTGGACCGATTTCCTTCTGTTCGGCGACGGCGCGAAGCGCGCGGACGCGATGGACGTGGGCCGGCAGTTCCTGCGCGACTTCTCGCGCATTCGGAACACGGACGATTCGCCGTCGCGCTTCACGCCTGAGGATGCGGCGGCGCTGTTCGACGTGCACTCACGCCGGCTCGAAGCGCGGCTCGCGACGCGCTTTGACGGGCCGACCGTCGTGATCACGCACCACGCGCCGTCGCGTAAAAGCATTCATCCGCGGTTCGCAGACTCGCCGCTCAATGCTTGCTTCGTCTCGGACGCCGAATACCTGCTCGACGGTTCGCGGGCGCAACTGTGGATTCACGGTCACACGCACGACAGCTTCGACTATGTCGTCAACGGCACGCGCGTCGTGTGCAACCCGCGCGGGTATGCGCCGAACGGCGTGAACGAGAACGCGATGTTCGACGCAAACCTGTGCATCGATGTCGCGTGAGCGCGACGGGCCGCCCCGAGCGCGAACAAGGACCGAAGCGCGGCAGCGCGAAGGGTGGCCTGATCAAGCGCGAGAAGGCTCAGCCGCGAATCGCCTTCCAGAGCATGTACGCGCCGAGCGTGTAGAGCAGCGCCGCGAAGGCGCGGCGGAGCTTGACCGCCGGCCAGCGGTGCGCGAGCGAAGCGCCGAACGGCGCGACGAGCATGCTCGCCACGACGATCACGGCCATTGCGGGCAGATAGACGTAGCCCGCCGACCAGCGCGGCAGGTCGGGCTCGCGCAGACCCGCGACGATGAAGCCGATCGTTCCGGCCACGGCGATCGGCAGCCCCAGCGCCGCGGATGTCGCGACGGCGCTCTGGATGCCGACGTTGTGCCGTCCGAGATACGGAATCGAAAGGAATCCGCCGCCGGCGCCGAGCAGGCTCGAGACCGCGCCGATGCCGGCGCCAACGCCGAACAGGGAGACCTTTCCGGGCAACGCGCGGCCCGGCACCGGCTTGTTGGCGATCAGCATGCGCGTGGCCGAGAACCAGACGAAGATGCCGAACACCGCGGCGAAGATGCGTCCCGGCAATGCGCTCGCGACCTGCGGGCCGAGGAGCGAGCCGACGACGATGCCCGGGGCCATTGCGGCGACCACGGGCCAGAGCACGGCGCCCTTGCCGTGATGCGCGCGAACCGACGACAGCGCCGTAAACACCATCGTCGCGGTCGACGTCGCGACCGCCATGTGCACGACGTGCGGTGCGGGGAAGTCCTGTGCCGTGAAGATGATCGTCAGCAGCGGCACCAGCGTCATGCCGCCGCCGATGCCGAGAAGCCCCGCGAGGAAGCCGACGCCCGCGCCGAGCAGGAGAAGCACCGGCAATAGCGTCGGATCCATCAATGAAAATTCGGCTCAGAGATGCATGTCGAGTGCAATCCTCTCATCCTGTCGCGGCGGACCGCGAATGCATCCCTGACCCGGATTTCCAAGGCGCCTAGGGCGCCGTTGCAAGCTTCTCGATGATCTTCCATTCCGCTGGCGTCACCGGCGTGATGGAGAGCCGGTTGCCGCGGCGCAGGGTGACCATGTCCTGCAGACCCTTCGTCTCGCGCAAGGCCTGCACGCTGACGAGTGGCGTCTTGCGCACGAGCCTGACGTCGACGTTCATCCAGCGCGGCGCGTCCCGCGTCGACTTGGGGTCGTAGTAGCCGCTCTTCGGGTCGAATTGCGTCGCGTCGGGGTACGCGAGCCGCGCGATCTCGACGATGCCTGCGATGCCCGGCTCGGGGCAGCTCGAATGATAGAAGAACGCGCGGTCGCCGACGCGCATGTCGTCGCGCATGAAATTGCGCGCCTGATAGTTGCGCACACCGAACCACGCGGTCGTCTGCTTCGGCGCCTTGGCGAGATCGTCGATCGAGAACTCGTCCGGCTCCGATTTCATCAGCCAATAGCGCATGCAAGGGCCCCACGCTTCGTGCGATGGCGCGATATTAGGCCCTAATTGATCGCCGGGTACGTGCCTCCCCTCAGGCTGCGGTCATTGCGGTGCAGGAACGGTCCGAGGTCGCGCTCGATCAGGCGCTGGGTCTCGGCCGCGTCGCGGTCGAGCGGAGCGGCCGGTGCGTTTACGGGCGGACCTATTGCGGTACCGAGGTCGCGAGCAATCAACCGCTGCGTCGCAATGGCATCCGCTTCGGCCTGCCGCCGCGACCTGCCCACGGCATCGGTTCTCTGACGCGCAGCCTCGTCGTCATTGCGCGACGGTGCAGCGGACGGCCTCACCTTTGGCGTCGCACTGGTTGCCCCTGGCTGCGTTGAAGCGGCATCAACTTGCGGCTGCCCCGGTGCCCCCGGCTGAACGCTCACGAGCGCAGCGGAGGCGGGATTCGACTCGGAAGCGGGCGCGTCGGGAGCCGCCGTCGCAGCTGTCGAGTGCGGAGCGTTCTGCACAGCGTCCGTTGGTTGCGAGGACACGTCCGCCGGCCGTGTACCGCTCGCAGCCGCCGCGGGTGGCGCCTCCTCGGATTGGCGATCCGCCGATGCGGGCGCTTCCGCGTGCCGCCCTGCGCGTGCGAACTCGGCAAGCCGGTCGACGCCGGGTACATCGCGCTTGTATGCGTAATAACCGGCGCCGGCGATTGCGACCAGGACCGCGAGCGCGATCGGCGCACGCCATGCCCGTCCGCGCGGACGCATAGACGTGCTGCGCAGATTGGGCGTCACCGCTTCAGGCGCGTCCCGATCCTCGGCGTGCGCAATCCGTGGCTCGACACGCTCGAATGCACGAAGCCCGGCGTCGCGCTCGAGACGATCGGCGAACGACTCGGGAATGTGGATGGGCGCATCTGCCGCAGCGTCGACCGGTAACGGCGTGGCCGGTATGGATTCAGTCAGGGCGGGCGACGCCTGCGCAGAAACGGTGTCCATCGCTTCCGCGGCGGGCGGCGCTTCGAACACGGCTCCACACTGATGGCACTCGAGGGCCGCGGCCTCGTTCACCGCCTCGCAGGCGGGGCACGGTTTGAGCCCGAGCGGAGAACCGCATTGGTTGCAGAACTTCGCGTCGGGCGAATTTGCGCTGGTACAGAAGCTGCAGGAAATCCGGGACATCGTCATTGCTTGCGCGGCCAAAACGCGTGGTTGGACGCAATCGCCGCAGCCGCGGTTCCGTTCAAGTCGCGAGGAGCAGCTTCCCGCGGCTCTCCCGCCCTTCGAGGACACGGTGCGCCCGCGCCGCGTCCGCCAGCGGAAGCACGCGATCGATCGTGACGCGCAGATTGCCACCGAGGTACGCGCCGAAGAGATCCTGCGCGCGCTGGCGGATCTCGGTGGCGTCGTGCATATAGTCGGCGAGATGTGGCCGCGTGAAATACACGGACCCGGCCTCCGCGAGCTCGAGCGGCACGATCGCGTCGACCTGGCCCGAGCTCGCGCCGAACATCACGCACAAGCCGCGCCTGCGCAGCGAGCGGATGCTCGCGTGCACGGTGTCGCGGCCGACCGAGTCGTACACGACGTCGGCGCCGCGGCTGTTGGTGATCCGCATCACGTCGTCGCGAAACGGCACGTCGCGGTAGAGGATCGTGTGATCGGCGCCGCACGCGCGCGCGATCGCCACTTTCGACGGATGGCCGACGGTCGCGATGACGGTGGCACCGCGCAGCTTCGCGAGTTGCACCAGCAACTGGCCGACGCCGCCGGCTGCCGCGTGCACGACGCACACGTCGCCCGCGCGCAGGCGCCATGCCGAATGCGTCAGGTAGTGCGCCGTCGATCCCTGCAGCATCAGGGCGCAGGCGACGTCGAGCGGTACATTTTCAGGCACGGGCACGAGCCGCCACGCCGGCACGACCGTGCATTCGGCATACGCGCCACGCACGATGCACCACGCGACACGCTGGCCCGTGGCAAAGCCCTCGACGCCGCGGCCTATCGCATCGATCGTCCCCGCGCCTTCCATGCCCGGCACCATCGGAAGCGGCGTCTCGTATGTATGCGAGCGCGCGTACGCGCCGGTGCGCATGTAGACGTCGATGTAGTTGACGCCGGCGAACGCGAGATGCACGCGCACTTCGCCTTCGCCCGGCGACGCCGCTTCCATGTCGCGCGCCACCAGCACTTCCGGACCGCCGAAGCGGTCGATCGCGATCGCACGCATCACGCCACGGCGGGCTCAGGATGGAAAGTGCGATCCGACAGCAGCCGCGAAAGCGGCTCGGCGAGCTCGTAGACGCTCTGCACGGCGAGGTCGCGTCCGTAGGAAACGCCCTCGCGCTCGGCGCGACGACGCAGTCCCGCCTCGTGAACGTCGAGGATCTCGCGCGGCAGCGGCAGTGCTCCGGGCTCGAGGATGCGCAGATAGCCGTCCGCGTCGCGCGCCGGCATCACGCGGCTTTTGACGTGCCGGTTCGGCGACCACGGCACGTCGAGCACGCCGGCGGCAAATGCGCGCACGGTTCCGATCGCCGCGTCACCGTCGCCCATTTCGAGCACCTTGTCGACGATCGCGCGCACCTCGCTCGCAATCAGCGCCTTCTCGCGCTCGTAGTCCGGCAGGCCGTCGAGTCGGATGTCGCGCGCGAGGTAGATCGCCATCCGCGTGATGCGCAGCCCCTCGGCGTTCGCCTCGGGCGTCGGAATGCCGTGCGCCTCATGCGTCGACTTGGTGGTGACGCTCGTTGCGCCGCCGATGGCCGCGAGCGTGCCGCCGTAGCTCACGAGCGTCGCCGCCTGGGCGTCGTCGTGCGGCCATGCGCCCATCCAGTGCAGCGACGTGATCGGCGTGAAAACGTCGCCGTAACCCTTCTTCGCCAGATATTCCTGCGCCAGCGATTCGCATACCGCGATCGCCGCGGCGTCCTGCACGAGGTGCAGCGTCTGCGCGAGCTCGAGCCCGTAGTGACGAACGCCTTGTGCAGCGGCGAGCAGGCAGTCGAGCACCGCGATCGCGATGGCGATGCACGGTGGAATGTTCGTGCCGGTGAGAAAGCCCGGCTGCCGGCGGTGCAGCTCGACGCCGTGCTCGGCGTACAGCGCGGCGAGGCGATCGAGGTACTGGTAATTGCGGATGCCGTCCTCGATCGACAGCTCCTTGATGTACGACGTCGTGTACGCGATGCCGCTGCCGAGATAGCCGGTGTAGCCGGCCGCGAAGCCGATCTCGGACGTGAGCTTCGGCATCGACGTGCCGGTCAGCATGATCGCCGGCTTGTCGATCGCGTCGATCAATTCGCGGCATGCGGCGAGACCGTAGTTGACGATCGGAAAGCCGTTCAGCAGCGACCGGCCGAGGCGCTCGGATTCCTCGACGCCTTTCTGTGCCGCGGCGAACTGCTCGTTGCGCGTATAGCTGTCGGTGGTCGTCGGCACGATGTCGGCCATGCCGTCGCGATCGAGCGCGATCATCAGCGCCTTCTGCATCGCGAGCGTGGCGAAGCCGCCGCGCGGCTGCGTGAGGCAACGACGCTCGCGATGCGCGCGGCGCATCGCGAGCGCGAGCCGCTTGTGCGGCGGCAACGCCGCGTGGCGGTCGACAGCGGCGGCGAAGTCGACTTCCGCGCCCGTCGGCCACCGCGCGAGATTCGCCGCACGAGCGCGGTGAAAGTCATCGGCCGGAATGGCGGCTTCGGACAGCGGAGGCATCAGCACCTGCGCCGAAGGCTGGTCGTTCATCGGGTCATCTTACCCCTCTGCGCTCATTCGACGATCCGCAGATGCCGTTGCGCGCAATCGAACGCGGCGACCGAATCCACCTGCGCGAGCAATCCGGCGGCAAAAAGCAAATAGTCCGCGTCGAGCGCGAGCCGCGGCGCGCGCGGGCGCAACTGCGCGGGCTTGCCGGCTTGCGCACATGCGCCGCGCAATACGGCCGCGGGATCGCGCGCGTGAACGATCGCACCGCCCGTGCCCACGAGCCACGCCGTCTCGGACAAGTCCTTGCCGCGCTGGACTTGCACGGGTCCCTGCGCCGTGTACACCGTTTCCACGGTTCCCGCATGGCGCGCCATCGCGATGTCGACGGCGGCACGCACCAGCGCATCGTCGAGCCGTGCTTCGCTGTCCGTTGCGGGGAGCGCTTCGACATCCGCCTCGATCCGCGCCAATGCGGCCGATGCTTCCTGCGGTGGGATGCCGGCCGCGGCGGCCAGCGCGTCGATGCCGACCACCGCCGCGATTGCCGCGGCGTTGTGACGCATGCCGAGATCGCCCTCCACCGTGCGCTTCGCGTGCGGCTCGGGCAGGCCATGGCGGATCACGCCGGGCGTCGCCGGCTCGCCCGAGCCGATCGAATGCACGTCGGTCGTCGCTCCGCCGGGATCGACCACGACCACCGCGCCGAGCCCCGCGCGCCCTTCCACGCCGTCGCCGAGAACGCGCACGGCTTCCAGCACCGCCGCGGGTGTAGGCATCAGCACGCCGTCGATGCGCGTGCCCGCGCGGTCGATGCCTTTCGCCTTGACGATCCGGTGCATGAATACGTCGCGAATCGCCGCACGCGCGGGCTCGATGTCGAGCGTGTCGAGCGCGGGCAGCACGTTCGCGGCGCCGATCGCCGTGCGACCGTCGCGCGAAAGCAGCGCGACGATCTCGTCCGTCGTCTCGCGATTGCCGGCCACGACCATGGGACAGCGCAGCGAAGATTCGGCGAGCGCGCGGGCGTTGTGGAGGATCACCTCGGAATTGCCGCCGTTCGTGCCGCCACAGAGCAGCAGAATGTCAGGTGCCAGTGCCTCGACCTCCGCGACGTCGTGCGCGGTGAGCCGGTAGGCGAACGCGCCGACGAGCCTCGCGCCCGCGCCGAGCGCCGCCTGCCGCGCCGCTTCGGCGGTGAGCTCGCGCACGAGGCCGACGGTCACCATCCGCAGGCCGCCCGCTGCGCTCGACGAGGCGAGGCGATGCGCGAAGGTCGGCAGGCGGCCCATCGCGCGCTCGAGCGACGCGAGGGCGACGTCGAGGCCAACGTTCACGTCGGCCGCAACCGTGGACGGTCCCTGCGCCGAGCCGAGCAGCTTGCCGGATTGGATGTCGAGCACGCGCAGCTTCGTCCACGTGCTGCCGAAGTCGATCAGCAGCGCCGCCGTCATCGACGGACGTCCCTTGGCAACGCCGCCTTCATCTACGCACGCCCCTTCGCATCGCGCGCGGCGAAATCGGCAGCGAGCGCCGCC
>Ga0247829_10000578_pt1 | contig 14558 bp, 16 predicted proteins | sample 12C_Control_Day4_FD_207765 | JGI IMG/M metagenome (GOLD analysis project Ga0247829, IMG submission 207765) | Soil microbial communities from agricultural site in Penn Yan, New York, United States - 12C_Control_Day4 | ecosystem: Environmental > Terrestrial > Soil > Agricultural land | place... | reverse complement strand
GACACTTTGGGATTGGCGATCCCGGCTGGATTCGAACCAGCGACCCTCTGCTTAGAAGGCAGATGCTCTAGTCCAGCTGAGCTACGGGACCGATCGGCCTACCAATAGGTTGGGAGCCCGACAGGCGCAACGATTTTGCGGCCTGTCCACGCGCACCGCCCAGCCGACGCTGCGGCCGCCGATTGACGCTGGTCAAGGCGAAGGCCGGCCGGTCGGCGATGCTGGCCTCGAGCGGATCGAGCGTGTGGAGGTGATGCCATGCAAGCGCAGGAAGCCATGACGAAGGACGTGGTGACGGTCGGCCCGGAGACGGCCGTGGGCGAGATCGCCGGCCTGCTGGTGCGCCATCGCATCAGCGCGGTGCCGGTGGTGGCGGAGGACAATCGCGTGGTCGGCATCGTCAGCCAGACCGATCTCGGCCACCGCAGCGAGACGGCAACCGAGAAGAAGCGCAAGTGGTGGCTCGAGGCCTTCGCCAATCCCGACGCCAAGGCGCGCGAGTTCATCAAGAGCCACGCGCACGAGGCCAAGGACATCATGAGCCGCTTCGTCGTCTCCGTGTCGCCGCAGGCCAGCCTTGCCGAGGTCGCCGATATCCTCGACAGCCACCGCATCCGCCAGGTGCCGGTGATGGAGGGCGGCAAGCTCCTCGGCATGATCAGCCGCGCCGATCTCGTCCGCAAGCTGCCGGAGGTGACCGTGTCCAAGCCCGCGGCGCGGTCCGACAACGGCGCCCTGCAGAAGGCGATCTGGGAGCAGATCAAGGCGCAGAGCTGGCTGCGCTCGGCGTACGTGAGCGTTCAGGTGAGAGACGGCGTGGCCGAGCTGTGGGGCGCGGTCGACACCGCCGACCAGCACCGCGCGCTCAGGGTGCTGGTGGAAGGCGTGCCCGGCGTGGTCCGGGTCGAGGACCGCGTCGGCGTGTTGCCGCAGATGGTCGCCACCTAGCTTGCGTCGAGACCAAGGCCGTCAGTGGGTCCAGGCGCCCTTGCGTCCGAAGCGGAAGTTGTCGGCGTAGGACTTGCGCACGAGGTGCCGCGGCGTGGGCTCCAGCACGCGGTAGGGGATGGCGTTGCTCTCGGCGTAGGCGATGGCCTCGTCCTTGGTGTCGAAGCTCAGACGGATTTGCGCCTTCATGTCGCGCGAGCTGGTCCAGCCCATCAGCGGGTCGATCTCGCGCGGGCTCTCGGGCTCGTACTCGAGCATCCACTCCTTGCTGCGGGCCGGGCCCGACTGCATGGCGGTCTGGGCGGGTCTGAAGATGCGGGCAACCATTGCGAGGACGGCCTCCGGCAGTTGACGATCCTCTAGAGCTGGGGACAGGCGGGAAAGTCAAGCCGGATCGTGGCTCAAGGCCGGTGCGACAACCAACTCAAGACGAAGCAAGGCCCCGGCGGGGGGATCGCCGGGGCCTCTCCTCCGAGACGACGGGTAGGGACGCGTCCCGTTACTGCTTCTTGGTCTCGGCGGGCTTCTCGGTGGTCTTGCTGGCCGGCTGGGCCGCGCCGGTCTTGGCCGCGTCGGTCTTGGCCGCATCGGTCTTGGGCTGAGTGCCTGCAGCCGGAACGGTCGGGGCGGAGGCCTTCTGGTCGACCTTCTTGGCGTCCTTGTTGTCGCCGGCCTTGTTGTCGGACTTGGCGTCGGTCTTGGCTGCTGGCTGGGCTGCCGTCTCCTTCGAGGCGGCGGGCTGGGCCTTCGGCGTCTCGGCCGGTTTGGCCATCGGCGCAACCGGCGGGGTGACGGCGGGCTTGGCGTCCTGGGCGAAGGCGGGAGCGGCGATCGCCAGCGCCAGCGCCGCAACGGTAAGGGTGGTCTTCATAGCTGTTGCTCGTTCCTTGTTGCTGAAGTTGGCCTTGTTGCCGAGTTGGCTTCCATCGAGGCCTCGGCAGCTATATGGCCCGAGCATTGCGGCGTGGCCTTGCTCCCCAGATAGCGGGCCCATGAAGGCGACATTCAGCACGCGTTCAGGATGGCGGCCCGATCGTCGGAAGACTCACGATCAGCAGATCGGCTGTGGAGTGAGGCTTTCCAGCGCTACCCAGCCGCATGCGGGGGCGGCAATATCGCGAGCCTCGATAGGGTGTCACAGCAAGTTTGGAGGGTGTGCCATGACCCGTGTTCTACTGGCTCTCGGCCTGTCGCTGGGCCTCGGCGCCTTTGCGTTCACGGCCGAGCCCGCGCACGCGCAAAAAGCCGGCAAGGGCGAGAAGGTCTGCAAGATCAAGATGAAGCCGTCGGGCCAGATCAAGACCTTCGTGTGCAAGGTCGACGAGCCCTGCTGCGTCTGGCACGAGATCAACTACGTCAAATGCGGCTCGCCCGTCTTCAAGTGTCTCTGATTCTAGGGCGCAGCTGACGCGATGGACTTCGAGCGGGCCGGCGTGCGGCCCGCTCGAATTCGTGGGCGAAGCTCCGCGCCCGATCAGAACTTCATGTTGAGGCCGAACCGGACCGTCTGCATCGACAGATCGAGCGCCGCCGGGCCTCCGCCGAGCGCACCCGCTGGAGCCGTCACCTCGTCGAAGCCATAGTAGAGGTATTCGACTCGGGCGCTCAGGTTAGCCGTCAGCATGTGCTCGACGCCGCCGCCGGCCACCCAGCCGAAGTGACGCTCGTTGAAGCCGGTGCCGAACGTGGCGCCGGTCGCGACATTTGTCGCCTCATGATCGACGTCGGCCCAGGCGGCGCCCGCCGTCGCGTAGAGCAGCGTGCGGTTGCCGTTGACGGCGATGCCTGCGCGACCGCGCAGCGAGGCCAGCCAGTTGAAGGTGTGGCTGCAGTCGAAGGCCGGGTTGGGACACGCGGTGCCGCCATCGATGAATGCGCCCGACATATCGGCTTCGACGCCGAACACGAACTGCCTGACCTGCACGTTATAGCCGATCTGGGCGCCGAGCAGGCCGCCATCGCCGGTGTGGCTCGTGGAGATCCCGGGCGTCGCCTCGAACTGCCAGTCGAGGTCGGAGAAGCCGTAGCCGACATGCGCGCCCACATAGATGCCGGTCCACGAGAACTGCGGAGGCGGCGAGTAGCCGACGGGCGCGGGCGCATCCTTCATGCCGCGGCGCGGCGCTCCGCCGAGGTCGGCGGCGAACGCGCCTTGCGAGACGAAGAGGCCCGCGACGAATGCCAGAAAAGCGGAGCGCTTCAGGGTCATGACCACCTCTCGTTGCTGGACTGCGCTCGGCGGCAGTCGGTTGGAATTGCGAAAGCAAGGGCGACGGAGACGCGGGGTGTCCCCGTCGCCCCTACGGGATTGCGCGCTTTCCAACGCGCCCTCCCGGACTCAACCAACGCCACATCGCGCCCCGTCTGCGCAGAACTTGGGAACAACACCAGGTTCGCGGGGCAACGCTTTGGACAGGCGGGATGAGGGCGGCCAATGCCGGCGGCAATGGGGCCATTCGGTGTCCAGGAAAAGAAGTGAAGAGCTTGAAATATTTGGCAAAAAAGTTGAGCTGAACAACAGCGGCGCTCGCGGGATTTCAGTTGAGCACCGCTGCCGGCAGCTTGGAAGCCGGCTGGGATTGCGGCAATGTGCGCGCCAATTTGCAAGCCGGGAGCAGGCGCGATGCAGCTTCAGTTCCACACCCTCGACGTCTTCACCGATAAGCGCTTTGCCGGCAATCCACTGGCCGTCGTGCATGACGCCGACAGCCTGGACGGCAAGCGCATGCAGACGATCGCGCGCGAGCTCAACCTGTCCGAGACCGTGTTCGTGCTGAAGCCCCAGCAAGAGCGGCATACCGCGCGCGTGCGCATCTTTACGCCGGCCAAGGAGCTTCCCTTTGCAGGGCACCCGACCGTGGGGGTGGCCGCGCTGCTTGCCGAGCTCAGGGCGACGACCGCGGGCCAATCCGAGGCGCTGGTGGTGCTCGAGGAACAGATCGGCATCGTCAGGGTCGGCGTGCGCCTGCGGCAGGGGCAGGCGCCGTTCGCGGAGTTCGACGCTCCCAAGCTTCCCGAGGATGCGGGCGCGCCGCCGGCCGCCGACCAACTCGCCGCCGCGCTCGGGCTGATCCCCGCCGAGATCGGGTTCGAGAACCATCGGCCGACCAACTACACGGCCGGCAACGCCTTCGTATTCGTGCCGGTCGCCTCGCTCGAGGCCATCTCCAAGGCGCAGGTGGCGACGCAGCACTGGTCGCCCGTCATGCGCCGGCAGGGGCACACGGGGGCATTCCTCTACTGCCGGCAGACAGTGCACACGACGTCAGCGTTCCACGCCCGCATGTTCGCCCCCGACATGGGGGTGGTCGAGGACCCCGCGACCGGCTCGGCGGCGGCTGCGTTCGCCGGCGTAGTGCACCGGTTCGACCCGCTGCCGGACGGCGTGCACAAGCGCACCATCGAGCAGGGGTTCGAGATGGGCCGGCCGAGCCTGATCGAGCTCTCGCTACAGGTCGAGGGCGGCAAGCTCGGATCGGTGCGCATCGGCGGGCATGCCGTGCGTGTGGCCGAAGGCCGGATCGAGGCCTGAAGCGCGCAACGTGGGCCCATTTTGCCGGCTTGACTTGCAGGCGTAGAATAACAGCCATGGTCACGATCCTCGACAGTCGCGCGGCCCGGCATCCGGAGAAGCGCAACAAGCCCGACACCCCGGTGCAGCGCAAGCCGGCGTGGATCCGTGTGCGCGTGCCGGCGCTGACGGGACAGTACGCGGAGACGCGGCGCATCGTGCGCGAGCAGGGCCTGCGCACCGTGTGCGAGGAGGCGGCCTGCCCCAACATCGGCGAGTGCTGGACGCAGCGCCACGCCACCATGATGATCATGGGCCACATCTGCACGCGCGCCTGCGCGTTCTGCAACGTGACGACGGGGCTGCCGGGTCCGCTCGACCCCCAGGAGCCGGAGCGGGTGGCGGAGGCGGTCGCCCGGCTGGCGCTCGCACACGTCGTCATCACCTCGGTCGACCGCGACGATCTGGCCGACGGGGGGGCCAATCATTTCGCGGAGACTATCCGCGCCATCCGCGCGCGTACGCCGGCGACCACGATCGAGGTGCTCACCCCGGATTTCCTGCGCAAGGAGGCCGGCATCGAGACCGTGGTGCGGGCGGGTCCCGACATCTACAACCACAACTTGGAGACGGTGCCCTCGCTCTATCTCAAGATCCGCCCCGGCGCGCGCTACTTTGCCTCGCTTCGGCTGCTGCAGCGGGTCAAGGAGATCGCGCCGACCATGTTCACGAAGTCGGGCATCATGGTGGGCCTCGGCGAGGAGCGCGAGGAGGTGCTGCAGGTGATGGACGACCTGCGTACGGCCGACGTCGATTTCCTCACCGTCGGCCAGTACCTGCAGCCGACGCGCAAGCACGCGGAGGTCGTTCGCTTCATGCCGCCCGAGGAGTTCACGGCGCTCGAGCGCACCGCGCTGGCGAAAGGCTTCTTGATGGTATCGGCGAGCCCGATGACGCGCTCCTCCTACCACGCCGGCGAGGACTTCGCGCGGCTCAGGGCAGCGCGGCTCGCGGCAGGGCGCTGACGTGGCGCATGCACCGCGTCCTCGTCATCGGCATCTCTGGTGCCGGCAAGAGCACCTTCGCGCGGGTCTTGGCGCAGAAGACGGGACTGCCGCTGATCCACCTCGACCGGGAGTTCTGGCAGCCGGGCTGGAACGTCACGCCGCGCGACACGTGGCGGGCAAGAGTGGCTCAGCTCGTCTCGAGCGATGCATGGATCATGGACGGCAGCTACGGCGCCTCGCTCGATATTCGCCTGCCGCGCGCAGACACGGTCGTGTGGTTCGACTATCCCAGACTGCGGTGCCTGGCGCGCGTCGCTTGGCGAATTGCCATGACCTACGGCAAAGTACGGCCTGATCGCGCGCCCGGATGTCCGGAACAGGTCGACTGGGAGTTTCTGCGTTACGTGTGGGACTTCAACACCAAGAGTAGGCCGCAGATCGTGCGTGCCCTTGCCGAGCATGGTAGGCATCTGAATTGCGTCGTGGTTCGGCGCGATGCCGATGCAGCACGGTTCATCGCCGAGCTGCCGGCCGGTCGCGACTAGCGGCATCGCCATGCCCTCCTTCAGCACAACCCGTCGCGTTGCCTTCACGCCGCAGCAGATGTTCGATCTCGTCGCCGACGTCGAGAAGTACCCATTGTTCCTGCCGCTGTGCGAGAAGCTGGTCGTGCGCAAGCGCGAGCAGGCGGGCGACAAGCAGGTGCTGATCGCAGACATGACGGTCGGCTACCACGCGATACGCGAGACCTTCACCAGCTGCGTCATGCTCGATCCCGCCGCGCTCGCCGTGCATGCGGGCAACGTGCCGGAGCATCCGAGCGGACCCTTCAAGCGTGTCGAGAATCGCTGGAGCTTCGTGGCGGCGCCCGGCGGCTGCGATGTCGGATTCCATATCTCTTACGATTTCAAGTCGCTGATGCTGCAGGCGCTGGTCGGCGGCCTCTTCGACCGCGTGTTCCGCCGCTACACCCAGGCCTTCGAGGAGCGCGCGCGAGCCGTGTATGGCGCGCCCGCGGCGCCTGCCGCGTAGGCAGGCCTCACCGGTCCGCGTCGAGCTGCTGGCGCAGCAGGGCGAGCGCCACCTCGACCGCCTTCAGACGGATGGCCTCGCGGCCGATATTCCCGAAGCGGCATTGGCGATGCAGAGTGGCGGCACCCTTGGCGGCGACCGCCAGGTGCACGAGGCCCACGGGTTTGGCCGCCGTGCCGCCTTCGGGACCGGCAACGCCCGTGACGGCGACAGCGGTGTCGGCGTGGCTATGCGCAATCGCTCCTTCGGCCATCGCGCGAGCAACCGCCTCGCTCACCGCCCCGTGCATGGCGATCAGATCGGCAGGCACGCCCAGGCATTCGGACTTGGCGTCGTTGGAGTAGGTGACGAAACCGCGCTCGAGCACGTCGGAGGAGTTGGGGATCTCGGTGAGCAGTCCCGCAATCAAGCCGCCGGTACAACTCTCCGCCGTCGCGATCCTGCGCTTCCTCGCGCGAAACGCTTCGAGCAGACGGGCTGCCTCATCCCGCAGGTCCGGGGGAAACATCAGGGGGCGGTCTCCAACGCAAAACACAAGCGGCGCGCATTGGGCGATGCGCGCCGCTCGAGGATAGAGAGAGATCGAAAGAAGGGAAACCTCAGGCCGCCGCGAGCTTCTCGGCCTGGGTCAGAAGGTCGTCGAGGGTGGAGCGGCTCTGCGCCCCCATGATCGTCACGGTCTTGGACTGCGCGTCCATCCAGACAGGGTAGGCCAGCTTGATGACGCTCTCGCCCTTGGGCGTGAGATGCAGGCCGCGGCCGCGTCGTCCAGCCGGCGGGTCCATGGTGAGCAGGCCGAGCGCCAGCAACCGTTTCAGGTTGCGGGAGAGCGTCGACTTCTCGATGTCCAGCGTGTGCCCGATCTCGACGGCGGTGATGCCGTCCTGATGGGCGAGCTGGGTGAGCAGCGTGAACTGGCTGGCGGTGATGCCGAGCGGTCTCAGAGCGTCATCGTAGACGCGCGTGACGATGCGGGACAGCTGCCGCACGCGTGTCGAGATGCAGGCTGCGGCCGTGCTCTCGGCAATATCGCTGATGTCGGCGGACATAGTCGCCACACCGGGTGTCATGATGTTCATTGGGGCCCTCTTTGCCCATGATGTACAACCCGACACGACACCACAGTACGTGTCTGTAACTGCCGCGATTCGTGAGTGAATGGCAACGGCGGGACACGCCAACCGTGTGCCGAGCTTGCGCGGCGTGTGGCAGATCGACGACGGAGCGTGGCAGATGCGCCAGGCTAGGGCCCAAGGATCACGGTCGCCGTGGCCAGGGCAGCAATTCCCTCACGGCGCCCCGTGAAGCCGAGCTTCTCCGTCGTGGTTGCCTTCACCGAGACGCGGGAGAGGTCGAGGCCCAGGATCTCGGCGATGCGCCGGCGCATGGCATCGCGGTGCGGCGCGATCTTGGGGGCCTCGCACAGGATCGTCAGGTCGACATTGCCGATGCGTCCCCGCTCCGCACGCACAAGACGCGCGGCCTCGGTCAGGAACAGGTGGGAGGGGGCGCCCTTCCAGCGCTGGTCGGTATCGGGAAAATGCTGGCCGATATCGCCGGCGCCGATCGCCCCGAGCAGGGCGTCTGTGAGCGCATGCAGGGCGACATCGGCGTCCGAATGACCCTCCAGGGCGTGCGTGTGAGGGATCTTCACGCCGCACAGCCAGACATGGCTGCCCTCGGTGAAGCGATGAACGTCGAAACCCTGTCCGGTGCGGACATCCATGGCCGCTTCGGGAGCGGTGAACGCCTTGTCTGCTATGGCCAGGTCCTCCGCAGTCGTGAGCTTGCGGTTCGATTCGCTCCCCGGCACCAGCACGACCGCTAGTCCCGCAAACTCGGCAACGGCGGCATCGTCGGTCAAGTCCGTATTGCCGGCAGCCTCGGCTCTGGCGTGGGCCGCGACGATATCGGCGTAGCGGAAGCCTTGCGGGGTCTGCGCGCGCCAGAGCCCGGCCCGGTGGAGCGTGGCGGCGATGCGAGCATCGGGCCCGGCCCTCTTGAGCGTATCGGTGAGCGGCACTGCCGCAAGAGCGCCGGCTGCATGCTCGAGCGCCTCGATCACCCCGTCGATAGTTGCGGACGTCACGAACGGCCGCACGGCGTCGTGGATCAGGACCCTGTCGGGGGCGTGCGATGCGAGCGCCTTGAGGCCATTGCGGACGGAAGCTTGCCGCGTGGCGCCCCCTTCGACGGGGCCGAGCAGCCGCTCGCATTCCAGGCCGGCGACAGCGGACAGATAGAGCGGGCCATCGCCGGCCCCGATCACGACCAGGATCACGTCGATGCGGGGGTGATCCAGGAACACGCGGAGCGTGCGGGCCAGCACAGGGACTCCGCCGACCCGTGCGTACTGTTTCGGCAGCGAGGAGGCAGCTCGGGTGCCGCGGCCGGCGGCAACGATCAGTGCGGCGATGGTCAAGGTCTGCAGGACCCTCGGGAGGTGGGGTTCGGCTTTGGCTTAACCGCCGGAACATCTACCGGCAACTCGTATGATCTTCGGATATCGCGCCTTTCGCGCTTGCGGAGCGTGTGGCCACCAGATACTGTGCCCAAGACACGTGCAGCAGGAGAAAATGCCTAATAAATGAGCAATTGCGTAAGCTCTGCCACGCGGGAAGGGCAAAGCTGCCAAATCCGCATTGGGCCTCACACCCTCAAGAGCAATGTGCTGCTCGCGCCCATGTCGGGCGTGACAGACCTTCCGTTCCGACGGATCGCCCATGTTTTGGGCGCCAGCCTCGTTACCACCGAAATGGTGGCCAGCGAGCACTTGGTCAACGACCGCCACAACACCCGCAAACGCGCGGTTGGCCGGAACCTTGCTCCTTTCGTCATACAACTGGCGGGCTGCGAGGCGCGCTGGATGGCAGAAGGGGCGCGCATGGCGGCTGATCTGGGCGCCGACATCATCGACATCAACATGGGCTGCCCGGCCCGCGAGGTGACGGGCAAGCAGTCGGGCTCGGCCTTGATGCGCGATCTCGCGCACGCCCTGAGCCTGATCGAGGCCGTGGTCGGCGCCGTGCGCGTACCGGTGACGCTCAAGATGCGGCTCGGCTGGGACGACGCGAGCCGCAACGCGCCCGAGCTCGCCCGCTGCGCCGAGGATGCCGGCGTGGCGCTGATCACCGTCCACGCCCGCACGCGCTGCCAGTTCTTCAAGGGCGTGGCCGACTGGGCCTTCGTGCGCTGCGTGAAGGAGGCAGTGGGCATTCCCGTCGTCGTCAACGGCGACATCGTCGACCCCGGCAGTGCCGCTGCCGCGCTCGCAGCCTCCGGCGCCGACGCCGTCATGGTGGGCCGCGGAGCCTACGGCGCGCCGTGGATACCCACGCGCATCGCCACCTACCTGGCGACAGGGCGCGACCCCGGCACGCCGCCTCTGGCGGAGCAGGGCAGGATTGCGACCGCGCACGTCGCCGACATGCTCGCGCACTACGGAGTGCATCTCGGACTGCGCAACGCCCGCAAGCACATCGGCTGGTATCTCGAGACCAGCGGGCGCTCCGCCGAGACCGTGAAGGCGTGGCGGCGGCGATTGTGCACGGCCGAGGATGCGCGCGCGGTGGTCGCGGGCCTCGAAGCCTTCTACGCCGAACCCCGGGAGCTTGCGGCATGAGCCCCGAGACCGCACGCGAACGCACGGGCGTCGGGGCGCGACGCCACATCGAGCACGACCTGCTGCTCGCGGCGCTGCCGCACCCCATCGTGGTGCTCGGCGACGACGACCGCGTGCTCTTTGCAAACGCGGCGGCCGAGTCCTTCTTCTCGCTCAGCCACGGCATGCTGAAGCGCCAGACGCTGCCCGACATCATCGCCTTCTCCAGTCCGTTGGGCGCGCTGGTCGGCCAGGTGCGGCGCTCGGGCGCTACCGTCAACGAGTACGGCGTCGACGTGGCGCTGCCCAGGACCGGCGTGCACCGCCTGGTCGATGTGTTCGCGGGCGCCATGCCGGACCAGCCGGGCCTGATCGTGCTCATGCTGCAGCAGCGCTCGATGGCACAGATGATCGAGCGCCAGCTGACCCATCGCGCCGCGGCGCGCTCCGTCTCGGGCATGGCCGCCGTGCTGGCGCACGAGATCAAGAACCCGCTGTCGGGCATCCGTGGCGCCGCCCAGCTCCTGGAGCCCGGCCTCAAGGACGAGGACCGCGCGCTGACGCAGCTCATCTGCGCGGAGACCGATCGCATCCGCAACCTCGTCGACCGCATGGAGGTGTTCGGCGACGAGCGCCCGCTCGGCACCGAGCCCGTCAACATCCACTCCGTGCTCGATCACGTGAAACGGCTGGCCGAGACCGGCTTTGCCGACGGCACCAAGATCGCCGTCGAGTACGACCCATCGCTCCCGCCCGTGCCCGGCAATCGCGACAAGCTCATCCAGGCCTTCCTCAACCTCGTCAAGAATGCCGCCGAGGCAATCCAGGAAACGCGCGATGCCGGGCGCATCGTGCTACGCACGGGCTTCCGGCCCGGCATGCGGCTGGCGGTGCCCGGCACCAACGCGCGCGTCAGCCTGCCGCTGATGATCGAGATCGAGGACACGGGGCCTGGGATCAAAGAGGAGCTCAAGCCGCACCTCTTCGATCCGTTCGTGACGACCAAGCGCAAGGGCACCGGGCTCGGGCTGGCGCTGGTGGCCAAGATCATCGGCGACCACGGCGGCGTCATCGAGTGCGAATCGGCGCCCAAGCGCACCGTGTTTCGCGTGCTGCTGCCCTTGCAGGACAAGCAGCGGCCCGAGAAGTAGCAAGAACAGGAACGTACCATGGCCGGCGGAACCATTCTGATTGCGGACGACGATAGCGCCATCCGCACCGTGCTCAACCAGGCGTTTGCCCGTGCCGGCTACGCGCCGCGCGCGACCGGCAACGCCGCCACGCTGTGGCGCTGGGTGGCGCAGGGCGAGGGCGATGTCGTCATCACCGACGTGGTGATGCCGGACGAGAACGCGTTCGATCTGATCCCGCGCATCAAGAAGCTGCGGCCCGACCTCCCTATCATCGTCATGAGCGCCCAGAACACGCTGATGACCGCGCTCACCGCCGCCGAGAAGGGGGCCTTCGAGTATCTGCCCAAACCGTTCGATCTGAGCCAGATCGTCTCGATCGTCGGGCGCGCGCTGTCCGAGCCCGGCCGCCGCAAGGAGCGCGCAACCGCCGAGCCCGCGGACGCCGAGGAGCTGCCGCTGATCGGCCGCTCGCCGGCCATGCAGGAGATCTACAGGGTACTGGCGCGCCTCACGCGCACCGACCTCACGGTCATGATCACAGGCGAGTCCGGCACCGGCAAGGAGCTCGTCGCCAAGGTGCTGCACGACTACTCCAAGCGCCGCAACGGTCCGTTCGTTGCGATCAACATGGCGGCCATCCCGCGCGAGCTGATCGAGAGCGAGCTGTTCGGCCACGAGAAGGGCGCCTTCACCGGCGCCCAGGCGCGCACCGAGGGACGCTTCCAGCAAGCCGAGGGCGGCACGCTCTTCCTCGACGAGATCGGCGACATGCCGATGGAGGCGCAGACGCGGCTGCTGCGCGTGCTGCAGGAGGGCGAGTACACCACGGTCGGCGGTCGCACGCCGATCCGCACCGACGTGCGCATCATCGCCGCCACCCACCGCGAGCTCAAGACGCAGATCCAGCAGGGCCTGTTCCGCGAGGACCTCTACTATCGCCTCAACGTCGTGCCGCTGCGCCTGCCGCCGCTGCGCGAGCGGCTCGAGGACGTCGGCGACCTCGTGCGCCACTTCCTGCGCGTCGCCGCCAAGGCCGGCCTCGGCCACAAGTCGATCGAGACGGCGGCGATCGAGCGCCTCAAGCAGTACCACTGGCCCGGCAACGTGCGCGAACTCGAGAACATGGTGCGCCGGCTGTCGGCTCTGCATCCTGAGGACACGCTGACAGCCGACATCGTCGAGGGGGAGTTGGCCGAGACCATGCCGCCGCCGACGGCGGAGGGTGGCAAGACGCCCCAGGACCTCTCGGAGATGGTCGAGCGCTATCTTGCCGGGCATTTCGCGAGCTACGGGCGCGAGCTGCCGCCGGCGGGCCTCTACGACCGAATCCTGCACCACGTCGAGCGTCCGCTGCTGATGGCGGCGCTGGCGGCGACGCGCGGCAACCAGATCCGAGCCGCGGCCCTCCTCGGCCTCAACCGCAATACCCTGCGCAAGAAGATCCGCGACCTCGACATCCAGGTGTTCCGCACGCCGGCGGCGTAGGCAGGCCGCGCACGTGGTCATTCCCGCAAGCGCGCAGCGCGTCGGCGGGAATCCAGTTCCAAGCTACGGGCGGCATTCCCGGCTGGATGCCCGCTCAGCGCTTCGCTTGGCGGGCATGACGGACAGGAATGACGGGCGGCTTGCGCTGGCGGCATGACGGTCTATTGTTGCGCGCTTTTTCCTCGTCCCGCGCGCGCACCCCGGAAGCTTGCCGATGCCAGAGCCTCTCGAAGTTGTTTTCATGCCGTTGTCGGCTGCGCCGACGGGCGCCGTGCTGCTGCTGGCGGGACAGGAGCTGACGCTCGCCTCGATCGCGAGGGCGATGGACGAGCGCAGCAAGGGTGCGCTCACCAAGGCGGCCCGCGCTGCCGATTTCACCGGCAAGGCCAAGACGGCCATCGAGGTCCTGGCGCCCCCCGGCATCGACGCTCCGCGCGTGATCCTGATGGGAACCGGCAGGTCACCCAAGGAGCTCGACCGGCTGCTGCTCGGCGGCTTTGCCTACGCCCAGATCAGTGCCCGCAAGGGCGAGGCCGGCACGCTGGTGGCGGAGCCCGCCGACCCGGGCGAGGTGAGCGCGGAGGTATTCGCCGCGGACCTGGCGCTGGGCGCGATGCTCAGGAGCTACAACTTCCGCAAGTACCGCACGCGCAAGAGCGAGGAGAGCGGCGAGGAAGAGAAGACACCCGACGGCCTACGCAAGCTCGTCGTGCTGTGCGCCAAGCCGGACTCGGCCGCCAAGGCGTTTGCGACCCGCAAGGCCGTGGCGGACGGCGTGTTCCTCGCCCGCGACCTCGTCAACGAGCCGGCCAACGTGCTGGGCCCCGTCGAGTTTGCCGAGAGGATGCGCGAGCTGTCCAGTGCCGGCCTAGAGGTCGAGATCTTCGACGAGGACCAGATGCGCGAGCTCAAGATGGGATCGTTCCTGGCGGTGGGGCAGGGCAGCGAGCGTCCCTCGCGCATGGTGGTGCTGCAGTGGCACGGCGCCAAGTCCAAGCGCGCCAAGACGCTGTGCTTCGTCGGCAAGGGCGTGTGCTTCGACACCGGCGGCATCTCCATGAAACCCGCCGGCGGCATGGAGGACATGAAGGGCGACATGGGCGGCGCCGCCTGCGTCGCGGGCTTGATGCTGGCGCTCGCCACGCGCAAGGCCGCCGTCAACGCCGTCGGCCTCATCGGCCTTTCCGAGAACATGCCGTCGGGGAAAGCGCAGCGCCCCGGCGACATCGTCACCAGCATGTCCGGCCAGACCATCGAGGTCATCAATACCGACGCCGAAGGGCGCCTCGTGCTGGCCGACGTGCTCTGGTACGCGCAGCAGCAGTTCAAGCCGCGCTTCATCGTCGACCTTGCAACGCTGACGGGCGCCATCATGGTCGCGCTCGGCAAGGAGTACGCGGGCCTGTTCGCCAACGACGACAAGCTCGCCAGCGAACTGTCGGCTGCGGGCGAGATCACGGGCGAGAAGGTGTGGCGCATGCCGCTCGCCAAGGCCTACGACAAGATGATCGACAGCAAGAACGCCGACATGAAGAACGTCGGCGGACGGCACGGCGGCGCCATCACGGCCGCGCAGTTCCTGCAGCGCTTCATCAAGGACACGCCCTGGGCGCACCTCGACGTGGCGGGCACCGCGATGGACTCCGCGCGCAACGACATCAACCAGAGCTGGGCCTCGGGCTGGGGCGTGCGCCTGCTGGATCGCCTGGTTGCAGATAGCTACGAGAAGGGGGAGAAGTGATCGGCGATTGATTCAAATTGAAACGGTCGTTAATGGATTGGAAACGCGAGGCTCTTCTCTATATATTTTTCCATAATATATATTATGCGAATGCATTGGC
>Ga0247829_10000577_pt1 | contig 14558 bp, 21 predicted proteins | sample 12C_Control_Day4_FD_207765 | JGI IMG/M metagenome (GOLD analysis project Ga0247829, IMG submission 207765) | Soil microbial communities from agricultural site in Penn Yan, New York, United States - 12C_Control_Day4 | ecosystem: Environmental > Terrestrial > Soil > Agricultural land | place... | reverse complement strand
CTATTGACAAAATTGTTCAGGCGCTTAAGTATGCTGTGAAAACGCAGTTCTAGTGTGATACAATAGTTGATATAAACGAATGGAAACTAACAATGTCGAATAAACTAGTGAAGATTTCGCGCCTAGGTCGAAAGCCAAAAGACTTTGATCTGACTAGCCTCCTCAACGTTATTGAGGAGGCTTACGTCAATTCTCGACCGAAGGAACGATACTCTAAGAAGGTGTCCTTCTCTCCCAGTTCAGTAGGATATGGTCCGGGTACTTGCCCAAGGTACTGGTATCTTGCCTTCGATGGGGGCAATTTCGTAGACACTTTTGATGGTCTGAGTATTGCGAATATGTCCAATGGAACTCTGGCCCATCAGCGTATTGAAAAATTGTTCGAAGACTCTGGAGTCCTTGTTGAAGCTGAACGAGAGCTAACTTACGACAATCCTCCCATCAGAGGATTCGCCGACGTAATTATTGAGCATGAAGGTGTTCCTATTGTTGGCGAATTTAAGACGACTCGACAGGAATCATATGTCCATCGTGAAGCAAACAATGCTCCGATTGACTACCACAAGGTTCAGATTCTCATCTACATGAAGATTCTTGGCTATAAGTATGGATTCCTTCTGTATGAAAACAAAAACACTCAAGAACTTTTCCTCATTCCAATCGAAATGACGGAAAGCAACTCAGAGTATACTGACTACATCTTTAATTGGATGAGGGAAGTTCGAGATCTCTGGGAAAAGAGGACTCTTCCTAAGAGGCCGTTTACAGAAAAGAACAAGGCGTGCAAAGCGTGTGCGCTGTTTGATGTTTGTCGAACGAAGACCGAAGATGGAGAGATCAATTACTCACCATTGGAGGTGAGAAAGTAATTGATCTGCGCCTACAGCGAGTGCGGCAACCAGTTTGAGGCTAAAACACATAACCAGAAGTTCTGTAGCCCAACTTGTTGCCGCAAGGCGACCAACGCTAGAATTATGCAAAAGTATTATGCACGTCGAGCCCGGAGACAGGGAATTGTCAGAACGTGTATAGAATGTCCTACCATTCTTTCAAGATACAATAGTTCAGATAAATGTGAATTGTGTCATGGAAAGAGAAGAAGACAGGAAAGAAAAGAACTTCTAGAAATGATTGGAAATGCTATCTGATATTCATAAGACCAAGGCCCAAAAAGTTATGGGCATTGATTGCTCTACGAAATCGATTGCATTCACAATGTTTGATGGGGAAGAATTTCATAAGTGTGGCGAAGTCTTCTTCGAGGGGGCGACCGTATTTGAAAGGGTTCACGACGCTCACAAGAAGACAATGGCTTTGTTCAAATATTTCGATCCAGACTTTGTAGCGATTGAGGCTGCTATTATGGTCCGAAGCACATCCGTTGCCATTAAGATGGCTTATGTTTTCGGAGCTGTGATCGCTGCTCTCTTGCAAAATGGCGCAAAGGTCATTGAGGTTGCACCGATTAGTTGGCAGTCTTTTATTGGCAATAAAAACTTGACAAAGCTTGAGAAAGATGCGATAAAGAAAGAGTTCCCTGGAAAGTCAGCGACTTGGTATCAAAATAAAGGTCGTCTGATTCGAAAGCAGAGAACCATCGATTTCGCAAAAAAGCAATTTGGAATAGAGCTAGAAAGCGATAACGTCGCAGACTCACTGGGAATTGCTTGGTGGGCTGTTAAAAACAAAACGAGAAGGAATTAGCATGATTGTTGTCGGAACTGGTCATAGAGACCTTGGGGACCGAAACTGGATTGCTGACCAAATGAGGAGGTCCCTAACTGAAATGGGGGCCTCCCTTTTGTATGTTGGCATGGCGTCAGGAGCCGATCTACTAATGGCTAAAGTAGCTTGGAGTATGGGTATCCCTTTCATTGCAGCAAAGCCATGGGCGGGCCACGGGCCTCGTAGAAGCGATAGTTACGACTACGATAGAGCGATCCGCTTTGCCCAAGAGGTAATCAATGTCACGGATTATGATCATTATCCTGGAGCGTGGGTATACGAAGCGAGAAACAGATTCATGGTTGATCGAGCAGAAGCATACCTTGCCGTTCTAGAGTCAAATCGTCGTGGTGGAACTTTTAACTGCGTCAATTACGCAAAAGCAAAAAGAATGAGTGGACGAGTTATTGATCCTTTGATGAGAGAGGTTAGAGTTGAAAACTAAGCTTTACACAAACAAAGTATGGTTGCAATCAAGATACGCAAACAAAACTGCCGCAGAAATAGCAGAAGAATGCGGAGTAAGTGAAGCAACAATTTCCAGATATTTGACTAAGTTCGGAATTAGAATCAGGCGAAGTCGTTGACATCATTAATTCTGTCTGGTAGAGTTCGATAGATAAAGAAGGAGACCAATGATTAAAATCGGTATGGCAGGTGCTCATGGCACTGGTAAAACCAGCATGGCCAATGCTATGCTCCAAATGAAAGCTTTTAGCAAATCAGTTTTGGTACCATCAACGGCCCGGCAGATAAAAGAGTATGGCTATCCAATCAATAGAGAAGCCACTGAACTTAGTCAACTACTCGTTCCTGTTCTAAGAATGGTTGATGAATATGAAGCTGAGCCAAACGCTGCCAACGAAGCATTAATTTCGGACAGAACCCTTGTGGATTCTCTTGCGTACACAATGTATCAGAACGATCATGTTTGGGAGTCTGGCGCTCTAGTTGAATTTGTTTCTAGAAGGCTCACCGAAATGCACATGAACTCATACGATTATGTTTTGTATTTCCCAATCTATTGGGATGGCGTTCAGGATGGAGTAAGAGATCCCGACGAAAACTATCGTAGAGCAATTGATAGCAACGTATTGAGCATTCTCGAACTGATGAACATTCGATATCTGCAAGTTCCGAATGTGTCTCCAGAAAAAAGAGCGCAATGGTTCCTTGAAATCATGCAAGAGGACTACAAGAGGGTTTATGATTTCTACCGTCAGGCTTTCGGCCTTTAATGATATAATGAGAAAAGCGAGGTAAACATGGGAGCGCCAAGGCGAACCAAAGCAAAAAATCCTGACAGTTGGTGGCAGCAAGCTTATATGGGTATGCCACATATTCGACCAGTTTACGAATTTGAATTTGAGGGTGATGCCATTACGCCAAAAATGCCTATCAAATTCAAAAATACACGAGGTGTATTCAAGTTCAGGTGCGTAGCAACAAATATTAAGACTGGTGTCACCTGGATCGATTGCATCAATGCTGATACAGGAGAATGGAAGTCTTTCCATATTGAAAAATTTAAGGGCCTGGTAAAGCCACGTAAGCCTCGTAGGAGAAGGAGAACTGTTGCCTAAAGAATTGATGCCGACAGAGCGTCTAGAAAAAATGAATGACGTCGTTACGGCACATCTAAAGGGTGACAATCCTACTCAAATTGCCAAGAATCTCGGGTACAAGCGAGCAGAAGTTGTGCAGTATATTGAAGAATGGAAACAATATGCTCACAATAATAAAGCTATTCAAGCTAGAGCCCAAGAAGCAGTTGCAGGAATGGATGAGCATTTCGCAGTAATCATCAGAGAGCTGTGGGAATCTGTTACCCAGGCTGATATGAATGATGACTATAAGTCGAAGGCCACAATTCTAAAAGGAATTGCAGATGTAGAAGGAAAGAGAGTCGATCTTCTACAAAAGGCTGGACTGCTAGACAACTCTTCAATGGGAGAAGAAGTTCTCGAAATGGAGAGAAAGCAAAACATTCTCATTCAAATTCTGAGAGAAGTTACCGCTGATTGTCCACACTGCAAGGTCGAGGTTGCTAGAAGACTTTCCGAGGTCACTGGTAGAGTAGAAGCGATTGTCCCTGACTGATAAATCCCAAATCCTTTCATGATATACTAATCAAAAGAAAGGATTTGGGATTTTTGTCATCCATGGAATTCACTGAATTCTTCGACGCTCTGAAAGACGACGACTTCGAAGAAATACCAGTAGACATTGAAGTCTTTACTCAGAGTAAAGACTACCTGGGAATGCCTCATTTGTCTGATTATCAGTATCAGCTCATTAGGGCAAGTTCTCAGATTTACAAAGAAGAAACGCTTCATAATCTATACGAGCAAGAGAAGGCGCAGCGCAGGTGGAAAGAAACATGTAACGAAGTCATCGCTTGTCTAGGAAAGGGAAGCGGTAAAGACTTCACATCCACCATTGCCTGTGCCTATATTGTTTATTTGCTGCTTTGCTTGAGAGACCCCGCTAAGTATTTCGATAAGCCTGATGGCGACTCAATTGACATTCTTAACATTGCTATCAACGCGGCACAGGCCAACAATGTCTTCTTCAAGGGCTTCAAGAGCCGTATCGAAGGCTCGCCGTGGTTTGTGGGAAAGTTCAGCACGAAGGCTGGTCACATCGCATTCGACAAGAATGTCAACGTGTACTCAGGTCACTCTGAGCGAGAAGCGTGGGAGGGATACAACCTTCTTTATTGTGTACTTGACGAGATCTCTGGTTTCGCCCTTGATTCAACTTCTGGAAACGAACAGGCTAAGACAGCCGATGCAGTCTACAAGATGTATAGAGCATCTGTTGATTCTCGATTCCCTCAACAGGGAAAGCTTGTTTTGCTTTCGTTCCCTCGATTTAAGAACGACTTCATTTCTCAAAGATACGATGCTGTCGTTGCAGACAAGCAGGTTATTGAGAGATCACATAAGTTCAAGCTAGATCCTGATCTTCCAGATGGAATCGAATCAAACGAATTCACAATTAAATGGAATGAAGATCATATCTCTTCTTACGCAATTCCTCGTGTCTATGCATTGAAGAGGCCAACATGGGAAGTGAATCCAACAAGAAAGATCGAAGACTTCACTACGGCATTCTTTACTGATCCTACTGATGCTCTTTCCCGTTTTGCATGTATGCCTCCTGACGCTATTGATGCATTCTTTAAGGACAGAGAAAAGATCGAAGCGGCATTCATTCATCCAAATGGGGTTGACGAAACAGGCACCTATAGGCCAGACTTTCAACCAAAGGAAGGCGTTCGATATTTCATCCATGTCGACCTTGCACAGAAACATGACCATTGTGCTGTGTCTTTGGCCCACGTTGAAAAGTTTGTTCAAAAGAAGATTGGCGGACATCTCAATGAAATTTTGCCAGTCGTTGTAGTGGATGCTGTACGATGGTGGACACCAAAGAAGGGCAAGGATGTTGACTTCGCTGACGTTCGAGAGTACATTACTGGACTAAAGAGAAGGGGCTTCGATCTGCATCTCGTAACATTTGACCGATGGAATTCAGAGGATCAAATGAAATATTTGCGCGGTGTAGGAATTAAGTCCGAAGTTCTCTCTGTTGCCAAGAAGCACTATGAAGACCTATCATGGGTTATCTATGATCAGAGACTCATTGGTCCTGACGTCGAACTCTTGCGCAAAGAGCTTCTAGCGCTTAGAATTATGCCTAACGACAAGATTGATCACCCAAGATCTGGATCAAAGGACTTGGCTGACGCAACTTGTGGAGCTGTGTTTAACGCTATTGCACACACACCTAGAGATTTCAATGAACAGATTGAAGTTCAAACTTACGAATCTCTACGTAAAGCAGAGGTTATCGCGAGACAGGAAGAGTATGAATCTCGTCAGGATCGTGATAATGTGATTAGACCTCCTGGCAATAAGCAACCAATGCCAGATGACTTGGCAGATTATTTGACCAAGCTGGAAATTATCTAAGAGAGGTGGCGTGCCATGCCAGCCTTAAAGCACAACAGGAAAGAAATTGTAAAGAGCCTTCTTGCTCGTGATGGTAACCTCTGTAAGCACCCTGAATGTGGACTAGAGCTTACGAGCAAGAATCCTCCAACGATTGACCACTGGTTTCCCTTAGCGGCCGGTGGAACATGGGACCTTGACAATCTTAAGCTTATGCACAAAAAGTGCAATGCTGCCAAGGGAGACAAGATCCCGCTTGACGACGGCTCACTACCTGTGGTAGAAAAGAAGCCGAAGGTAAGTAGGGCTGTGAAGCGCTCTGATCGCCCAGTAGTTTGTGAGGTCTGTCAGTCTGGTAGATTGTTGGGTCCAGACGAAGAGTGTGATAAGTGTGGAAGCGGTCCAATGCCTCCTACCTACCCACAATGGTCCAAAATGCGTCCAAATGATTGTACGCACGAAGGAATCTGGTGGTGCTGGGCCTGCATGTCTGGTGTAGTTGACAGAGTGCCAGCCAGTAGGATAGTGTTTGATTACAAGGAGCCGGGGATCGACTGATCCCCGGCATCAAACTGGGAGAGAAATGAACTACGAAGAGATCATCGATGGCTACAATGAGCTTCTTGAGAAGTGCTACAATCTGATCAAGAGGGACAATGGTCGTCTTATGGGAAGTGATTACTGGCTTCGAGCTGCCATCATGGAAACCGACATTACCCTGGAATTCAGGAATGAAGGAATCTACTGTTACGGTAACTGCTACACTACTCAGACGATGAGCCTCGAAAGCTTCGGATTCCTCATTCCTCTCAATGAACTTAAAGGAGAGTAGTGGAACTCGATATTGATATCGTTCTTATTATCGATCGCTCTGGAAGTATGCAGAGCATCAAGAACGATGCGGAGGGTGCGATCAATTTCTTCATTGAATCGCAGAAGGCCCTTCCAGGGAAAGCAGTAATTTCTGCGGTACAATTCGACAATCGCTATGAGCACCTGTTTGGCCCTGTAGATATTGAGGATTCACCTCTGGTGAAGATCAATCCTGCTGGTCCCACAGCATTGCTTGACGCAATTGGTCGAACCGTAGTAAACTACATTCCGAGGTACGAAAGCACAGTCTACGTTGTCATCACTGATGGCGAAGAGAATGCTTCCTCAGAATGGAATCTTCCTCAGATCAAGGCTTTGATCAAGGAATGCGAAAGTCACGGAGACAAGTTTGTCTTCCTCGCAGCAAATCAGGATGCAATTCAGTCCGGTGCTACGATGGGCTTCGCACGTGGAAATAGCATTACCTATACGGCTGATGCGGCAGGAGTTGACGGAATGGGACGTGCCATGGTAAGTTATATGACACAGACACGAAGTGGACTCAAGGCTGAATTCACTGACGAGGACCGAGCAAATGCTACGGGCTTGACAGTCGAAGACTAAGCTGTTATAGTAAAACAACTGGGCCGAAGAGATCGTCGGTTATCTTTCAATAATGGTGAATCCGCAGGGGAACCTGCTTTCCGACTCTCACCACTTGCCCAACCTGCGTCATTGGTTTAATGGTAGAACAACTGACTTCCAATCAGTTAGCGCGAGTTCGATTCTCGCATGGCGCTCTTTGTTGTAGGTTAGAGGTATCTGTCCGGACAGTGTAATCGGTGGTTCGCCCTCTGTAAATGTCTACGAACGGGAGCCGAAAGGTCTTCGAATCCCTACAACTTATTCCCCGTTGGTGTAACGGTAACACGACTGACTCTGAATCAGTTATTCTTAGTTCGAATCTAGGATGGGGAGCTGGACGCAAAGAATTGCAACAATAGGTGAACAGGAACACGCATAATAACCATGGTAAAGGCGTGGAAATGGAATCTAACGATAGCGAAGAGTCGGGGTAGGACTCATAATCCAAGCCACGCGCGTCCGACAATTTACGGCCAGTTGCAGGCCAACATAGAATAATGGATCTCCCTGGGAAAGGCGCCTTCGCCGTCTATTATTTGAATGTAAAGGGGTCACGCCCAGCAACTATATGTCCAAAGTGTTACGGTAGCACAGTGGTCTCCAAAACCACCAGCGAAGGTTCGACTCCTTCTGGGCGTGCTTGGTGAGTCTCGCCTTAGCATACTGAATAATGGTGGTCAGCATAAACCATTTAGTAGGTACGAGAGACGTAATGAAAGGCAATGGATCATGCTGAGATCTAGCTGAGTAAAAAGTAGGGGATAAGGTCCCGATTATAAATGCCAAACCAATTTAGCCCGGTACGAGAGTATCGGGCTTTGTCATATCTTGACACCTTGAGAGAAGGATAGTATGTTAGAGGGAAAGAACGGACGATGTTGGTTCAAGCTTTGCACACGTAAGGCAGTCAAAGGAATTCGTTTCTACAACAAGACTGTTCGAGTGTGCAATGGACATCTCAGTCAGGATGGTGTAGGATGTACAACAAAGAGGACTAAGTGACCTACTACGATCTCTCTGATCTCTGTGACATCCGAATGTGTCATGGAGTTCGCAAGTATCGGATCTGGTACTGTGACAAGAAGATGCGGGTCTGCGATAGACACAGAAACCTTGATGGTGTAGGGTGTAAGAAGAAGCATTTCCGCTGGAGCTTTACACGAAGTTGACAGCGACTCACAGTAGTGTTAGCATTAAGTACAACGCAGCAAACGCTGCTATCAGGCACGGGGAAGATGGTAATCCGTTGGTTTTGGAAACCTAAGATACCCGGTTCGATTCCGGGGTGCCTGACTTTGATAGATAAAAATGGGAGTAGCTGGTTCAATTCCAGCGTATGCCTGGTTGGCAGTCATTGTGCAAATAGGGGGCGCCCGCTCGAAGGTTCGATTCCTTCTGTCTATCAATATTAACCGGATATAGCTTAGTTTGGTAAAGCGCGCCGTTTGGGACGGTGAGAGCGGGAGTTCAAATCTCTCTATCCGGACTTTCTTGGGACGAATGAAATTGGTTATCTGATAAGTTCGATCCTTATAGTCCCCTCTCATGGGGACTCGCCAATGGTGGCAAACCCGATTTCTCACCCTTTCCTAAGGAAACAACATGAACGTTCTTCTTCGAACTGTACATGGCAGTCATCTCTATGGTCTTGCTCATGCTGGTTCAGATAAAGACATTTACGAAGTCATCGAAACAACTCGAACGTCACGTAAGCGAAACATCAAGCAAACCATTGAAGACAACATTGATAAGACGCGAGTCGATCTTTCAACCTTCATGGTTATGGTTGATAACTGTGTTCCTCAGGCTCTTGAAGCCTTGTGGAGTCCGGTGGCAGACATTGACAAGATCAATGAATTCCGCTACAGTTATCAGGTAAACAGATCTCAGATGTGCGACACATACATCAGGACTGCGATTAACTTTGCTAAGAATCCTGATGCTAAGAGGCGGAGGCACGCTCTGAGACTTCTTTTGAACCTCGGTCATACTCTTGAGTTTGGAAGGTTCAATCCCCAGCTTTCTCACATGGATAAATTCATTTTGAACTCCGCCCTTGGTGAGACTGGAGCTTACGAAGATGTGTTCGTAGGAATGATCGATGAGATCAACAAGCTCAGGTAACTGAGCTTTCTATGGGGTGTAGCTCAGTGGTTAGAGCGTTCCGCTGATAACGGAAAGGTCGAGAGTTCAATTCTCTCCTCCCCAACTGGTCGTAATGACCTATAACAGAAAACTAAACGAATGGTGGATTTCAACAAGAATTCTTCTACTGAACTTGTGAAACGCCCTGACTCAGACCTAGAGATTACCTCTAGGTCTTTTCGTTCTCTCCAGAACAGTGAAGTCATGGGCGTATTTTGGCATGTCTGTAGACGGTTGTCCATTCTTTTTAATAAGGGAATGGACTGGACTTTCGCCAAAGAGTTCGATGAAGAAATAAACTCATTGAAGATGTCTGGTCATCCAGATAAAGCACGAAAACTGATGACTCAGAAAGAAGCTGCCTCTAAGCCCAGAAAGCAAAAAGTTTTAATGGGTGCAGGAGTTCTAGTGGGAAGCATTTATTATTTCGGCCTGATCGCCCTGGTGCTTCCCTTAATCCTGCTTCTGATCTACGCTGCACTTACAGGCGGTCTTCCCGAGCCTACAGCAAAAGAAGAAAAGACGTATGACACAGAGGGCATGGAACCATTCTCTCTAAACGAGGCAAGGACGGCAGAGGAAGCACAGGAGTGCTTGAGAAGAGCCCTTGTGGCTGAGGGAATCTCTATCAGAAGCTTCCGCCCTCCAGTCAGATATGATTGGGGATGGGAAATCCCTGTCATTCTAAAGAAGGGGACTCCTTCTGATGTCATGGCGAAGGCTGATCGACTAGAGACCTTGATGATGTTGCAGCGAGATGGTATGTTGGTCTCCAGTGCGACATTCAGGGCCGAAGTAATCATTCGACTGATTCAGTCTGATCCATTCCTCGGCATGGATGATTTTGTATATGCAGAGCCATTGTCTCGCTCCATCAATAAGAAGTACGTTGTTGTTCAGCGTATGGATGGAAAGAATCTAGAGCTTTCTCTATTGAGGTCTCACGCAGTTATTATCGCCGGGCCCGGTGGAGGAAAGTCTATGTTCATGAGAACATTGGCAGACATCACCACTAGCTCTAGAGACTGTGTAACTTGGGACATTGATCCAGGTGGAAATGGTCTTGAAGTATTTGGTGATGCAATCGATCGAAGAGGTCGAACAAAAGCCGAGATTGAACAAATGTTCATCGACGCTATTGCCTTTGCTAAGCGAAGGGCTAAGCTTCTCACTAAACTGGGAATGGGCGATAACTGGCAGCCTTCTAAGGAACACCCTGCCATTGTCATCTTTGTCGATGAGTTCATCCAGCTTGATAAAAGAGCCAAGGAATTGGCCATCGATCTCATTAGAATTGGTCGAAAGGCTGCAATCAGCGTTATTCTGGCAGCACAGCAAGCCACTAGGGATACACTAGGTGCTGCAATTGCTGACTCTGTTTCTTTGAAAATCATGTTTGCTTCACGTCACGCCGACGTTCCTCTTGTGTTTGGAGAGGGTTCACTTGGCCAGGGATGGAGACCAGACAGGCTTCATCCTGCTACCGGAGAAGATCCAGAGGATGCTGGAAAATGCTACATAATGGGCGGTGGGTCGAGAGAGCCATACCTATATAAAGCATTTGCTATGAGCCCAGCAGAGGCTATCAAGCGGGGTAAAGAAAGAGCAGCAGAGGGAATGACAAAGATTGACTCAGACACTACAGGTGAATCTTTCGAAAACTCTCTATTAAAGGCGATCATTAATGTCTTTGTAGAAAGTGAACAAGAGTGGCTGCCGACTAGCTCAATCTCTAAGGACTTGAAAAACTATGGCTACAACTTGACAGTCCGACAGATTCATGACACTCTTGGTGAAATAGGGCGAGAGAGTCAATCTTGGGAAGGGTCCAAGTACAAAGTGGCTGGATACTCTCGTAATTCAATCGAAATGAGACTCGAATAATGGATGCTTGGTTTGTTGGTCCGGTTATTCTTTGGTTCATTGTGTCCTTCTTTCTTGTGAAAAAGAAAGGTCGCCAGTGGCCCGACCTCGGTTGGGGAATTCTGGGCGGACTCATTCTTGCCAAGGTGATGACTGGTCTTCCTAACACCGTATACAACATTCTGGATCAAATCTGGAATGGGATCGTCAGTATTTTTTCGACGATTTCACAGGGTCTGTAAAGACCCACATTGGGGCATTAGCATAACGGTCGATGCAGCAGGCTTATATCCTGACGATAAGTGGTTCAATTCCACTATGCCCTACTCACAAACTCCTTATGTTTGAATGATTATGTTATAATTCGGACATGAGGAGTTATTCTTTTACCCAGAAGGCTGCGGTAGCGACATACGTTTCTATTCCTTCTGGAACGATTTCTTCTCCATCAAACTTGACCATTGTATTTACCAAAAACGGGGTTACAATTCCAAACACTTCTACAATGAGTGTTGTGGGAAATGACATCAGACTAACTCTAGGTTATTACCTTGCTCAAACAGTTAACGATGGAATGACCTATGTCATTTCTGACACAGGTGTGCCTATTATTCGAGGCACAGTTAAGATCACTGCCAATACTTCAATTACCGGAGCCTACATTTTCAGCGTTGGAAATGTTCCTGGCGTTCTGACAGCGAATGTATTTTTGGCTATCACAAATCCAACAGGCTCTAATAGAACTATTTCTTTTGCCGGAGCATTCCTAAGTTCTGGAACAACAGGAGCCGCTATTTCAGCCGTTCCATTGAGAGGAAGAAGAGCAACTGATGTTTCTGGAGGAACTTTGCAGCCTGCATCAGAAATCGCAAAGCTCAATTCATCATATCCAAACCCTTTCGCTGAAATTCGTACTAACAATCCAACAGCTACTCTCGGTCCACCAATTTTCAATTCACCAGCTCCAAGAGCGCAGGGTGCGACCTCATTTGGAACAGTGCATGACGTTGAACTTCCACCATCATCTCCTCCATTCTTGCTAATTCCAGGAGAGAGTGCAATTCTTCGAACAGCATCTGGAGAAACTACACAATCTTGGAACATGACTATTGTATGGGCTGAGATCTGACAGTTGACACCAGTCGTCAGATCCTGTAGGGTCTAGTTAAACGATAAGGAGAACAATGAAGCACGCAGATGGAACCCGAGTTGAAATTACCAGGGGAAGTTTTAAGGGTAAGCGAGGAGTTGTTCAAACTCATCAGGGACTCAAGGTTGTCGTACTTGATAACTCTGGAGTTGTTCTTCATGGTGTGAATGACGGTAATGTTAAAAAGGCTTGAAAAAGCCCCAGCCTCTATATGCTAATTGGAAAAGCAGCAGGTCTTAAAAACCAGTGATTGTCGGTTCGAATCCGACTAGGGGCACATGGAAAACAAATGTGAGCGATGCGGTGAAACTGAGCAGCTTGTTTACATGTACTTGGGACATAAGTACTGTTATGATTGCTGCACATATAGGCAGGCTGCCATCGGAAGCCCTCGCAAGATCAAAAGTTTCGACTCTTTCAAGAGGGAAGAGTTTCAGCAGGGTGATCTTGTTAGACTCTGGCCTGACATGGTTTATGGAGTTTTCTACGCAGAGGGAATAAGAGTTCATCACATTCTTGTCTGTGGTGAGATGCGACCTGTCAATAAAAAGGTTGTTTATCGGAGGTGAAAGATGGTAATTACATCAAGTTCTCTTGATGGAGGAAATAATCATTCCTTCGTTCCGGGCCAACTTGTAAAAGTTGGAGAAGAGCACGGATATATCGAATCCCTAACCGAGAATCCCGATCTTGTTCGAGTGCACTTTACAAGCGGCTCTCAATCTGGTAATGTATTAAGAGTAGTAGCAAAGCAAGTCAGTCCTCGTTGAGGACGTTGGAGGGTACCGAACAAGGTTCAAACTGGTCTTGAAAACCAGGGTAGTCGTCAGGCTAGGGGAGCGTTACCTCTACTTTCCGCTCAGGGTTTGAATTCGCTGGATTCAAACCCTATTATCATATGGGTATGCCTTACTCAGACCCAGAAGCTCAAAAAGCTGCACAGCGTAGATACTATCTAGAAAGCAAGCAGCGTAGACTTGAGTCTCAAAACATTAAGCGTGCTCTTTGGCGTAGATACGTTACAGAGCTAAAGGAAAATACACCATGTATGGACTGTGGTTTTCAATATCCTCATTACGTGATGGATTTCGATCATCGTCCTGGTGTAGAAAAGAAGTTTCAAATGGGCTCCCTGTCCAAAGTTCCTTCGATGGAAGCATTGAAGGAAGAAATAGCAAAGTGCGACATAGTCTGTGCAAACTGTCATAGACATCGTACATTCATGCGACTCGGGGAGTCTGAATAAATTTCCCGATACCGAAAGGTATCGGGATTTTTTGTAAGGAGCGCAATGAAATCAAGAAAGCAGAAGGACTGCTACCACGTAAACGCAAAAGGCATTTACGGAGACGCGATCCTACATACCGGCAAGAGGGCTTACTGCCCTGATTGCGACAGGTTCCTACCGACACTACCACCAAGGAGGAATAATGGGTCCTGATGAAGAAAAGAAGTTTCTGGCAAAACTGGAAAAGGATCTGCCTGCAATGGCAGCAAAGCTAGAACACGAGAAGTCAAAGCTTCGTGGTCTCTCTGGCAATGCATTGCTCAAGAGGCAGAGGGCGTTGATCACCCTTACTCTTGAAGTTGATGGAATGAGAGACACCATCAACACTCTGAGAAAGAGGCATGGAAAGTGACAGAGGCAATCCTTGTAGGAATACTATGTCACTTTCTTGGTGACTACTTTATTCAGACAGACTGGATGGCAAGAGAGAAGACAAAGTATTGGTCACCGGCCATTTGGCATGGTGTCACTTATGGTGTCCCCTTCTTTGTCATCGCTGTCCTCAGTGACACTTTGTCCTTGTCACTCTTGGCTCTAACTGTCATCATTGTCACCCACATTGTCATTGATCATTATCGACTGGCACGACATGTCATTTGGTTTAAGAATCAGTTGGCACCTAGGGGCTTTCGATATTCATGGCATCAAGGAAATGTAACTGGATATCCAAATGATGCACCGGTCTGGCTTACAACATGGCTGATGATCATCACAGACAACGTGATCCACGTCGTCATCAATAGCGCAGCGATCCTCTATCTCTGAGGATCGCTTTTGCGTTTTATTGGAGTGTCCTCAGTGTCACTCTCTATTCAGACTTTAGTCACGATGTCCCTGAGAGTGTCACATGGATGTCCTCCGATGTCACTTCGGATGTCACTGATGAAGGGACATGTCACTTGATCTTGTCACCGCTGTCCCATTTGACATCCTCTCAGCAGACCTGTATGTTTTAGTTATACTGTTCTTTAAG
>Ga0247829_10000576_pt1 | contig 14564 bp, 10 predicted proteins | sample 12C_Control_Day4_FD_207765 | JGI IMG/M metagenome (GOLD analysis project Ga0247829, IMG submission 207765) | Soil microbial communities from agricultural site in Penn Yan, New York, United States - 12C_Control_Day4 | ecosystem: Environmental > Terrestrial > Soil > Agricultural land | place... | reverse complement strand
AGCGGCTGAAAGCGGAGGCCGCCAAGCGCGAGCTGGAGAGCCTGTTGTCGGGCGAGGCCGACGCCAACGATTGCTATCTCGAGATCCATGCCGGCGCGGGCGGCACCGAGGCGCAGGACTGGGCCGAGATGCTCTTGCGCATGTATACGCGCTGGGCCGAGCAGCATGGCTACAAGATCGAGCTGCTCGAGGAAAGCCCCGGCGAAGGCGCCGGCATCAAATCCGCCACCATCCGCGTCTCCGGCCCCAACGCCTATGGCTGGCTCAAGACCGAGAGCGGCGTGCACCGGCTCGTGCGCATCAGCCCGTACGACAGCGCCGCGCGCCGGCACACCAGCTTTGCCTCGGTCTGGGTCTATCCGGTGATCGACGACAAGATCGAGGTCGAGATCCTCGACAAGGATCTGCGCATCGACACCTACCGAGCGTCGGGCGCCGGCGGGCAGCATGTCAACAAGACCTCGAGCGCCATCCGCATCACCCATCTGCCCACCAACATCGTCGTGCAGTGCCAGGCCGACCGCTCGCAGCACCGCAATCGGGCCATGGCCTTCGACATGCTGCGCGCGCGCCTCTACGAAGCCGAGCTCCAGAAGCGCGAGGAAGCGGCCGCGAAGCTCGAATCGACCAAGACCGACATCGGCTGGGGCCACCAGATCCGCTCCTACGTGCTGCAGCCCTATCAGATGATCAAGGACCTGCGCACGGGCGTGGAGACCTCCAACACGCAAGGCGTGCTGGACGGCGACATCGACCGGTTCCTGGAAGCTTCGCTGGCGGCCCGCATCCAGGGCGGGGGCGAGGCGGCGGCGCAGTAACGGCAAGCACGCCTTGCGATCGGGGCCGCGCTGGCTCTAGGTTTCAGGCGGGCGCAGCTGGTGGGAGTGGCCCCGTATCCGAGCCGCGTGCGGACCGCCGGCCAATTCGGCGGCACCTCTTTGCTGCCGCGTGCGGGAGCGAGCCAAGGCCGGCCGGCGTTCCTGCTCCAGCATGAATGATGCCGCACCCTCCCGTCCGCCCGAGCAGGCCACCATCGGCAGCCTGGCCGAGTATTTGCAGTCGTTGGCGCCTTTCAGCCAGCGCACCGCCGTCTATCGCGGCTTCCGCGCCGAGGAGGAGAAGCAACCCACCTTGAAGCGCTGCTTCGACGCCAGCGACGCGCATCCCGAGATGGACATCCTGAGGTTCGAGCGCGACCTGTTCGACAGCTTCAAGCGCCAGGCTCCGCTCTATATCCCCGGGCGGCTGCCGAGCGACGACTGGCAGTGGCTCGCGCTGGGGCGGCACTACGGGCTGCCGACGCGCCTGCTCGATTGGACCAAGAACCCGCTCGTCGCGCTCTATTTCGCGGTCGCCGGCACGCGCGAGCGCGACCATCGCACGGCGCAGATTTACGCGGTCTCGTTCGGGCCCCTGCACAAGGGGGCGGAGGCGATGGTCTCCAAGGAGGAGTTCCCCGATCCCCTCGGTTTCGACCAGAGCTTCGGCCGCTTCATTCCCGAGATCGCCGAGCCGCGGCTCGCCGCCCAGCAAAGCGTCTTCACCATCGCGGGCGACCCCAGCCTCGCCATCGACCCCCTGCTTGAGGAAGCGACGGAGGATGGCACCATCGAGTTCCACACCGTCTTCTCGATCCCGCCCAAACGCGCCGCCGAGATCGAGCGCGAGCTCTACCGTGTCGGCATCACGCGGGTGACGCTCTTCCCCGACCTGCGCGGCCTGTGCGAGACGCTGGAGTGGACCTGGCGGGCGTATCGGAACGAGGTCTAGCGGATCAGCGGCGAATGACCGTCCGGATCAGGCGATGCTCGGCCGGTTTGTTCGTCCAGACCAGCTTACGGCAGGCGATGACGTGATCGGCGGACCAGATCGGATAGCGGCAGCGCTCGATCTTCGCGAGCTGGCGCCCGGCGCGATCGAAGACATAGACGCTGTGGACGAAGGAGTAGGCAAACACTTCGGGCGCGCAGTCGAAGGCGAGGAGGTCTCCCTGGGTGATGAAGTGGTCGGGGTAGGCGCAATGCTCGAACGCCAGCACATGTTGCTGGCCGTTCGTCTCTCGTATGAGCACGGCCTCGCTGAGACTTGGGTATTCGCTCGTCGCCTCCACATACATCCGTGGCACGATAATGGTGCGCCCGTCAGGGAGCGGATGGGCGCTCGAAACGCCTGACCGATCGTCAAAGCCCCACTCGGCCATTTCCGCTACGGACCTGTCCACGGCATTGACGCGCGAGGCCAGGAGCGTTCCGGGGCGCGCATCGCAGCGCTTGATGTAGGCGTCCTTGACCACAGTGCGCAGGCGCTGGAGCGCGACCTCGGCAGCCTTGCGCGAGCTTGTCGCCTCCGCCACCCAGGCGAACATGTTCGTTGCCTCGCCGCAATCGCTGGTCTTCACGACGAAGCCGCCGGGGATTTTCCGCAACAGCGCTTTCGACTGTCGCGCGATCCCGCCGGGGGTGCGGTCGCTCGCCCCCACGACGAGCCACAGCCGCTCGGACGGACCTTGCGCGACGAACTCCCGAGGGAGCGAGATTTGCCGCTCCTCCAGCGCGATCTCGCCCTCGAACGTCACCCGCTCTGGTATACAGGCGATTGTCTCGTCGTCGATCCAGACCGGTTCGCGGCAATGCTCGATGTAATGAAGCTGGCGTCCGTACGCGTCCCGTAGGACCGCGTGCAGCAGGCGCTCGGCCACCCACTCCTGGCCGCAGTGATATGCCAGTCGGCTGCCGCGCTCCGCAAACCCTCCCGCATCCGGGCAATCGATCTCCAGCGGGAAGATGGGGTCGTCGGCGATCACTCGCTCGCGCCAGCCGTAGAGCTGGCTGTACTCGTCGCTTTCGAAGGAGCGTTCGACGGTGACGATGCTCCCGTCGGGGAGCTCGTACGTCACGGCGGAGTCGGCGCGAGCCGCAGCCGCTCCGAGCGCAAGGAGCGCAAAGGCCAGCGTGGCGCGCAGCAAGAGGAGCCTCACCCCTCCGTGCACGGGGCCGGCGCCGGCTCGAACGTGACCGCGCCCGTCGCGAGGTCGACCGCGACGCGCTGCGACAGCGCATCGGTGAAGGAGAGCGTGGAGCCGCCCTCGATCCCGGGCGGTTGCGACAGGCAGCGCCACCAGATGGAGGAGACGCTGATCGGCAATTGCCGGATCTGCTCCTCGCGGTAGAGGTCCTTCAGCTCGTAGCGCTTCACCACCGCGCCCGAGGGCGCGTAGATCACCAGCGCCGGCCCGTAGCCGGCATTGTGCCAGTTGTCGAGCGTGGCGAGGCCGCCCTCGTCGGTCACGGTGAAGAAGACCGGCATGACGGGGTTGAGCAGCTCCTGCTCGCGATACTGCACGAATGCGGCTCCCGCATCGTCGAGCCGGTAGAAGCGCGCCGTCGCATGCTTGCCGATGGGCGCGCCCTTGAAGCCCTCCGCCTCGCCCCAGCTCTCGCCCGGGATGACGCGCACCACCACCCGACCGTCGGGACTGAGGGCGCCCGTCTCGGTGGGGCTGATCCATTGGTCCGCCCGGGTCGCCGGCGGAGCCGTCGCCAGACCGGCCAGGAGGGCGGTCAGAGCCACCAGTCTTCTCAATCCGAAGGTCATCTCGCATTCCCTCGCCGGACGGCAGAGGGACGTCACCCCTTCGCCGCCTTCAGCACTTCCTCGACATGGCCGGGCACCTTCACCTTGCGCCAGACCGTGCGCACGATCCCCTTCTCGTCGATGAGGAAGGTGGCGCGGTCGAGGCCCATATATTTGCGCCCGTACATGCTCTTCTCGACCCAGGTGCCGTAGGCCTCCGAGACCTTGCCGTCAAGGTCCGAGGCGAGGGCGAAGGGCAGCCCGTATTTGGATTTGAACTTATCGTGCGAGGCGACGCTGTCCCGCGAAACTCCGATAACGCTGATGCCGCGGCGGGCCAGCTCCGGCATGCGGTCGCGGAAGCCGCAGGCCTCCGCCGTGCAGCCCGAGGTGTCGTCCTTCGGATAGAAATAGAGCACGAGCTTCTTGCCGCGCTGGTCCTTGAGGCGGATGCGGCCGCCGCCATCGGTCGGCAGCGTGAAGTCCGGCGCGGGCTTGCCTATCTCGACGCTCACTTCGGGATCCTCCTCGGGGCCGCTAGGGTTGTTGGTTGGTCTCGGGGTTCGGCGCGGCCGCGAGCACAAGCTCCTCGAAAATTCCGCGCACCTGCCGGGCCGTCTCGCCCATCTTTTTCGTGAGGTCCTCGTAGCCGCCGGCCCCGCCCACGCGCGCCAGGCTCGCGCGCAGCGGATCGGGCGCGTGCGCCTCCTCGAAGCCGCCGCCGGTGGTCAGGCGCAGATAACCCTGCAGCGCGCGCCACAGCCGGCCCGCCTCGACCAGCCTGCGCGCATGCTCCGGCGCGAGCAGCCCGTGCCGCGCCAGCGTGCGCAAAGCCTTGCCCGTGTTGGGATGCAACACCTCCGGGCGGAGCGCCCCATGCAGCAGCATCAGATACTGCGCCACGAACTCGACATCGACGAGCCCGCCGGGGATCTGCTTCACGTCCCAGACGGAGGCCGGCCGGTTGTGCGCCTCCATCCGCCGGCGCATAGAGGCGACGTCGGCGGCAAGCTTCTCGGCATCGCGCGGGCGGGTGAGGATGCGACGGATCGCGCCCTCGATGCGCGCGCGGAACTGGGGCTCGGCGACGATCACACGCGCGCGCGTCAGCGCCATATGCTCCCAGGTCCAGGCCTCGCCCTCCTGGTAGCGCAGGAACCCCTCCAGCGAGACCGCGATCGGCCCCGCGTTGCCCGACGGCCGGAGGCGCATATCCACCTCATAGAGCCGGCCTTCCTGCGTCTGCGCGGTGTAGGCGTTGATCAGCCGCTGCGACAGCCGCGCCTGGTAGTGCGCGGCCGGCAGCGGCTTGGGCCCTGCGGAGGCGACGCCCGCCTCGGCGCCCTCATAAAGGAAGATGAGGTCAAGGTCGGAGGTGACGGTCATCTCGCGGCCGCCGAGCTTGCCCAGCGCCACCACCGCCAAGCCCGGCCCCGGCAGGTCCCCATGCAGCTCGGCGAAGCTCTTCGCGACATGGGGATGCACGGCGTTGAGTGCGACGTCGGCGAGGTCGGACAGCGCGCGGCCGGCGGCATCGGCATCGATCAGATGGCGCAGGATGGCGACGCCGATCTGAAAGGTGCGGTCGTTAAGCCAGCGCCGCGATCCGTCGAGCACCTCCTGGTAGTCCTCGGCCTGGCCCAGTACGGCATTGAGCTCCGCGGCGAGCTCGGGCGCGCGCGGGGGCGCTGCGCCGAAGCCCGGCGCGAGGACGGCGTCCATCAGCTGCGGCTTCCGGCTGAGCTGCTCGGCCAGGCGCGGGGCTCCGCCGAGGATCTCGGCGATCAGATCGAGCAGGCCCGGATTGGCGCCGATCATGGAGAAGAGCGGCACGCCCGCGGGCAGATTGGCGAGGAAGGCGTCGAACCGGGCGAAGGCCGCGTCGGGGTGGCCGGTCCGGGCCAGCGTCTGCAAGAGGCGCGGCATCAGCTCGGTCAGAAGCTCGCGCGCGCGCTGCGAGCGCGTCGCGCGGTAGCGGCCATGATGCCAGGCGCGGATCGCCGCGCTCACGGCCGCGCCGTCGCTGAAGCCCATGCGCTCCAGCGTCATCACCGTCTCGGGGTCCGCCTCGGTGCCCGTGAAGACGAGGTTGCCGGGCCCGCTCAAGTCCGGCTGCTCCTCGAACAGCTCGGCATAGATGCGCTCGACCGCGCGCAGCTGCCCCACCAGCGCCCGCGAGAAAGCGGCCCCGCTCTCGTACCCCATGAACGCGGCGAAAGCCTCCAGCTCGGGACCGTCCGGCGGCAGCGTCTGCGTCTGCCGGTCCTCGATCATCTGCAGCCGGTGCTCGGTCGCGCGCAGGAACCGATAGGCTTCGATCAGCGTGCGCGCCGCCTCCTCGCCGATGCGCCCGACGCGCGCCAGGGCCGCGAGCGCGCCGCAGGTGTCGGCCATGCGCAGCTCGGCCATCCGCCCGCCCCAGATCAGCTGCTGGGTCTGGGCGAAGAACTCGATCTCGCGGATGCCGCCGCGCCCCAGCTTGATGTTGTGGCCGCCCACGGCGATCGCCTTGTGGCCCTTATGCGCGTGGATCTGGCGCTTGATGGAATGGATGTCGCGGATCGCCGCGAAATCCAGGTTCCGCCGCCAGACATAGGGCTTGAGATGAGCGAGGAACTCCGCGCCCGCGGCGCGGTCGCCGGCGATCGGCCGCGCCTTGATCATGGCGGCGCGCTCCCAATTCTGGCCCATGCTCTCGTAATAGGTCTCCGCCGCACGCACCGAGAGGGCGGGCGGCGTCGAGGCAGGATCGGGCCTGAGGCGCAGATCGACGCGGAAGACGTAGCCTTCCGGGGTGCGGTCCTGCAGGAGGCGGACGAGCCCGTGCGTCATCCGCACGAAGCAATCCTGCACCGTGCGCCGGCCGGTGTAGAGCGCCTTGTCGCGGTCGTAGAGAGCGATCAGGTCGATGTCGCTGGAGTAGTTGAGCTCGCCCGCGCCCAGCTTGCCCATGGCGATGAGGATGAAGCCGCTCTCGCGCTCCGGATCATGGGGGTGGGGCAGGCGCAGCTCGCCGGTATCGTGCGCCGTGGCGAGCAGGTGCGAGGCGGCCAGGCACAGCGCGCGCTCGGCGAAACCGGACAGGGCGCCCGTGACCTGGGCAAGGTCCCAGGCCCCCGCCGTGTCGGCGAGGGCGATGGACAGCGCCAAGCGCCGGCGCGCGATCCGCAGATCGCGCATCAGCGCGGGCTCGGGCCTGCCGGCGCCGCTCGTTCCAAGCTCCGCGAGGGCCTGCGCGATGGCCCTCTCGGGCCCTTCCCGGAAGGCCGAGAGCGCGAAGGGGAGCTCCTCGACCAGAAGGCCGCCGAGGAACGGGCTCGATCCGAACAGCCCCGCCAGCAGCCGGCCGGCCAACGGATGCGCGAGCAGATCCTGCGCGGCGGCTTCGACCTGCGCACCTTCCGCCCGCGCCCGCTCGCTCCAGCGGGCGCGCAGCCGCTCCGCCCGCTCGGGCTGGGCCGGGCGAGGCAGACGGTCCTCGATGATGTTCAGCGCAATCTCGGGCATGACCTGCGGGGCCGAATCAGGCAAAACTCGCGGATCGCCCGCTCGGGGGTCAAGTCGAACCCACGCGAAGGACCAGCGCCCTCCCCATGCGGATTGTGTTCCGCCACGCCGCGATCCTGTTGCTTGAAGTCCTGGCCGGGCTGCTCGCTGTCGTCATCATAGCGGGCGGCGTCCTGGCCGTGCGTCTTAAGGACGAGGCCCCGTTCCGGGTCTCGTTCCTCACCCCCTATCTGGAACGGGGCCTGAACGAGCTCGATCCCAACATCAAGGTCAAGATTGCCGAGACCGTGCTCACCTGGTCGGGATGGGAGAGCCCGCTGGATCTGCACGCGCGCAACGTGCAGGTCCAGGACGCCGAAGGCAACGGGCTGGCGCAGTTGCCCGATATCGCGGTCTCGCTCAGCGTTCCGGCCTTGCTGGTGGGCGAGATCGCTCCCTCGGCGATCGAGGTGTCGGGCCCGCGCCTCATCGTGGTCCGCACCGCCGAAGGTAGCCTGCAGCTCGGCTTCGGCGAGACCGAGGAACAGGAGATCGACCCCTTCACGCCCGATCTCGCCCTGGTGCTTCTGCAGCCCGCCAAGGATCGCCGGCACCTGCGCCGCATCGTCGTCCGGCAGGCGAGCGTCATCGTGCTTGACCGCCGTTTGGGGCGGACCTGGCGTCTGCCCGCCGTGAACTTTCGGCTACGGCGCTCAAGTGCCGGCGCGCGCGTGGAGGCGGACGCCGCGCTGGTGCAGCGCGAGCGGAACGCCTCCCTGCGGGCGGAGCTGTTCGTGCCCGCCGATCAGCGGCCCGCGGCGGCCAACATCGAGGCGACGGCGCTCGACCCGATGACGCTGGCTGCGCTCGCCGGCATCCCGGAGATCGAGCGGCTGCAGGTGATGGTGGGCGGTGCGATCTCTGGCCTGATCGAACGGTCGGGGCAGGTTAGCGAGGTGAAATTCTCGCTGGCCGCAGGTCAGGGCGCGATCGCCATTCCCGAGCTCTATCCGGACCCCTTGCCCATGGCTGGCGCCAATCTGCAAGGCCGGCTGTTCGACGGCTTCGACCGGCTGGAGCTCGACCACGCCGAGATGACCATCCTCGATGGCCCGACTCTCCTGCTGTCCGGCACTGCTGCCGGCCTTTCCGGCGCGGAGGCGATCCAGGTGGAAGCCTCTCTTGCGACCGACGCCGCGCCGACCGAAACCGTCCTGCGCTACTGGCCGGAAGGGCTTGGCCCCGCGGCGCGCGCGTGGGTCGCCGAGAACATCGTCGGAGGCACGGTCGAGGAGGGCCAGGTTCAGCTCGCACTGACCATCCCCAGGGCGCGCCCGGAGGATGCCGTCGTCGAGAGCGCCGAGGGTTATTTCCGCGCGAGCGGGCTCACCGTGGAGTATCTGGACGGGCTGCCTGCGCTGGAGGACGTTGCAGGCGAGGGCCGGCTCCAGGGGAACGTTCTCACCATGACGATCGGCGCCGCCCATTCAGGACGGCTGGTGGTGCGCAGCGGCACGGTCGAGGTGAGCAGCCTCGACAAGGAGCCCGAGATCGTCACCATCGACGGCCGCGTGACAGGGCCGGTCCGCGATGCGCTTCTTCTGCTCGACCGCGACCGCCTCGGATATCCGCGCAAGATGGGGCTCGATCCCAAGACTGCGTCCGGCACGGCCGAGGCGCATCTCTGGTTCCGGCTACCCGCCGACAACGAGGTGGAGATCGAGGACGTGCAGGTGCGGGTCGAGGCAAAGCTCACGGATGCGGCCCTCACCGAGGCGGCGTTCGGCGCCCCGGTCCGCGACGGCGTGCTGGATCTCGCGGTCGACACCAAGAAGATGACCCTGTCCGGGACCGCCGCCATCGCCGACACCCCGGCGCGCTTGGAATGGCGGGAAAATTTCGGGAAGGCCGAGTTCGACACACGCATCGCCGCGGAGCTCACGCCCGACACGCGCGCCCGTGCCGCGCTCGGCTTGCACACCGCGCCCTGGATCGAGGGGCCGACGCCGCTCACCATCCTCTACACGCGCAAGGGCGAAGCCGCGACCGCCGACGTCACCGCCGACTTGACCCGCGCCTCGATGCTGGCCGAGCCGCTCGGTTGGCGCAAGGAGGCCGGCGTGCCCGGCCGCGCGCGCGCGAAGCTCGCCTTGCGCAAGCTTGAGGTGACCGCCCTCAATGGCGTGACGTTGGAGGCCGGCGACCTCAGCCTCGCCGGCACGGTCGCGTTCGGGCGCGGCGGCGCGGCGCCGACCCGCATCGCCCTCGACCGCCTCGCCTGGGGAGGATCGCGCCTGACCGGTATCGATGTGGAGCTGGGCGCGGCTACGCTGGTGCGCATCAAGGGAGGCGTCCTGGATGCGGGGGCCTATCTCGACCGCCGTGCCGAGGAGGCGGATGGCTCCGATGCCTCGAAGAAGGAGCGCGGGGAGGCCTTTCACCTGATCGCCCCGCAGCTCACCGAGCTGCGCACGGGCGAGGATCGCGGTCTTGCCCCTGCCTCGCTCGATCTGGCTCATAACGGCGAGCGCTGGCAGTCGGCGGAGGTGTCCGGCGGGCTGCCCGGCGGCAAGACCATGTCGCTGCGCTACGGGCTGGATCCGGCGACCGGTCGCCGCGCGCTGCGCATCGACAGCGACGATGCCGGCGCCTTGCTGCGCACCGCGCGCTTGATCGAGACGCTGGTGGGCGGAACGCTGACAATCGAGGGCCAGTCCGAGGAGGCCGGCCTGGCCGCGCCGCTGCCGGTCCGCGCCGAGATGCAGGACTATCGCGTCGTGCGCGGCAAGGTCATGGCCAAGCTCCTGCAGGAGGCCAAGCTCGCCGACATCAACAGCCTCCTTGCCAAGGAGGGCATCCCCTTTGCGCGCTTCACCGGCAGGATGCTGCTGACCGACGAGCGCATCGAGATCGAGAAGGCGCGCGCCTACGGCCCCGCGCTCGGCATCACCGCGCAGGGCAAGATCAACCTGGATGCGGACGAGCTGGACATCGAGGGCACGATCGTGCCCGCCTATGTGGTCAGCCAGGTGATCGGCGAGATTCCGCTGATCGGGCGCATCCTCACCGGCGGCGAAGGGGAGGGGCTGTTCGCCGCCACCTACCGCGCCCACGGCCCGCTCGAGGACCCCAAGGTTTCGGTCAATCCGCTGGCCGCGCTTGCCCCCGGATTCCTGCGCGGGCTTTTCAACATCTTCGACGGCGAGGACGGCAAAGGCGGCGGCAAGGGCGACGAGGACTTCACGCCTCTGCCGCCGCGCGAGGGCAGGTGATCAGCCCGCCTCGATGAGCGCGTGGCGCTTTTTGCCGGCCGACAGCTTGATCACCCCGTCCCCATCGAGATCGGCCGAGGTCACAGGCCGCATCTCATCTGCGATCGGCGCGTCGTTCAGCCGGGCGCCGTTCGCTTTGATCAGCCGCCGCGCCTCGGCCTTGCTCGCGGCAAGCCCGGCGCGGTGCAGCAGCTCGAAGGCGGGGATGCCGCGGTCCAGCTCGGCGCGCGGCACGGCGAAGCGCGGCAGGGCCTCGCCCACCGCGCCCTCCTCGAAGGTGCGGCGCGCCGTCTCCGCAGCCGTGTCCGCCGCGGCCCGCCCATGCGCGAGCGCGGTCGCCTCGGTCGCCAGGATTTTCTTGGCCTCGTTGCGCTCGGCGCCGCCCAGCCGCTCCAACCGGCCGATCTCATCCATCGGCAGCTCGGTGAAGAGCTTGAGGAAGCGGCCGACATCCGCATCCTCCACATTGCGCCAGAACTGCCAGTAGTCGTAGGGCGAGCGCTTCTCGGCATTGATCCAGACCGCACCGCTCGCGGTCTTGCCCATCTTCGCGCCGGAGGATGTGGTGATCAGCGGCGTGGTCAATCCGTAGAGCTCATGGCCGCCCAGCCGCCGGCCGAGCTCGACCCCGTTGACGATATTGCCCCACTGGTCGGAGCCGCCCATCTGCAGCGTGCACCGGTAGCGTCGCGCCAGCTCGACGAAGTCGTAGGCCTGCAGCAGCATGTAGTTGAATTCTAGGAAGGTCAGGGGCTGCTCGCGCTCGAGCCGCAAGCGGACCGAATCGAAGGTCAGCATGCGGTTGATGGTGAAGTGGCGTCCGACCTCGCGCAGGAACTCGATATAGCCGAGACGGTCCAGCCATTCGGCGTTGTCCACCATCACCGCTTCGCTTGGCCCTTGGCCGAAGCGCAGGAACTTCTCAAACACGCTGCGGATGCCCGCCATGTTCCGCTGGATCTGCTCCTGCGTCAGGAGCTGGCGCTGCTCGTCCTTGCCCGAAGGGTCCCCGATCTTGGTGGTCCCCCCGCCCATGAGCACGATCGGGCGGTGGCCGCAGCGCTGGAAGAGGCGCAGCAGCATAATCGAGACGAGGCTGCCGACATGCAGCGAATCGGCGGTGCAGTCATAGCCGACATAGCCTGTGACGATCCCCTCGCGCAGCGCGCGATCCAGCGCTTGGGTGTCGGTGCAGTCCTGCACGAAGCCGCGCTCGGTGGCGATGCGCAGGAAATCGGATTTGACGGCGCTCACGGGACCTTGGACTCTCTCTCCTGCCGCCGGCGACGCCAGCGGCCGGTCGCATGGGCGCCCTTTACCACACCCTTGCCCGGTGCACAAAGCGGAGGCCTTCACATGGATCCGGAGCCAGTCCTCGCCCTCGGATTGATGAGCGGCACCTCCATGGACGGGATCGACGCCGCCCTGATCGAGACGGACGGCGAGGCGCGGCTGAAGCCGGTCGCCTTCCTTACCGAGCCCTACGACCCCGCATTCCGCGCGCGGCTCGCGCAGGCCGTCGCCTCGACCCGGGCCGATGCCGGGCTGGAGGAGGAGCTGACGCGCCGGCACGCCGACGCGGTGAAGGCGCTGCTGCGCGAGGCGCGGACGGGCAAGGGATCGGTCGCCCTCATCGGCTTCCATGGGCACACGATCTTCCACGCGCCGCTGGAGCGGCGCACCGTTCAGATCGGCGATGGCGCGCTCTTGGCGAAGCTGACCGGGATTGCCGTGGTGAACGATTTCCGATCCGCCGACGTCGCCGCGGGGGGCGAGGGGGCGCCGTTCGCGCCCGTGTTCCACCGCGCGATCGCCGCGGCGCTGGAGAAGCCTGTGGCCGTGCTCAATGTCGGCGGCGTCGCGAACGTCACCTGGATCGGCGGCGACGGCGCGCTGCGTGCCTTCGACACCGGGCCAGGCAACGCGCTGATCGACGATTGGGCGCACTCCCATATCGGCCGCCCGATCGACGAAGGCGGCCGGCTCGCCGCAGCTGGACGTGTCGAGGAGCGCTTGCTCGCTCTGATGATGCAGGACGGGTATTTCGGGCGCCCCCCTCCAAAATCGCTCGACCGCAATCATTTCCGCAGCGCGCCGGCCCTGCTCGCGGGATTGGGGCCGGAGGACGGGGCCGCGACGCTGACGCATTTCACGGCTACGGCGGCGGCGGCGGCGCTGCCGCACTTGCCGGAGCGGCCGCTGCGCTGGCTTGTGACCGGGGGCGGCCGGCACAACCCGGCCCTCATGTCGGCGCTGCGCGCCCGTCTCGGCGCGCCGGTCGATCCGATCGAGGCGATCGGCTGGGACGGCGATGCGATCGAGGCGCAGGCCTTCGCCTATATGGCCGTGCGCAGCCGCAAGGGCCTGCCGATCAGCTTTCCCGAGACGACGGGCGCGCCTCGGCCCATCACAGGGGGGCGCTTCCACGCGGCCGAGCGGTGAGGATCAGGCGCGCGCGCCCGCGGCTTCGAGGTAGGTCTCCACCGCCTGCTCGAGCTGCGGCAGGTGGTTGTAGAAGAAATGATTAGCCCCCGGGATGACGCGGTGCGTGATCGTGATGTCGCGCTGCGCCGAGAGCTTGGCCACCAGCTTCTGCACCGCCTCCTTAGGCACGATCTCGTCGCTGTCGCCATGCACGACGAGCCCGGAGGAGGGGCAAGGGGCGAGGAAGCCGAAGTCATACATATTCGCGGGCGGCGCCACCGAGATGAAGGAGGCGATCTCCGGCCGCCGCATCAGGAGCTGCATGCCGATCCAGGCGCCGAAGGAGAAACCGGCGATCCAGCAGGCGGAGGCGCTGGGATTGTAGGCCTGCAGCCAATCGAGCGCCGAGGCGGCGTCGCTGAGCTCGCCCTCGCCATAGTCGAAGCTCCCCTGGGAGCGGCCCACCCCGCGAAAGTTGAAGCGCAGCACCGAGAAGCCGCGGCGCTGGAAGATCTGGTAGAGGGTGTAAACCACCTTGTTGTTCATGGTGCCGCCATGCTGCGGATGCGGGTGCAGCATGAGGGCGATCGGCGCGCCGGCTGTCTTGCCGTGCTGGTATCGCCCCTCCAGGCGCCCTTCGGGTCCGTTGAAGATCACATCCGGCATTGCGGCCCGCCTGAACAGCCCCACTCGATCCCGTACCCGAGTTGTGCACTCAGGTTTATTAACCTTGGTTTGGTGGGCGCCTTGGAGAATACTTGATTCTGGTACTAGGTTTTTTACTATGGCCGGCGGGAAAGCCGGCGCTTCCCCCTTCCGGCTGCGGCCGGATCATATCATGACGGGTCCTTGGATGTTCAAGAACCTTCGCGAGGAAATTGATTCCATCATCGCGCGCGATCCCGCCGCCCGCTCGCGCACCGAGGTGGCGCTCGCCTATCCGGGTTTTCACGCGGTCCTGCTGCATCGGGCTGCGCATGCGCTGTGGCGGCGCGAGTTCCGGCTCCTGGCCCGCTTTCTCTCCAATCTCGGGCGTTGGGTGAGCGGGGCCGATATCCATCCCGGCGCGGTCATCGGCCGGCGCTTCTTCATGGATCACGCGGTCGGCATCGTGATCGGCGAGACCGCCGAGATCGGGGACGACGTGACGCTGTATCAGAACGTCACGCTGGGCGGCGTCGCGCCGTCGGTCGATTCCGCCTCGCAGGTCAACCGCAAGCGTCACCCGACCGTCCGTAGCGGCGTGATCATCGGTTCTGGCGCGCAGATCCTGGGTCCGATCACGGTCGGCGAAGGCGCGCGGATTGGCGCTAACGCCGTGGTGGTGAAGGACGTGCCGCCGGGCGTGACCATGGTCGGGACGGCGGCCCGCCAGCTCCCGCCGAAGGAATGCCGGCATGACTTCTTGGCCTACGGGACCCCGACCGGCGATCTGAACGATCCGGTCGCGCGCGCGCTGGACCAGCTCGCGCGCGAGGTCGCGGCGCTGAGCCACCGCGTGGCGGAGCTGGAGCAGAACGGCGGAGGCAGGCAGTCGGCGGGCGAGGAGAAGGAGCCGGTGGAATTCGCCGGCCCGGTGGCGTGAGGCGATGCCATGAAGCTCAGCACCAAAGGCCGCTATGCGGTCATGGCCATGGTCGATCTGGCCTGCCATTGCCGCGGCGCACCCGTCAGCCTCGCCGACATCGCCCAGCGCCAGGAGATCTCGCTTTCCTATCTCGAGCAGCTGTTCGCGCGGCTGCGCCGCGGCGGGCTGGTGCGTAGCGTGCGCGGGCCGGGCGGCGGGTATCTGCCCGCGCACGCTACGCA
>Ga0247829_10000575_pt1 | contig 14568 bp, 12 predicted proteins | sample 12C_Control_Day4_FD_207765 | JGI IMG/M metagenome (GOLD analysis project Ga0247829, IMG submission 207765) | Soil microbial communities from agricultural site in Penn Yan, New York, United States - 12C_Control_Day4 | ecosystem: Environmental > Terrestrial > Soil > Agricultural land | place... | reverse complement strand
GCGGCCGGTGAGATATTCGCTCATCTTGAAGGTCTCTCACCGGCACCGTCGTTGCGCCAGGCGACCGGCGGCAACACTCCCAGCATTTCGTCCCAGTGGGATATCCCCTTCACTGACCTAACCCCTAGGAATCGGCTGGATTTGCTAGCTTTCCGGTGATGGCGCGGTAGGGCGCCGGGGCAACCGCCACGGCTTGCTCGGCAAGGCGGTGGAACAGCAGGCCCCGTGCCCGTGAGCGGCGGCGGTTGAAGCGGAAGGTGAACTCGTCGAGGTAGTAGTCGAGCTGGTGCGCCTTCACGCCGCCTTGGTGCGTGCCGAGCAGCCAGCGCTTGAGCAACGCGGCGGTGCGATGCGCTCGCGGCATCACCACGTGGGCCGGGTCCGGGCTCGCGCTGATGATACTGACCCGGTGCTTGAAGCCGGCCTCCTTCACGCCGGCATAGCCTTTCCAGCCATCGGTATGCACGAGCGTGCCCGGCACCATGGCCTGAACCCGCCAGGCCAGCGCAGCCGCCGGATGTAGCTCTGGCATGCCGCATGATCCCGGAACCACAGCTCCATCTCCTCGAAGGTACGCGGGTAATCGACGCCCGCCACGGGGTGAGATTCGCTGTCCATGCGGCGCGGATAGCACGTCCGGCGAGGTCAGTGAAGGGGATATCCCACTCTGATAATTCTGGCGGCGACAGTAGCGGGCATGATGCAGGTCAGCTGGCTGGCGGCACCGGTGTGCGCGTGTCTTTTGGCACTCTTGCTTGCGCTGGAGCGATACAACGCTTCCCTGTCGCCTAGTGGTCTTGAGGATGCCGCTGGTGAACCCTTCGCCACCATGACGTCTCTCGCAAACGGCTCCATGGCGGCTACCGCCGCTTTCCTATTGGGCCGTGCGACGGGTTGGCTATGGGGTATCTAACCAGCCCTCCTTAGCCACCTCAGAAAGCCCCCAAATCCGCTCGATTCCGCTTTCTTCTCATTATCGGTGCGCAGGCTTGGGAAGTCTTCTTCGGGCACAAGTTCTTTAAGCATCTGTTGCACTTCATTCCCATGTGCCGACGCTTCTGGTGTTTTCAACAGTGCAAAACAGCTCGCCGCACCCTCAAGGTGCGTTCTCGCGTTTGGAAGTCTATTTCTTTGTTTCTGAACCCGACCAAATGCTTTAAGAAGCAGTCCTTTTTCGAATATTCCAGAATGTGTTAGACTCCCACCTCCTTCAATTAGCTTCAGGGCAGCATCTAATCGCCTGCGCGCCTCATCGAGCGATTGCCTTGTCGCACGATTCTCAAGTAGCTCGCCCTGCAGCCTGTATGCGCGCACGGCGCGTAGGGTTGACCCCTCGTCCTTCGCAACCTCGGCAAGCATCTCGTAGTCCGTGAGCGCCCCTTGGTAGTTTCCCCGCAGTTCTCGCTGCCTGCCTCTCAGTTCGAGAGCGTCTATGTCGCGCGGACGCAGCTCAAGGGCGAGCGTAAACTCTTTCTCCGCCTGCTCACGACCAGCATCTGCCGAGACCAGCACGGAGGAGTCATATTCGGCCAATGCGGACGCTATCGAGCCTCGAAGAATGTGTGCGGTAGCCTTCTGTCCCTCTATGCTTTGGCTCTGGCGCTTCGAAGCGTCCATCTGAACTTCGAGTTGTCGCACCGCTTCTTTGAGGGATTTGTCAGCCGCCGACAGGTCACCATATCCAATTTGAGAGAGAGCAAGGTTCAACGGATGCACAAAGAACACGGACCCCTTCACTCGGACGCCGGCACGTGGCTCGGCGATAGCTGCCAAGAGCGGCTTGCGGTCTCCTCTAAGTTTCTCGTCGGCTCTTTGCAGAAATTGTTTGAAGCGCTCAGGAAGATTGTGGTCCGCGTAATAGATACCCTTGTAGACACCAAATGCGGCGGTTAGTGCCGTTCCGATTGCACCGAGCACGCGCGCGATTCGGTCGAGTAGCGCGGGATCTGGGAAAAGGCTAATCAGCGGATCCAATGCGCCTTTCACTCGTGTTTGAATCGCCGGGCCCAGCCATCCCTCCCATCCTGCATAAATGCTTACTCCTAGGACCACCAAAATGCAGAACCCCACAAGCGTTCTGTGCGCCCAACGCGCGGTAAACATCTGAAATCCCCCTACGCAATACCCCTACGATGGCGTTAACCATGCCCCATCGGATCGTCTCTGTACAGCGCTGCCGGCGCTTTGGCTGGTACGGTAACAGGTCTTGCCCCCACCGCCTTCTCGCCGTAGCTACGGGCGAGAAAGGCTGTTGCCCCCCGTGCGGCTCTCGGACCTGACCGATGCGACTGCCGATGCCCTGAAGAGCGCGGGCGCGGCGCTCGCCGACCTGATGACGCCGACGCTGCGGCTCGGCGTGACGGGGCTCGCGCGCTCGGGCAAGACCGTATTCATCACCGCGCTGGTGCGCAGCCTAGTGGCGGGCGGGCGGCTGCCCTACTTCTCCGCCATGGCCGAGGGCCGCATCAGCCGCGCCTACCTCGAGCCGCAGCCCGACGACCGCGTCCCCCGCTTCGCCTACGAGGAGCACCTGGCGCTGCTCGCCGCCGCCCCGCCGCGCTGGCCCGAAAGCACGCGCCGCATCAGCCAGCTGCGCATCACCATCGAGTATGAGCACACCTCGGCGCTGCGGCGCACGCTGGGCCCGGGACGGCTGCACGTCGACATCGTCGACTACCCCGGCGAGTGGCTGATCGACCTGCCGCTGCTCGATACCTCCTTCGCCGACTGGTCGCGCCGCTCCATCGAGGACGCGCGCGCACCGCACCGCGCCACCTACGCCAAGGACTGGCTCACCTTCATCTCAACGCTCGATCCCGATGCCGCCGAGGACGAGCAGATCGCGCTTGCCGGCGCGCGGCTGTTCACGGCCTACCTCCAGTCCGCACGCGCGCCTGCGCCCGAGATGACGGCGCCGGGGCCGGGCCGCTTCCTGCTGCCCGGCGACCTCGCGGGCTCGCCGCTCCTCACCTTCTTCCCGCTGCCTCCGAGCGCAAATTCGAGCTACCGCCGCGGCAGCCTCGGCGCCATGCTGGAACGCCGCTTCGAGAGCTACAAGGCCCACGTCGTCAAGCCGTTCTTCCGCGATCACTTCGCGCGCCTCGACCGCCAGATCGTGCTTGTCGACGCGCTCTCAGCCGTCAATGGCGGGCCGCGCGCGCTCGCCGACCTGCAGCGCACCATCGAGAGCATCCTGCAGTGCTTCCGCCCCGGCGCGCACACGTGGCTGTCGACCATCCTGCCGCGCCGCATCGATCGCCTGCTGTTCGCGGCCACCAAGGCCGATCACCTGCATCACACCAGCCACGACCGGCTGGAGGCGATCCTGCGGCTGATCGCGGACGCGGCCATCGCGCGCGCGGCGTTCGCGGGCGCCGAGGTGAAGGTGATGGCGCTCGCCGCGCTCAGGGCCACGCGCGAGGCGGAAGCCAAGCTCGGCCGCCAGAAGCTGCCCTGCATCGTCGGCGTGCCGCTGCCCGGCGAGCGGCTCGCGGGCAAGACCTTCGACGGCAAGGCCGAGGCGGCGGTGTTTCCGGGCGACCTGCCGGAGGATGCGGCGAGCCTGCTCGTTGCGCCCGGCGTGGCGGCACCGCTCGCACCCGACAGCGTGCACTTCCTCAAGTTCCGTCCCCCGCGCGTGAGCCTCGAGTCTCCCTCGGGCGAGGAGCCGGCGCTGCCGCATATCCGGCTCGACCGCGCCATCGAGTTCCTGATCGGGGACCGCCTCACATGAGCGCCGAGCCCCGCAAGCCCCGCGTGTTCGATCCGGCCGATCCGGCCATCGTCGAGGAACCGGCGCCGCGCGCGGAGGCCGATCTCGGCGTCTCTCCGCCGCCCGAGGGGGAGACGCAGCCGACGGTACGGCCGCGCTCGCCGACCTCGGCCAGCGCGGCCTGAAGTGGGGCACGATCCTCGCCGCGGCGCTCGCCGGCGCCGCGTTCCTCGGCCTGTGCGCCTGGTTCGCGCGCCTGGTGTCAGCCGCACTGGAGCGCCAGGACTGGGTCGGGACGCTGACGCTCGCGCTGCTGCTGGTCGCCGCGTTCGCGGCGCTCATGCTGCTCCTGCGCGAGCTGATCGGCTTCTCGCGGCTGAGCCGCCTCGGCCGGCTCAAGTCGGAGATCGCCAAGGCGATCGCCGAGCGCGACATGAAGCGCGAGCGCAAGGCGGCGCTGCGGCTCGCCGGGTTGTATGCCCGCCGCCCCGAGCAGGCCTGGAGCGTGCGCCGCTTCCGCGAGCATGCCCGCGACGTGCACGACCCGGGCGAGCTGCTGGGGCTCGCCGATCGCGACATGATGGCCCCCATCGACCGCGAGGCGCGCCTGCTCATCACGCGCTCGGCCAAGCGGGTCGCCACCGTCACGGCGCTGTCGCCGATGGTGCTGATCGCGGTAACCTTCGTGCTGATCGAGAACCTGCGGCTCCTGCGCAAGCTCGCCGCACTCTATGGCGGACGGCCCGGCTTCTTCGGACTGCTGCGCCTCGCCCAGCTCGTGCTGACCCACATGGTCGCGACCGGTGGCGTGGCCCTGACCGACGACCTGCTCGGCCAGTTCCTGGGCCAGGACCTCTTGCGCCGCCTCTCCCGCCGCCTTGGCGAAGGCGCCTTCAACGGTGCGCTCACCGCCCGCATCGGCATCGCCGCCATAGACGTGATCCGCCCCCTCCCCTTCCTGGTGGCACGCCGCCCCCGCGTCCGCGAGGTGCTGGCCGAGGCCCTGAAGCCGATGTTCACGCAGGCCAAGGCGTGAGCTTGTCATCCCGGTGCTTGTCACCGGGATCCATCGTGCCGCAGGCGCAGGCGCTCTTGGATGGCTGGATACCGGGGACAAGCCCCGGTATGACAGTGCATCGCCTGCCGGAGCTGCCCATGTTCGCGACCTTCTTCCATGAGCTGAAAGCCGCCAAGGTGCCCGTCACCTTGAAGGAGTACCTCACCCTCATGGAGGCGCTGGAGGCCAACCTCGCCGACCGCAACATCGAGCACTTCTACTATCTCTCGCGCGCGACGCTGGTGAAGGACGAGCGCCACCTCGACAAGTTCGACCAAGTGTTCGGCCACGTCTTCAAGGGCCTCGAGCTGATGCGCGAAGCCTTGGAGGCGCAGATCCCCGAGGAGTGGCTGAAGGTGATCACCTCGCTCTACCTCTCCGAGGAGGAGAAGGCCAAGATCGAGGCGCTCGGCGGCTGGGAAAAGATCATGGAGGAGCTGAAGAAGCGCCTCGAGGAGCAGAAGGGCCGCCACCAGGGCGGCAAGAAATGGATCGGCACCGGCGGCACATCTCCTTATGGGGCCGAGGGCTACAACCCCGCCGGCGTGCGCATCGGCCAGCAGAAGAACCGCAACAACCGCGCCATCAAGGTGTGGGACAAGCGCGAGTACAAGGACCTCGACGACAAGGTCGAGCTCGGCACCCGCAACATCAAGATCGCGCTGCGCCGTCTGCGGCGCTTCGCTCGCGAGGGCGCGCTCGACGAGTTCGACCTCGACAGCACCGTCAAGGGCACCGCGCACAAGGGCTACCTCGACATCCACATGCGGCCCGAGCGGCGCAACACGATCAAGGTGCTGATGTTCTTCGACGTCGGCGGCTCCATGGACTGGCACATCAAGACGGCGGAGGAGCTATTCTCTGCCGCGCGCACCGAGTTCAAGCACCTCGAGTACTTCTACTTCCACAACTGCCTCTACGAGTTCGTATGGAAGGACAACGCGCGGCGCTGGACCGAGCGCACGCCGACCTGGCAGGTGCTGCACAAGTACCCGGCCGACTACAAGGTGGTGTTCGTGGGCGATGCCTCCATGAGCCCCTACGAGATCTCGGTGGCCGGCGGCTCGGTCGAGCACATGAACGAGGAGCCGGGCGCGCTCTGGATGAAGCGCGTCACCGACATCTACGAGCATGCCGTGTGGCTGAACCCGGTGCCCGAGTCGCACTGGGGCTGGACGCCCTCCATCAAGATCCTGCGCGATAGCATGGCGGGCCGCATGTATCCGCTCACCCTCGACGGCCTCGACAAGGCCATGAAGGAGCTGATGCGGTAGACGGGTCAACCCGTCATGCCCGCCAAGCGCAGCGCTGAGCGGGCATCCAACCCCAAACTCCTACCGCGCCGTCTGGCGCTGGATTCCCGCTGACGCGCTTCGCGCTCGCGGGAATGACAAGTGCCTCCGGCGCGCTTCGCTTGGCGGGAATGACGCCCGTTGCTGCGAGGGAGCGATTCTGCAAGATGTCGTTGGCGGACGGTGCGAGGGAAACTCCATGACACCACGAGCAACAACGGCGGCGGTCGCTTTTGCGTTGCTGGCGGCGCTCGCCTCGGCAAGCGCGACAGCAGGTCCGGTCGAGGACATGACGGGGTACTGGTCGGGGACGGGGACCATCCGGCTGTCGGGCAAGGAGACCGAGCGCGTGAAGTGCGTCGCCATCTATCGCGTCGGCAAGGGCGGCACCGAGATCAAGCAGACGCTGCGCTGCGCCAGCTCCGACTACAACATCAACGCCAAGGCCGACCTGGCGATCAAGGGCGGCCAGCAGGTGGAAGGCAGCTGGGAGGAGCAGACCTACTCGGCCTCCGGCGAGGTCACCGGCCGCTACACCGGCTCGAGCTTCGTGCTCGCCATCAAGGGCGCGAACTTCACGGCGGCGATGAACGTCGGCCTGTCCAACTGCAAGCAGTCGATCGAGATCACGCCCAAGGGCCTGGAGATGCGGCGCATCTCCATGACCCTGTCCAAGTGCTGACAACGCCCAACTTTTCCACAGGCTCGGAGCCTATCCAGCGCGCCGATCTTCCCCAGGCGGAAAGATGGTTCGGATACTGTGGCGAACTCGCCACGCCGGATCGGGGATCGGATGAAGAACCGCTCGGACCCCATTGATTGTCTTGCAGGAAGCGGCGCCTAATACTTGCCGTGAGGGGGACGAGCCGTTGAACGACCCTCGCGTGAAGTCGAAACCCGACTTCACCCGAAGCACGGCTCAGATGGGGGAGAGCAGGGCCCGTGTAATCCAGGGACCGGGCTCAGCTCAAAGCGAAGACCGGTCCGGTTCGCCGGACCGGTTTTTTCATGTCCGCTTTCTTTATGTCCGGGGTTTGCTGCGCGCGGCCCAGAAATCCGCCGAGGAGAGCACGGGGATGACCTCGAAATCGGCGAGGTCACCCCAGGCGTCGATCCAGGGACCGAGCGCCTCGGCGCTGGCCGCCTCCATCACCTGGTAGCAGCGCCCCCCGCCGGGCTCCACCCAGCTCGCATGAAAGACGACGCCGTCGGGCAGCATCCGGCCCTTGCGCTGGAACCGCTCGCCGATGGCGGCCACATCCTTGAAGTGCTCGATGACCATGAACAGCATGCCGCGAGCATAGCCAAGTGCCCTCTCCACGCCCACGGGCAATTGTTGAGGGACCCGTTCTGCGCTGGAAACGCGCCGCGGTTTGCTTGACACGCGGCCGCTGGTGGCGCTTGTGAGACCGAACCCGCAATCCTCCCGGAGGCCTTCCATGCCCGAGCGGCAGCCGACATTCAGCGACATTCTGGCAGCCCGCAGGCGGCTCGGGACGCTCGCCTGCCGCACGCCGCTGATCGAGCATCCCGCCCTCAATGCGCGCGTCGGCGCGCGCGTGCTGCTGAAGGCCGAGAACCTGCAGCGCGTTGGCGCCTTCAAGTTCCGCGGCGCCTATAACAAAGTGGCGCAAGTCGATCGGGCCACCTATCCGGGCGGCGTCGTCGCCTGCTCCTCGGGCAACCACGCGCAAGGCGTGGCGGCGGCGGCGACGCTGATGGGCTTCAAATCGGCGATCGTCATGCCGGCCGATGCGCCCCGCCTCAAGATCGCGCGCACGCGCGCCTTCGGCGCCGAGGTCGTCCCCTACGATCGCGTGAAAGAGGACCGCGACGCCATCGCGCTCGAGCTGTGCAGCACGCGCCACGCCGCCTACGTGCATCCCTTCGACGACCCCGACGTGATCGCCGGCCAGGGCACGGCCGGCCTCGAGATGATGGAGCAGGCCGAGGCGATCGGCGCCGTGCCCGACTTCGTGCTGGTTGGCGCCTCTGGCGGCGGGCTCATCAGCGGCGTGTCGATCGCGGTCAAGGAGAAGAGCCCGTCGACCGTCATCTACTCGGTGGAGCCGGCGGGCTTCGACGACCTCGCCCGCTCGCTCAAGGGCGGCGCGCGCGAGCGCAACGCCCAGCTCTCGGGCTCGATCTGCGATGCGCTGCTGTCCGTCACGCCGGGCGAGCTCACCTTCGAGGTGGCGCGGCGCAACCTCGCGGGCGGCCTCGCCGTCACCGACGAGGAGGCCAAGGCCGCGGTGCGCTACGCCTTCGAGGAATTGAAGCTGGTGCTGGAGCCCGGCGGCGCCGTGTCGCTCGCCGCGATCCTGGCGGGCAAGCTGCCGCTGCAGGGCAAGACCGTGGCGGCCGTGCTGTCGGGCGGCAACATCGATCCAGCGCTGTTCGCCGAGATCATCCAGGACCAGCGCCGAGCTGCATGAGCGCCGCATGAGTGCCGTGGACGCCGAGCGCGAGCGGCGCTCCTTCGCCGTGCGCGTCTCGCTGCTGTTTGCGGCGATTGCGGCGATCATCGGCACCAACCTGCCGTTCCTCCCGCTCTGGCTCGACTGGACGGGCCTCGGGCCGCGCGAGATCGCCATCGTCGCCTCCGCGCCGCTGTTCGTGCGCGTGGCAGCCACGCCCGTCATCGCCTTTGCCGCCGATCGCGCTGGCGATCACCGCCGATTCCTCATCGGCCTCGCGTGGGCGGGCCTCGCCGCACTGCTGCTGCTGTCGCAGGCGCGCGGGTTCTGGCCCATCCTCGCCTGCATGATCGTGTTCGCCATCGCCTGGACCACGATCATGCCGCTGACCGAGACGGTTGCCATGAGCGGCGTCAAGGCCGCGGGTCTCGACTACGGCCGCATGCGCCTGTGGGGCTCGCTCGGCTTCATCGCCGCCAGCATCGGCGGCGGCTGGGTGGTGGAGACGTGGGGGCCCGCGTCCGCCATCTGGCTCATCATCACCGGCGCCCTGCTGACCGCGGCGGCCGCGCACGGGCTCAAGCGGCCGATCGGTCTCGGCCGGCTCAAGGCCGCGACCAGCCCGCCGCGCCTGAACCCGGCCGACGCACTCGCGCTGCTGCGCTCGCGCGTCTTCCTCATCTTCCTGCTCGCCGGCGGCGCAGGCCAGGCCGCGCACGCCGTGTTCTACACGTTCGGCACGCTGCACTGGCAGGCGCAGGGCCTCTCCGCGGAATGGGCGGGCCGACTGTGGGCGATCTCGATCGTGGTCGAGGTTGCCCTGTTCGCCTACTCGCGCGCGGTCGTCGAGCGCATCGGCGCCGTCCAGCTGATCGCGCTCGGGGGCGCGGCCGGCGTGGTGCGCTGGTTCGTCATGGGGCTCGACCCGGGTCTCCTGCTGCTGGTGCCGCTGCAGGTCCTGCACGTGTTCACGTTCGGGGCGGCGCATCTGGGCGCCGTGCACTTCATCGCCCGAACCGTGCCGGAGGGTCAGGCCGGCACGGGCCAGGCGCTCTACGCCGCGGTGACGGGCGGCCTCGGCATGGGGATGGCGGTCATGCTCGCAGGGTCCCTCTACGCCGACTTCGGCGGCCGCGCCTACTGGGCAATGGCGGCGATGGCGGGAGTTTCGCTGGTCGCGAGCCTCGTGCTGTTGCGCGCCTCGGGCCGCGGATCCGGCTGACCGCCATGCGCTGTTGCCGTTGGTCGGCTGCGCGCAACGAGCGTAGGCTGCCGGCGAGGAAGCTCCTGGAGGAACCATCAGATGCTCACGGGCCAGTTTGCCTGGACGCCCAGCCCCGAGACCATCGCCGACGCCAACCTGACGCGCTTCATCGCCGCCTGTGGTCGCCGCGACTACGATGATCTCCTCGCGTGGTCGATCGCCGAGCCCGAGGCCTTCTATCGCAGCCTCCTGAAGCACATCGACTATCGCTTCCTGGAGCCGTTCAGCGCGGTCATGGATGCGTCACGCGGCATCGAGCGGACGCGCTGGTGCGTCGGCGGCCGCACCAACGTCGTGCTGAACTGCCTCGACAAATGGGCTGATACGCCGACCTCCGGCAAGACCGCGCTCGAATGGCTCGGTGAGAACGGCGATCGCCTGTCCTTCACCTACGCCGAGCTCTCCGAGCAGGTTCAGCGGATGGCGGCGGGCCTGCGGCGGCTGGGCATCGGGCCCGGCGATGTCGTCGCGATCTACCTGCCCAACATCCCCGAGGCGGCCGTCGCGCTGCTGGCAATTCCCCGGATCGGAGCGATCGTGCTGCCGCTGTTCTCCGGGTTCGGCGCCGACGCCGTCGTCACCCGCCTCAACGACGCCAAGGCCAAGGCCGTCATCACGGTCGACGGCTCGCTGCGGCGCGGGCGCGTCGTCGCCGCCAAGCAGGTCATCGACGAGGCACGCACGCGCGTGCCGAGTCTCCAGCACGTCATCGTCTGCCACCGGATCGATGCGCCGATGCAATGGACGCCGGGGTCGGATCACCACTGGCGCGATGTCATTGCCGACGCCGGCGGCGACCGCTCCGCACTGTCGGTGGAGGCCGACACGCCCTTCCTGCTGGTCTACACGTCAGGCACCACGGGCAAGCCCAAGGGTGTGGTCCACACTCATTGCGGGTTTCCGGTGAAGACGGTCCTCGATCTCGGCATCTGCATGGACTTCAAGCCGGCCGACCGCATCCTGTGGATGTCGGACATGGGCTGGCTCGTCGGGCCGATCCTGGTCTACGGCACGACGCTGATGGGCGGCACCATGGTGCTTGCGGAGGGTACGCCCGACTACCCGAGGTCGGACCGCATCTGGCAGATCGTGTCGGAGCACCGCGTCAGCTACCTGGGCATTGCCCCGACCATGGCGCGCGGCTTCATGGCCGATCCGGATTTCGACGCTGGCCGCTACGATCTCGGCTCGCTCAGGCTCTTCGTCTCGACCGGGGAAGCCTGGACGCCGGAAGCCTGGCACTGGCTGTTCGAAACCATAGGCGGCAAGCGTCTGCCGATCCTGAATTTCAGCGGCGGCACGGAGATGGGCGGCATACTCAGCTCGGTCGTGACGCACCCGATCAAGCCGTGCTCGTTCACGCGCCCGGTCCCGGGCACGGCCGCTGCCATCTTCAACGAGGCGGGTCGCGAGGCGCCGGCCGGGACGGTCGGCGAGCTCGTCATGCGCCGGGCGCCGATCGGACTGACGCAAGGACTGTGGCGCGACGACGAGCGCTACATCGGCGGCTATTGGTCGACATGGCCGGGCGTCTGGCACCACGGCGATTTCGCCATGCGCGATGGCGACGGCTACTACTATGTGCTAGGCCGCTCCGACGACACGCTGAAGATCGCCGGCAAGCGCACGGGCCCCTCCGAGATCGAGGCGCTGTTGCTGGCGAGCGGACGGATCAGAGAGGCGGCGGCCATCGGCGTGCCCGATCCCATCAAGGGGACGGCAATCGTGTGCGTGTGCGTGCGGCGCGGCGAGTCGGTGCCGGAGGGGGAGGATGCAGACGAGCTTGCGGCGGCCGTGATGCGGGGACTTGGAACGCCGTTCCGGCCAAAGCACATCGTCTTCACGACCGATCTGCCCAAGACACGCAACATGAAGATCATGCGGCGTGTCATCCGCGCGGCGTATCTGGGCGAGGACCTGGGCGACCTCAGCTCGCTGGTCAATCCGGAATCCGTCGAAGCCCTGGTAGCGCGCGCGAAGGGGTGAGAGCGCTCAGCCCCAAAGCGCCGGGTCGGGCGGGTGCACGAGAGCGCCGTCGTAGCTGAGCGCAGGCGTGCGGTCGCGGGCGAGCAGCAGCGGGCCGTCGAGGTCGACCCAGTCGGCGCCCTGCGCAAGCAGCACGGCGGGCGCCATCGACAGGGAGGTTGCCACCATGCACCCCACCATGATGCGCAAGCCGAGCGCGCGGGCTTGCGTCGCGAGCGCCAGCGCCTCGGTGAGGCCGCCCGCCTTGTCGAGCTTGATGTTGATAGCGTCGTAGCGGTCGGCGAGCGCGGCAAGGCCGGCGCGGTCGTGCACGGATTCGTCCGCGCATACGGGCACAGCGCGAGGGCCGGCCAGCGCGGCATCGGCGCCGGCGGGCAGCGGCTGTTCGATCAGCTCGACCCTGGCCGCGGCGGCGGCCTGCATCAAGGAGGGCAACAGCTCCGGCGTCCACGCCTCGTTGGCATCCGCGATCAGGCGCGCGTTGGGGCAGGCGGCGCGGATCTGCGCCAGACGCGCGGCATCGCCGGCGCCGCCGAGCTTCAATTTCAGGAGCGGCATCGTGCGTGCCGCGGCTGCGGCCTTGGCGGACATGGCCTCGGCCGTGCCGAGGCTGATGGTGTAGGCGGTGACGAGCGGCTCCGGTGATGCCAACCCGGCGAGCGAAGCGGCCGTCACGCTGGAGCGCTTGGCCTCATAGTCCCAAAGGGCGCAATCGAGCGCGTTGCGGGCGGCGCCGGCCGGCATCTCGGCGAGGAGGCGCGCACGCCCTTCGAGCCGGCCCTGCATCGCCAGGATCGCATCGCGCACGCCCTCGACCGTCTCGCCGTAGCGCGCGTAGGGCACGCATTCGCCTCGGCCCGTGACGGTGCCGTCGCCGACCTCGGCCACCACCACGGTCGCCTCGCGTTTGGCCCCGCGCGCGATCACGAACTCCCCGGCGATCGGCCAGGTCTCGATGCGGGCGGTGATGGCGAGTTGGGGCATGGCTCTCGTTCCCTCTCTCCAATCTACTTCAGAATGGGGAGAGGGTTAGGGTGAGGGGCGGCCTCACGCACCGCCGAGCATTGCTGCCGCCCCTCACCCCGACCCTCTCCCCGCAGGCGGGGAGAGGGGGGACGATGGGATTACCGCAACCGCCCGCTGGCGTGGGCGAGGAACAGGTAGACGCGGCCGGCGTCGGAGACCAGGTGATCGTGCACGGCACGCGGGCTCTGCTGCTCGACCTCGCGCACCAGGCGCTCGAAGTCGGCGAGGAACCGGTCGACCGTGCGCCGGAACTCGGGGTCGTGGCCATAGCGCTCGCTCACGTCGTTGAAGGCCGTGCGGCCGTCCGCGGTGTAGATCGAGGGCACCATGATGCCGCGCTGGCCCGAGCGGAAGCGCGACCAGATGGCCGAGGCGGTGGTGGGATCGAGCGCCGTCGCGATGCCCTGCAGATCGAGTCCCGCGGGGCGCGCATTGCCGTCCTCCTCCTGCGAGGCCCGGGCCAGCAGATCGCCGAGCGACCAGCGCTCGCTGCCCGTCTCGGGCGCCATCGGCGGAGGCGGGGGCGGCGCGGCTCCCGGCTGGCCGCCCCCGGCGTAAGCCGAGGCGAGCGCCGCCGCCGGTGCGGAGGTGGGAGGGATGACGTCGCGGCGCTCGCGCGCCGACAGGCTGGAGAGCTGCTCCAGGGCCCGCAGCTGCTCGTTGAGGGCGCTGCGCATGGCGTCCGCGCTCTCGCGGGTGGCGATCGGCAGGCGTTCGGCCTCGGCGCGCAGGCGCTGCTGCTCCGCCTGCAGCGCCGCGGCGCTGCGCGCGGCCTGGCTGCGCAGGTCGTCGGAGGTCTCGGTGAAGGCGCGCAGCTGGTCGTTGAGGGCGGCCCGCATGACGTCGGCCGTCTCGCGCGTGGCGGCGGGAAGGCGCTCGGCCTCCGCGCGCAGGCGCTCCTGCTCGACCTGCAGGCCGGCGGCGGCGCGCTGGGCCTGCGCGCGCAGGTCGTCCGAGGTCTCGGCGAAGCGGCTGGTCATCGAGCCCAGGTGCTGGGACATCTCCTGCGAGACGCCCGTGACCTTGGCGCGCATGTCCTCGATGGCGCGCAGCGTTTGCGCGTCGGTCTGGGAACGCAGGCGCTCGATGTCGGCGAGCACCGCCTGGCTCTGCTGGTCGGCCTGCTGGCGCATGCGCTCGAACGCCGACAGCACGGCCCGGGACTGCCCGTCCGTCTGCGAGCGCAGGCGCTCGACCTCGGCGACGGCGGCCTGCGCATGGGCGGCCGTGCCCTGCGCCAGCTGCTGGATGAGATGGCGGGCGCGCCCTTCGGCCTCGGCGAGCGAGCCTTCCACGGTCGCCGAGTAGCCCTTCATGGCCTGGTCGAGCTGCTCGGTCTTGCCGGAGAGCTTGTGCAGGGTGTCGCTGAGCTGGCTGTGGCGCTGCTGCAGGGCCGAGTCGATGCGCGAATTGGCCGATTCGAGCGCGCTGGCGGCGTTGACGATCTGCTTGCCCTGGCTGTCGAAGCGGTTGGTGACGCTCGACACCTGCTGCAGCAGGTTCTCCGACACGTTCTTGAGCATGTCGGCCTGGCCGGAGAGGCCCTCGATGGCCTTCAGGGACTGGCGCGTGATGCTGTCGGAGGTGCGCCGCACCGCGTCGATGCCGTGGATCATGGACTCGTCGAGGTTGCCGGCATGGCGCCCGAGCGTGTCGCCCAGCGAGCGGACATGGCTCTCCATGGCCGTGCCGAGTGCCCGCGCCTTCTCGCTCACGACGTTGTCGATGGCGAGCGCCGAGCGCACCAGCGTCTCGTCGAGGCCGCTCGCCTGGCGCCCGAGGCTGTCGGCCAGCTGCCGCACGTGGGTCTCGAT
>Ga0247829_10000574_pt1 | contig 14576 bp, 11 predicted proteins | sample 12C_Control_Day4_FD_207765 | JGI IMG/M metagenome (GOLD analysis project Ga0247829, IMG submission 207765) | Soil microbial communities from agricultural site in Penn Yan, New York, United States - 12C_Control_Day4 | ecosystem: Environmental > Terrestrial > Soil > Agricultural land | place... | reverse complement strand
CGCATCGGCGGGCGGATTGTGGCGTGGCCTGCCTTGCGTGTTGGGCGCTTCGGCCGGCATGGGGATACTCCTCTTCTGCAGCGCCCTTGGGCTCGGTCAACTCGTCATCGCACAGCCCATGCTCCTCAAGGCACTGAACTGGGGCGGGGCCGCATTCCTGCTGTGGCTCGCGTGGAAGATCGCCAATGCCGGCCGCGTATCCGACATGAGGGCGCCAAAGCCTGTTGGTTTCTTCGCAGCTGCCGTGTTCCAGTGGATCAACCCGAAGGCCTGGCTCGTCGCCGTCAGCGCGGCCGGAACCTACCTGCAGGCGGTCTCCGACAATGTACTTTTTCAAGCGATGGCCTTTGGCGCACTGTTTTTCGCCGCAGCCATTCCGAGTGGGCTTGTCTGGCTTGCTCTCGGCGCTAGCGTGCACGTGCTGCTTCGTGACGATCGGAGCGCACGAATGTTCAACATCGCAATGGGTGTCGCGTTGGCCGCCTCTGTCGCCACCATGTTCCTCTAGTTGATGGAGGGCAGCTTCCGGCACGAAGCGTCGCTCTCTGGCATTCGGGCGACAGGTGGTGTTGGGGAGAGAGCGGCCCCTTCTCGGAGACGGACACCCGCTCGGCCCGCCTCCACCCCGCGCGCGATATTCGACACCTTCACCGGGAAGGGCCTTCCCCCTCGGCCGCATCGCCTCCCTGCATCCAGGCCACCAGCACGGTCCAGGCGACCGAGAGAACCACCGGGCCGAAGAACAGCCCGAGAATGCCGTACGCGATCATGCCGCCGATGACGCCCACCATGATCACGGGCATCGGCGTGGTCAGCCCGCGCGCCATCAGGAGCGGTCGCAGCACGTTATCGATCAGGCCGACCGGGACCATGTAGGCCGTGAAGAGCAGCGCGTGCAGCGGCTCCATCACCATCCAGCTCCAGATGACGACCGGCACGAACAGGATCGACGGTCCGATCTGCAGGATGCCGAGCAGAAGGGCCACGAACGCGAGCGCGCCGGCGGCAGGAACGCCCGCGGCCAGGAAGCCCGCGCCACCCAGGAAGGCCTGCAGGAGCGCGATGCCGATGACGCCGCGCGATACGCTGCGGATCGTCGCGCCGGCCAGCTGCACCAGCTCCTTGCCCCGGAGACTGAGCATGCGCCCCACGACGAGGCTCAACGCATCGGCAATCTGCGGTCCGCGGGCAAACAGGAACCCGGCGATGACGATTGCGACCAGCAGCTCCAGCAGCCCCACGAGCGCGCCTTGGGCGATGTCGAGAAGCTTGACGCCGACCGGCTTGAGCATCGGTGCCGCCTTGGTCACCGCGACCCCGATGTTGCTGGCTGCAAAGCTCCACAGCTGATGCAGCTTCTCGCCGATGAGGGGCCAGGCCTTCACGGCCTCGGGCGGCAGAGGGACCGCGAGCTGCCCCGTGTCGACCTCCGTGACCAGCGAGCTGATGCCGCTGACCATGCCGAAGGCCAGCCAGGTCACCGGGCCCACGACGACAATCAAGCTCACCAGGGTGACGAGCGCTGCGGCCAGGCGGGGGCTCGAGCGCTGGGCCAGCCATTCGTACAAGGGATAGAGCGCCACCGCCAGCAAGGCGCTCCACAACGCGATCGTGATGAAGGGCGCGATGACACGGAACGACCAGTAGCCCAGCAGCCCCAGGAAGCCGAGGCGGATCGCCAGATCGATGGTCGGATTGCTCAGTCTCCAAGCCGGCCCCTGGTCTCCGCCCTCCGTGGTCATCTCTCGAGCCGCCCAGACGCCGCGACGCGGCGCTCCTCAGTTGACCTCGGCAATGAGCTTCAGGGGCATTCGCGGCGTCCGGTCGGCCTTCGCGACGTGCCGCGACGGCAGCTTCACCTTGGCCCGCGGCACGCGCTCGTAGGGAATGCTCGCGAGCAGATGCTCTATGATGTTCAACCGCGCCCGCCGCTTGTCGTCCGATCGCGCGACGAACCACGGTGCCCACGCCGTATCCGTCGCCAGGAACATCGCGTCGCGCGCGCGCGTGTAGTCATCCCAGCGCGTAAACGACCTCAAATCCATCTTCGTGAGCTTCCAGGTCTTGCGGCCGTCGTCGATGCGCGCCTTGAGGCGCCTCTCCTGCTCCTCGGGACTCACCTCGAGCCAATACTTGAGCAGGATTATCCCAGAGTCGACCATGGCTTTCTCGACATGCGGGGCGATGCTGAGAAAGCGCTCGGCTTCCTCTTGCGTGCAGAAGCCCATGACGCGCTCGACCCCGGCGCGATTGTACCAGCTGCGGTCGAAGATCACGATCTCGCCGCCGGCCGGCAGGTGCGGCAAGTATCGCTGTATGTACATTTGCGACTTCTCGCGCTCGGTCGGAGCGGGGAGTGCGACCACGCGGAACACGCGCGGACTCACCCTGGCGGTGATGGCCTTGATCGCGCCGCCCTTGCCGGCGCCGTCCCGTCCCTCGAACACGATGCAGATCTTCTTGCCCTCGTGCCGCACCCAGTCCTGCAGCTCGACGAGCTTCACGTGCAGCTCGCGCAGCTTGTCCTCGTAGTCCCCGCGCTTGAGGCTGGGCTTGTCGGCCTGCTCGCGGTGGGCGCCCGACAGGGCCTCCTTGCCGCTGCGATCGTCCTTGTGATCCTTGTCCTTGGCCATGGCTGCGTGACCTCGTCCGCTCCCGCACCGCATTGACCATACACCCGCCCACCCGCGACGGTGCTCCGAATACGCAGCGATGTTAATCGGTGCCCGCCGCTCGGACCCTAGGCCGCGTCCGCTTCCGGCTTTTGGCACGACCGCCGGATCAGCCGCTCGATCTCCTCGGGCGGGCTCGGCGCGCAGATGTAGTAGCCCTGTATCTCCGTGCAGCCTTCCGCGCGCACGGCGTCGAGCTGCTCCCGCGTCTCCACGCCTTCGGCCGTGGTCGCCATGCCGAGGCTGACGCCCAGCTGGGCGACCGAGCGCACGACCGCCAGCGCGTCGACGTTGGCGACCGACAGGTCGCTGACGAAGCTGCGGTCGATCTTGATCTTGTCGAAGGGGAACTTGCGCAGGTTGCTCAGCGAGGAGTAGCCGGTGCCGAAATCGTCGAGCGCGATGCGCACGCCGAGGTCGTGCAGCCGCGTCAGCGTCGTGAATGCGGCCCCCTCGTCCTCGAGCATGACCGACTCGGTGATCTCGAGCTCCAGCCTGCTCGGCGGCATGCCAACCGCGGCAAGGCTGCCCAGAACGACCTCGGCGAGATTGCGCGCCTTGAACTGAGCGGGTGAGATATTGACGGCGACCTTGAGATGCGCGGGCCAGCGCGCCGCCTCGGCGCACGCCGTCCGCACCACCCACTCGCCGATCGGCACGATCAGGTTCGATTCCTCCGCGATGGGAATGAACTCGCCTGGCGGCACATTCCCGCGCTCGGGATGGGTCCAGCGCAGCAGCGCTTCGAACCCGCAGATCTCGTCGCGCTCCAGGTTGACGAGCGGCTGGTAATGCAGGGCGAACTGTCCCAATGCGAGCGCGTTGCGCAAGTCTCTCTCCAGGCTGCGCCGCGCCTGCATGCGGTGGTCCATCTCCGGCTCGAAGAAGCGGTAGGTGCCGCGGCCCTCGCTCTTTGCCCGGTAGAGGGCCAGATCGGCGTTCTTCAGGAGCTGGTCGGGATCGTCGCCGTCATCGGGAGCGATGGCGATGCCGATGCTCGTTCCGATCACTAGGTTGTGCCCGTCGATATCGACCGGCTCGCAGACGACGTCGAGTAGCCGGCTCGCCAGCGCGGCGCTGTCGGAGGTCGGGTCCGCCGATCTCTGCACGACGGCGAACTCGTCGCCGCCGAGACGGGCGATCGTATCCGACCCTCTGAGGCAGCCTCGCAGCCGTTGCGTGAGGGTCTTCAGCAGCGCATCGCCGACGCCATGACCCAGCGTATCGTTGACCTCCTTGAACCGGTCGAGGTCGAGCATCAGGACCGCCAGGCGCCGCCCGCCCTGCCGCATGGCTGCGGTCGCCTGCTCCAGCCGCTCGCGCAGCAGCGCCCTGTTCGGCAGGTCGGTCAGGACGTCGTGATGCGCCATGTGCGCGATCCGGGCTTCGGCCCTCTGCCGCTCGGTGATGTCCTCGTGCGTGCTGACCAGGCCGCCGCCGGGCATGGGCCGGCGCAAGACGGAGATGAACCGGCCGTCGGCCAGGTGCAGGATCTCGCTGACCTTCTCGCGGAAGCTGGCAATGCCGGTTTCGACGAATTCCTTCGCCTCGATGGGCCCGTAGATGCCGTTGGCGACGCGCGCCTCCAGGATCTCCCGCAGCGTCGTTCCGGGCTTCAGCTGCTCGGGGCTCAGCGCGTACATTTCCGCGTAGCGCGTGTTGGCCACGACCACGCGCTGGTCGGCATCGAACATGCACAGTCCCTGCGACATGTTCGCGAGCGCCGTCTCGAGGCGCTCGTGTTGGCGCGCGATCTCGGCCTCCGACTTCTCGATCAGTTGCTGGCGCGAGCTGCCCGCGAAAGCCGCCACCAGGCTGATGCCGAGCACCGCGACCGCGGCGCTGGCGATGGTCACCGACAGGGCATTGGTCGACAGCGACAAGGCCGTGACGGCGACCGTCGGATCGGCGGTGATGGTGGCGGCACCCATGGCCGTGAAGTGATGCGCCACGATGGCAAGAGTGAGAAGCAGGGCGGCGATCAACGTCGGCCGGGGGCCGCTGGAGTTTGCGGCCACGTAGAGCGCCCCGACCCCGAACACGCCTCCGAGCACGATCGACATGCCCACCAGATCGGCCGACCACACAATGTGCCCCGGGACCTCGAACGCCCACATACCCATGTAGTGCATGACCGCGATGCCGAGACCGACGACTGCGCCGCCTGCCGGCGCCGCCCAGCGTGCCCCGCTCATGGCCGCCAGGGCCAAGCCCGCTCCGGTGATGACAGCCGCCGCGATCAGCGACGAGACGGTGAGCAGCAGGTCGTAGCCGGTCGCAACCCCGGGCGTAAACGCCAGCATGGCGATGAAGTGCGTGGCCCAGATCCCGTATCCCGTCGCCGCCCCGGTCGTGATCAGCCACAGCAGGCGGGTGCGGCCGGTGGTGGCGCAGCTCCGATGGAACAGATTGATGGCCGCGAAGCTCGTGAGAAAGCACACGGCGGCTGCCAACAGCACCAGGCGCCAGTCGTGTTGCGTGGTGAGGCAGGAAATGACGCGCAACATTCGTGCCGTGCTCCGTCAGCGGATATGCAATCTAGCCCGTCGGTGGTTTCATGCCTCTTAATGAGGCACCTTCCGACGTCGCGTAAAATGCAAGACGCTTCGTTAAGCACTCGGTCCTATAACGAACATTGGGATGCTCGGTATGCGGACGGGGGACGGCAGGTGGCGAGCGTTGGTGAAGGAACGGTTGCGCGCGCGGGAGCCATGGCTCGTGCACGCCGCAGGCGCGTGAAGCCGGCCCTGGGGCCCTTCGACGGCCGCCAGGTCATCGAGCGCGAGCATCTCGAGGCCGCCATCGACAACATGCCGATCGGCCTCGTCCTGTTCGATGCGGGCAAGCGGCTGATCATCTGCAACGACCGCTACCGCCAGCTGTACGGCCTGCCCCGCGAGATCACCAGGCGCGGCACGCACCTACGCGAGATGCTCGAATACCGGCTGGGATCGGGCAGCTTCGAGGGCGGCGAGCGCGAGGAGTACATCGAGCGTGTCCTCAAGCTCGTCGAGCAGACCGAGACCAGCGTCAGGGTGGTCGGGCTCGGCGACGGCCGCACCGTCAAGATCATCCACCACCCGATCGCCACCGGCGGCTGGGTCGGCACCCACGACGACGTCACCGAGCGCGAGCAGCTCAGCGCCCGCCTGGAGCAGCAGAACCAACTGCTCGTGGCCAAGGAGGAGCAGCTGCGCACGCAGAACATCCATTTCGACGCGGCGCTCAACAACATGGTGCAGGGCCTCGCCATGTACGATTCCGGGCACCGGCTCGTGATGTGCAACCGGCGCTTCATCGAGATCTACGGGCTGTCGCCCGAGCAGGCCCGGGTCGGAACGGAGCTGCGCCAGCTGATCGAGCATCGCTTCGACAACGGTCTGGCCTCCGACAGGTCGCCCCAGGAGCTGATGGACCAGCTGCTGCGCAAGCGCGACGCCCGCGACGTCGAGCAGCTCGTGAGCCAGCTCGGCGACGGGCGCTCGATCGCCATCACCGTGCAGCCGATGGCCGACGGCGGCACCGTCACGACCCACCACGACATCACCGAGCAGCGCCGCACCGAGGCCAAGATCGCCCACATGGCGCTGCACGATGCGCTGACCGGCCTGCCCAACCGCGTTCTGCTCAACGATCGGCTGCGGCATGCGCTGACCCGCGCCAGGCGCGGCGACATGGTGGCGGCCCTGCTGCTCGATCTCGACCACTTCAAGAACGTCAACGACACGCTGGGCCATCCCTGCGGCGACCGGCTGCTGGAGATGGCGGCCGGGCGCCTCATGAACGTCACGCGGGACACCGACACCGTCGCGCGCATGGGCGGCGACGAGTTCGCCATCCTGCAGATGGCCATCTCGCAGCCCTCCGACGCCACCGCCCTCGCGCTGCGGATCATCGACCAGATCGGCGCGCCCTACCAGATCGACGGCCATCAGGTCGTGATCGGCACCAGCGTGGGCATCGCCATCGGCCCGACCGACGGCACCAGCCCCGAGGAGCTCCTGCGCAACGCCGACCTCGCGCTCTATCGCGCCAAGGCCGACGGCCGCGGCACCTTCCGCTTCTTCGAGCACGGCATGGACCTGCAGATGCAGGAGCGCCGCACGCTCGAGGCCGACCTGCGCCGTGCCGTGCAGGCCGGCGAGTTCGAGCTGCACTACCAGCCCGTCGTCAACCTCGAGAGCGGCGACGTCAGGGGCTTCGAGGCGCTGATGCGCTGGCGCCATCCCGACAAGGGCATGGTCCCGCCCGCCACCTTCATCGCGCTGGCGGAGGAGATCGGCTGCATCATCCCCCTCGGCGAATGGGCCATCCGGCAGGCCTGCGCCACGGCCGCGGCCTGGCCCGAGCCGCTCGAGGTCGCGGTCAATCTCTCGCCCGTTCAGTTCAGCACGCCGGGCCTCGTGCAGGTGGTGATGAGCGCGCTCGCCACCTCGGGGCTGCCCGCGCGCCGGCTCGAGCTCGAGATCACCGAGAGCACCTTGCTGCAGAACAGCGAGAGCACGCTCGCGACCCTCTTCAATCTGCGCGCGCTGGGCGTGCGCATCGCCATGGACGACTTCGGCACCGGCTACTCCTCGCTCAGCTACCTGCAGAGCTTCCCGTTCGACAAGATCAAGATCGACCGCTCCTTCATCAGGGACGTCGCCGACGGCGTCGGCTCGCTCAACATCGTGCGCGCCGTCGCCGCCATGGCCAAGGGCCTCGGCATGACGACCACGGCCGAGGGCGTCGAGACCCAGGAGCAGCTCGATGCCGTGCGCTCCGAGGGCTGCACGGAGATGCAGGGCTTCCTGTTCGGCAGGCCGCTGCCGGCCGACGAGATCGAGGCGCTCTACCTGGCGCCCCGACGCATCGCCGGCGGCTCCTCCTCGCAGGCCGCCGCCTGAGCGCCGCCGCACGCAAGCGGCGTTGGCAAGTCCCGCGAGGGTATAGCCCCGCCAGCCGTTGCCGCCTATGCTGCCCCGGCGCGGCTTGCGGGGGCTCACGTCGCGCGCAGGGAGCCAGGCGATGATGCCCCTTCTCGACGACGACCGCCGCCGCCAGCACAAGTTCCGCAACGACCTGCACTCGGTCCTGCTGGTGGCAGGGCTCGGGCTCGTCACGACCTTGTCGGTGTGGCTGCTGTGGTCCTGGCTCGGCGTCCTGGTGACGCTGGTGTGGTTTGCCGCGCTGTTCTATTTCGCGCCGCGCATGCCGCCCGAGCTCGTCATGCGCATGTATCGCGCCCGGTTGATCGATCCGCAGAACGGCGAGCAGATCGTCTATATCGTCGACCAGCTCGCCAGGCGCGCCGGGCTCGCGGCCGCCCCTGCCGTCTACGTCATCCCCAGCATGACGCTCAACGCCTTCGCCACCGGCACTCCCGACAAGGCCGTGGTCGGCATCACCGAGGGCCTGCTGCGCCGCCTGTCGCTGCGCGAGCTTGCCGGCGTGCTGGCGCACGAGGTCAGCCACATCCGCAACAACGACCTCTCGGTGATGGCGGTGGCCGACATGATGACGCGCTTCACGCAGGGCCTGTCGTACCTGGCGCTGTTCCTGGCGATCTTCAACCTGCCGGGCATCCTGCTCGGCGATTCCGACATCTCGCTGCTGGCGCTGCTGCTGCTCTACCTCGCGCCCACCATCGGCAGCCTGCTGCAGCTCGGCCTGTCGCGCACCCGCGAGTACGATGCCGACCTCGAAGGCGTCGAGCTCACCGGCGACCCCAGGGGCCTCGCCACCGCGCTGGAGAAGCTCGAGCGATACCAGGGCAGCTTCTGGGAGGACCTGATGTTCCCGGTGCCCGGCCGCCGCATCCCGCAGCCCTCCCTGCTGCGCTCCCATCCCCCCACCGAGGAGCGTATCGCCCGCCTGCTGGCGCTCGAGAACCGCGAGATGCCGCCGCCCATCGAGGTCGTGGAGGAGCCGATGGTCTCCATGGTCGGCATGGCCCCGGCCTCCATGCGCCCCCGCTACCGCTTCCCCGGCGTCTGGTACTGAGCTAGCGGAACACGAGCAGCACCAAGGGGGGAACGGCGAGGCAGATGCCGTACAGGGCGTAGACGTCGAGGGCATAGCGCAGGTGCACCCAGGCCTTCTCCTCCCAGGGCAGCCCGCGCTCGGCGCGCGCCATCAGGTAGTCGATGCGGGCGTGATTGTAGGGGCAGCTGCGCACCACGTCGTTGTAGCGACGGCGGAACTCCTGCGTCAGGCCGGCATCGGGCGCCTTCATCAGCTTGAACTCGTGGTAGAGGTCGTTCACGGCCAGCGCGCACGCGTGCATGTGGTGCGCCTTCATCTTGTAGTCGTTCATGGACTCGATCAGGGCCAGCACCAGCGTGAACACCGACGACATGATCGAGACCAGCGTGATGAGCCGGTTCGCCGCCTCGTCGAGCGCCGGCGCGTAGACCGCCTGCCACACCGAGAGGCCGACGAAATAGAGCGACACCATCGACAGCGCGAACAGCGACAGCGTGTTCTTGCGCTCGAACCGCTCGGCCGCATTGAAGCGCGCGGCCTTCACCGTGCGCATGGCGGCGAGCAGCTGCTGGGCGGGGCGGGCATCGGCGGCGCCGGCAGCCGTCGCCGGACCGCCCGCACCGGTGCCGCCGACGTTGCGCGCTCCGCGGCGCGCGGCGATCGCCTCCTCGATGGAGGAGACGACGCGGGGTGCGATCGCCGGATGCTGTCGGTCGGGCTGGGCCATGCGTGCGCTGGAAACGACGACGTTCTCTATGTCGCCGGTTCCATAGCGCGATTCGCGGGCTCGCCGAGCCTCGCCGCTGCCGCCATGCGGGAAGCGTCCGCGCGTCTCAGTGGAGACCGAACTCGCCGGAGACCAGCCGCAGCTCGGCAGGGGTGATCAGCTTCTTGTGCGCCACCGTCACGCGGAAGAGCTTGCCTTCGAGCTCGCGCGTCCAGAAGTCGAGGAACGTGCGCAGGCGCGGGAAGCGCGGGTGCAGGTCGTACTCCTGCCAGATGTAGCTCTGCAGGAGCGAGGGGTGGTCGGGGAGGCGGTAGAGGATCTCCGCCGTCGTCAGGCTGAAGCCCGCGAGCTGGGCGCGGAATTCAGGGTCGGGTCTTGCGGTTCTTGCGGACATGGGTGCTCACCTCACCCCGCTGATGTCGATAACGCCGCACGAGGCGATGCTAGTCGTGATTCGCTCATGGTGGGTGGCATTGTTCCCACATCCTTGCGTCGTTGCAGTTACCCCCGGCACACGCTGCCGGGGTCAATTCAACAACGCAAATCCCGGTCCAGTTCCGCCGATGGGCTCTGCCGCGTGAGCACATGCAGCACGGGAGGGTGGAATTGCCCGGTTCGCTCAAAGCTTGGGCAGGCCGTGCCCACGCCGGCGCCCCGTGGCCGACCCCGTCGGTCGTGTTTCAGCGGCCGGGCCGGGGCGACGCGCTGGAGGGCGGATCGCCTGCCACCTCGTCGCTCAGCCAGCGCCCGGGAAGCTCGATTTCGCATCGCACTCCCTCGGGCGCGTGCACGAGATCGACGGTGCCGCCGAGCTCGTATGGCACCATGTGGCGCACGACCCTGGTGCCGTAGCCGAGCCGGATCGGCTCCGCCACGGTCGGACCGCCGCTCTCCTCCCATCGGATGCAAAGCCTGTCCTCGGCCTGCCCATTCGGCCTGCGGCACCAGCACACCGCTACACGTCCCGTTCTCGTCGATACGGCGCCGAACTTCGCGGCGTTGGTGGCAAGCTCGTGAAACACCATTGCGAGAGCCTGGCCCGCCTCGGCGCTGAGCACGACCACCGGCCCATCGATCTGCGTGTTGTTGGCTGCAGCATAGGGTGCCAGCTCGCGGCGAACGAGCTCGTTGAGCGGAATGCCGCGCCAGCGACGGTAGCTCAACAGCTCATGGGTGTTTGCCATCGACTTGATGCGGCCGTTGAGTGCGACGACAAAGCCATCCATCGAGGTGCTGGTCTCCTGCGTGCGCGAGGCGACCGCGGAAACCACCGCGAGCACGTTCTTGACCCGATGGTCGAGCTCGGAGATCAGCGCGTTCTTGTGATCCTCCAGCTCCTTGCGCTCGGTGATGTCGCGCGTCAGCCCCTTCACGCGCAGCAGCTTCCCCTGGTCGTCGAACTCGCCCTTGGCTGTCTCCTCGAGCCAGATCTGGCGGCCGTCCGGGCACACGAACCGGAAGCTCAGGGCATAGGAGGGATTGACGGGGCTGAGCGAGCGTATCTGCGCCTTGAAGTGCGCGCGATCGTCGGCATGAACCTGCTTGAGGAAGCGGCTGCCGTCCACGCAACCGAGGATCGGATGAGCGCTGTCGCTGCGCTGCGTCCGACGGGTGAGGGCATCCCATTCGAAGGCAATCACCTGGCCGGCTGCCAACGCATCCCCCAACCGGACCTTGCTCTCGTTGAGCAGCGCCTCGGTCTGCTTGCGCTCGGTAATGTCGATATTGACGCCGATCACCTGGTGTGGCCGCCCATCGCTGGTGTAGGTGAGGAAGCTGCGCGACTCGATCCATCGCAGCTCGCCGCCCGGGCGCAGGATGCGGTACTCGACGTTGTACTCACCGCCTCTGTCTTCGAATGTCTTGACGCGGAACTCCTCCATGCGGGCAATGTCGTCGGGATGCACCCTGGCCTTCCACGCGCTGCGCGTGGTCTCGATCGTTCCTTCGGGCAAGCCGTGGATGACGGCATACCCTTCCGATATCTTCACCCTTTCCATGTCGGGCTCGTAGGCGTAGGTGCCGACCAGGCCGGCCTTTCCCGCCAGCGTCAGCTGGGTATTGCGCTCGATCAGGGCCTGCTCTGCCTGCTTGCGATCGCTGATGTCGACGGTCATGTTGACGACGCCGACCACCGCGCCGGCGGCATCGCGCAGTGGCGTCGGATAGGGAACGATCGGGACGCGCGTGCCGTCCATGCGCTCGAGAATGGACTCGCGGCCGTGCACGCTCACACCCTGCCTCAGCGCAATCTCGGTCGGACAATCGCCCAGGGTCGCCGGCGTGCCATCGGCGTAGTAGAAGCGGGCGAGGTCGGACCACCTGTCCGCGCCGAGCCTTGGGCTTCTCCCCCAAAGATTGATGGCGCTTTGATTGCAGTAGGTGATGCGGCCGTCCGCATCCGTGACATAGATCGCGGCGGGGAGCGCCCCCAGCAATTCGCGGAACGTGCGCTCGCTGTCTTGCAGCCTTGCTTGCGTCTGCTTGATGCCGGTGATGTCGCGCGTGACGCCTTGCAGGCCCAAGGGGCGGCCGTCATTGGCCCGCACAACAACGCCCTCGACCGCGACCCAGCGCTCCTCTTTCGCGTCGGGGCCCTCGGCGGGCGATATGATCCGGTACTCGGTCCCATAGCTGGAGCCGGTGCTGCCGGACGAGGCGAACAGCGCGTCGAGCCGCGGCAGGTCCTCCGGGTTCACGAAGCTTCGGGCCTGCGAGAGGGTTTGCGGCACCGCCCGCTCGTCGTGTCCATGAATTCTTTTGTCCCGCGCATCGTTCTCGAACCGGCCGGTCTCGAGATCTACGCTCCAGACGCCCAACTCGGCGCTGTCGAGCGCCAACTGCAGCCGATCGTTGGTGTCCTTCAGCTCGGCTTCCTTCTGGCGACGCTCGGCGAACAGCGCGGCGATGGCAAGCGTGCATGTCGATATCGCGAGCAGGGCCGCCTGCACCGCACGGACGCGGCTGCCAAACGGCACGTCCGGATCGCTCAGGTGGCCGACGTTGAAGGTCATGCTCAAGATCACGACCAGACCGAGGATGAACACGGCAGCGGCGGCGCACGCGGGACGACAGTGCGCGGCCGGCCAAAGCAGAATGGGAAGGAGCAGAGCGAAGAACAGAATGGTCAGTCCGTAGTCCCCGGCCGAGCTGAGGCCCAGGAGGCTGGCGAGCGTGAGAACCACGAGCGTTGCGCCACCCTCCATCGCCTCGTGACGGGAGGGCGGATCGTTCACGGTTTGAACAAGCCCGACGACGAGCGGCGCAACAATGACGACGCCGAGCGCGTCGGACGCAACCCAGTGCTGCCAGATGGTGAGCGGCGAACCTCCCGAACCTTGGAACAGGAGAAATCCGGCCGTTCCACCGATGCCCGAAAGCGAGGTCGCAATCGCCGTCGCCACGAGGAGGCCCGCCACACTGCGCAGGCTCTCCAGCCTGAAGTCGGAACCGAAGAAGCGCCTGGTCAATTCAGCTATCAACACGGCCTCGGCCGCATTGCAGACGGCAAAGATTGCCGTGCTGGCGAGGTTCCTGTCGCCCAGCAGATTGGCCGCGACCGTTGCCACCATCACCCCTGCGGCCACCGGCAATCGCGCCTTCGGGCCCAACGCGATCAATATTCCGGCCGAGATGCCGGCGGCGGGCCAGAAGACCGCCACGCCATCGGGTGCGGTCAGGAGCGCAAGGCCCAGTCGCGCGGCGAGGGCGTAGGCGACGGCGACGGCAACCGTGAGCCCGACCGCGCCGACCCATGACGTCGGCTCGCCCAGGACGCGCCGGCATTGCAGCGTCCCATTCGATGTGTGCCACTGCATGTGACCCCAGCCTCCTTGTCGCTAGAGCCCGGACGGGTGCAGGTGACGCGCTCGCGGCACGGGCGCAGGCGTTTGCGGTGCGCTCAGTGGAGCCGCCCGATGACCCTCGAGATCGCCACCATCAACTCCTTTGCGCTGAACGGCTTCTGCACGAACGCCGCCGCCTTCTGCATGGCAACAGGCGGCACCGCATAGCCCGAGACGACGATGAAGGGGATGCCGCGCGCGTGAAGGTCGTCGATGATCCCGGACGCCGTCTCTTGCTTGAGATTGATGTCGACCAGGGCAAGATCGAGCTGTTGCGAGGTGATCAGGCGCAGGGCGTCGGCGACGTTGGCCGCCGGTCCCACGACGCGAATCTCCACTCCTTCCAGCACCAGCTTCATGGCCTCGGCGACATGCCAGGCGTCCTCGACGACGAGGACCCGGGCGCCCTTCAAGGCGGACGTATCCGGTCTCGAGCCACGTGGATCAGGCGATGACATGGGTCTCCCTCGATCGAGCTGCTTGGGCTCAATCTCTACGTCGGCCAATGAATGGTTTCAGTGCCCCGGCGACCGCGCACTGTAGCCGGGCGAGAAGCGCTAGAGGATCGGTGAAAACCCGCATTCGGGGTCAAGGTCAATTGGGAGGCTCGCGCGGGCGGTCAGGCCCGGCCGCCGATGGTCCTACGGCGTCACGAGCTTGAGGCCGACGACGCCGGCCACGATCAGGGCGATGAAGAGGAGGCGCAGGGGCTCGGCCGATTCACCAAGGAGCGCGATACCCAGCAGCGCCGTTCCGACGGTGCCGATGCCCGTCCAGACGGCGTAGGCGGTGCCGACGGGCAGTGTGCGCACAGCAAGACCGAGCAGCAGCAGGCTCACGGCCATGGTTGCGATGGTCGCCACCGATGGCCCGAGGCGCGTGAAGCCCTCCGTGTACTTGAGCCCGATCGCCCAGCCGATCTCGAGCACGCCGGCGGCAACCAGAAGAATCCAGGCCATCGCCTCATCTCCTTTGGGATCGATGAGGCCGTCCCCATCAGGTTTGTCGCAAAGAGGAGCGGTGGCGTCCCCGCATCGGGCAATTTGGGACGGGTCGGCGAGCGTTCAAGCCTGAAGCCTGCAGCCTAGTGTCTTGGCACTCTCCTCTTGACACTGCTAACAGGCCTTCCTAATAGCAGGCGCGAGGCGCCAGCCGGTGGCCATCTGTGGTCCACCCGCTCCATCCGGGCGGTACCGCCCGGACAGCGCGTCTGCATGAACTAGGGAAATTCGGTTCTGAAACAGTGAGGTAGAGGCCATGAAATTTCGCCCTCTGCATGACCGCGTGGTCGTGCGCCGGATCGAAGAGGAAACCAAGACCGCTGGCGGCATCATCATCCCCGACACCGCCAAGGAGAAGCCGATG
>Ga0247829_10000572_pt1 | contig 14612 bp, 10 predicted proteins | sample 12C_Control_Day4_FD_207765 | JGI IMG/M metagenome (GOLD analysis project Ga0247829, IMG submission 207765) | Soil microbial communities from agricultural site in Penn Yan, New York, United States - 12C_Control_Day4 | ecosystem: Environmental > Terrestrial > Soil > Agricultural land | place... | reverse complement strand
GAGGACTATCGCAAGTGCGGTGAAGTGCCGCCGCCGCCGCCGGACTGGGTCGAAGCCGTCGCCGCCGTCGCCAACGTCAAGAGCGGCAGCGAGATGGTCCAGGGCATCCTCGAGGAGATCAAGCGCTCGGTGGACAAGATGCACGAGAAGACCCTGGGCGAGTACCGGCGTTCCTACGAGACCCGCCACAAGATCCTGGAAGGCTTCATGCCCTTCTGGCGCTCGGTCGACAAGACGCTGACCGAGGTCGACAAGAAGCTCACCGAGCTGCAGAACGGCGCGGGCGCGGTCGATGCTCACATGGAGAAGTACGAGGCGATCAACGCGAAGACCGACAAGGCCGAGCAGATGCTCACGGTCTCGGCGTTCACGCAGTTCGCCATCGCGCTGCTGGTGATGGCGGTCGCCGCGGGCGGCGCGTTCATCAACTTCAAGCTGATCGCGCTGCCGATGTCGGAGATGGTGGGCGCGGGTGATTACCTGACGAGCTCGCTGCGCACCTCCGAGGTGGCGGCGCTGGTGATCATCCTGGTCGAGGCCTCGATGGGCCTGTTCCTGATGGAAGGCCTGCGCATCACGCACCTCTTCCCCAGCATCGCCGGCCTGAACGACCGGATGCGTCGCCGCATGATGTGGATCGCGCTCGTGCTCCTGCTCACCCTCGCGGGTGTCGAGGCTGCCCTTGCGCTGATGCGCGACCTGCTCATCGCCGACAAGCAGGCGTTGCTGCAGTCCCTGGCGACCGCGGCTCCGACGGCGGTGGCGGATGGCTGGGTCGGCCGCATCCCGACCATCGGCCAGATGCTGCTCGGCTTCATCCTGCCGCTCGCGCTCGCCTTCATCGCCATTCCGCTCGAATCGCTGATCCATTCGAGCCGCACGGTCGGCGGCGTGCTGCTCGCCGCCGCGGTCGACGGCATGGCGCTTCTGCTGCGCATCGCCTCCAGCATCGTGCGGCGCATGGCGCGCGTGCTGATCACGCTTTACGACGTGGCGATCGTGCTGCCGCTGCTCGTGGAGCGCCTCGTGAAGCCGGCGCTTGCCGGTCGCCGGGGCACGATCGAGCTCGACGACTCGGCCCATCAGGTGCGTTAGCCCCGGAGGCCAACATGACCCGATACCTTGCATTGCTCGTAGTGCTCGGGCTGACCGCGTGCAGCGACCCGCGCAGCCATACCCAGGCGGTCTACATGCTGGTCGATACCTCCGGCACTTACGCGCTGGAGGCGGGGAAGGCGCAGGTGATCGTCAACTACCTGCTCGGCACGCTGCAGTCGGGCGACTCGCTAGCCGTTGCCCGCGTCGAGAGCCGCAGCTTCAGCGAGAAGGACATCGTCGCGAAAGCGACCTTCGACCGCCGGCCCTCGCAGGCCAACGCGCAGAAGCGCGCTTTCAGCGACACCACCAAGGTGTTCGTGAGCAGCGTGAAGCAAAGCCGCTATACGGACATCAGCGGCGGGCTGATGCAGGGCGCCGAGTTCCTGAATGAAACCGGCGCCGGCACCAAGACCATCATCATCTTCTCCGACATGCAGGAGGAGCTGGACAAGGTCACGGTGCGCGACATCCCGATGAACCTGAAGAATATCCGCGTAATCGCGGTCAACGTGGTGAAGCTGAAGACCGACAACGTCGACCCGCGGCGCTACTTCGGCCGTCTGGAGGCCTGGCAGAAGCGGGTGCAGGCCGCCGGCGCCACGGAGTGGCGCGTGATCAACGACCTCGAGCGGCTGGACGCGATCTTCTCGAAGGGCTGATTCAGAAGGCGCGGCCGAGGCGGAGGTAGGCGGTGGTCTTGCCGCCTTCGTCGCGGCCGTCGGCGATGCCCGCGCGCAGATTGGCGCCGCCGAGATAGCCGAAGCGCACTTCGGTCATGAGCTCGATGCCGTAGCCGCGGTGGTAATCCGGCTCGCCGCCCCGCGCCCACGCCGCGCCGACATCGAAGAACAGGTTGAGCGCCAGCCGATTCAAGCCCACCGGCGGCACCATGAGGTGGAGGTCCACGTCCTTCAGTGGAACGCGCCATTCCGCGGTCACCACGCGGGCGCGATTGCCGATGAGCGTCGGTTCTCCGCTGGTATAGCCGCGCAACGCGAATTCCCGCTGGTTGAGGATCGGCAGCAGGGTGGGCGGGTCGGAGAACGTGCCGCCGAGCTGGAACGGCTCGGCATCCGGCTCGCCCCAGGCTTCGTTCCAGTGCAGCGAGAGCACGGTGCGGGCTAGCGGAAAGTGCACGCGCGTATCGGCGCGATAGACGTCGCCCGAATACGCCGCGTGCAGGCCGTGCGAGGTCTCGGCGAACAGGCGCAACTGCAGCCCGGTGCTTGGGCCCTCCGACATCCAGAACTGGCGCCGGGTATCGATCCCGGCGACCAGGCCCAGAACACGCTCGTTCTGCGCGGTGGCGGTGAACTTGGGCGAAACGACGTGAAGCTGCTCGCGCTCGAGCGCCCCGCCAAGGCCCCAATAGATGCGCCGGTTAAGCGCGAGATGGCGCCAGGTCGAAACCCACTGCACCCCTTCGGAGATCTCGTAGGCCGCGATCTCGTCGGTGCCGTCCGTTTCCTTGACCACCATCGAACGATCGACGAGCAGGCCGTGCCGCCCGTCGTACAGGTAGGCAAGGTCGCCGGTCAGCTCGTTCTGCGTGAACTCGTAGGTCGCCGCCAGCGCGTACTGATGAAGTCCAAGGGCATCCTGGCCGAACGTGGCCGCACCGAGGGCAAACTTGCCGTCCGCGAGCTCGATCAGCGGCAGCCAGTTGCGCGGGAGCAGCGAGGACCAGGGCGCATAGGACCGGTCGGGCGCGGTCAGGCTGGTGACTGCCGCAGGCTCCGGCTGCTCGGGCGCGCGCGCCGCAAGCTGCTCAATGGGCGCCTCCGGAAGCTTGAGCAGGCGCAGGACGTCGCCATCGGCCTCGATCGTGGTCAGCAGCATTTCCCCGCGCTGCGGCGCGCTGATCTCGCGCACGCCATGCGCTGCCTCGGTCCAGCGCGAGAGCTGGCCGCCATCGCTCACTGACCAGACGTTGAACACCTTGCCGTAGTCCGCGACGAAGAACAGCTCGTCGCGATCGCCGAAGCGTGGTGAGTGCTTTGCAGCCGAGTCGGAGACCAGCGTCTGGGCCTGGCCGCCGCTGAGACGGATCAAAGACCAGCGGTCATTGCGCAGGCTCGTGACGGCCACCGATCCGCCCTTGGCGGCGATGCCGGTCAGCGCTTCGCCGGCGGCGGCGCGGTAGAGCACCTGGCCGTCCAGCGTAACGACTTGCGACTGACCGTCTTCGATCCGGATGGCGACCACCCGGCCATCGTCGAGCGCTACGGCGAGCCGGTAGCGGCCGCAATCGCTCAGACGCTTCAGGCGGCCGTCGGGTGCGACAAGGCTCAAATCGTAGTAATAGTTGTAGTTGCGGCAGATTTCCGGCTGGGCGAGCACGGCGTTGCCATTCGGCGAGAGGCTCAGCCGCGCGTCCTGCTCCACACCGCGCAGATCCTCCGGCTTGCTGCCCGGCACCTGCCTGACCACTTGCGCGCGCGTATAGCCGTCAAAGCGGATGTACCAGCGCGTGCCGTCGGGCGAAAGGCCGGGGCTGCTGAGCAGCCAGTCGCGCGCAAGCACTTCGCCTTGCTGCGCGGAAGACGCCTTGTTGCCGAAGCGGGCAACCAGCCAGCCCTGATACTCGGCCCAAAGCGCGTCCATGTTCTTGTGCGTGACGGTGAGCGGGTTGCTGTGCACGCGGTAGGGGATGATGTTGTCGCTGTAGGCGTCGATGTAATTCGTGATCGCGCTTTGCCCGTATCGCTCCTCGAGAAAGGCGAAGAAATAGGCGCCATACAGATAATCCCGGTTGAGCGGAAATCCGCGCCCGTCGGCGTTGATCTCCGCGAGCCGGCGGAATCCGCGCGCCGCCTCGGCGCGCATCATGCCTTCGAACGTGCTGTTGCCGAGGCGTCCGTAGCGGCGCGCCGGATCGGACTCGGCGTGCACCGCCAGGCCCTCGATGATCCAGCGCGGCTGCAGCGCGTTGGGGAAGAAGAAGGGGATGCGCCCGAAGACTCTGCGCAGTCCCAGGGGGCCGGCGTGCGCCTTGTCCAGGTGCACGATATGGAACAGCTCGTGCGTCAGCACGAGCTCCAGCCATTCCCGGTTCTGCAGCAGCTCGCCCTCGTCCGGCGTCGAGAGGAACACCATGGTGTAGTTGAAGGGGATCGGCGAGGCGAGGCCGTTGGCAAAGTCAGCCGAGTCGAGCACTACCACGTGGATACGCGAAGTCGGCTGCCAGCGCAGCAGCGACGTGATGCGCGGCAGGATGCGCTCGGCCGTGCCGGCTACGCTCCGCGCCTGCTCGCGGTGGCGCTCGGCGAAGTGCACCTGGAAGGCGGCGGTCTCGAGCGTGCGCCAGCGCAGTCCCGGGTCGACGAAGGACAGCTCGGCCCATTGCGCCGCGGCGGCGGGCACCCAGCCGACCAGCGCGATCAGTAACCAGCGTTTCAAAACGATTTGCACCTCCCCGGCGCGCGTCATTCTAATATCCGCTCTGCGAGGAGGAATGCATGAAATTACCTAGCCAGACGCGGCGCCGGCTGATCGCCGGCAGCGCCGCTGCCATCGCGCTCCATCCGCTGTTTTCACGCGCGCAGGGTTTCCCGTCGAAAAACATGCGCGTGGTCATCCCGACCGGGCAGGGCGGCGGCGCCGACCGCCTGGCGCGCGTGTTCGACGACTTCTGGGGGCCGTTGCTGAAGGCCAACTTCGAGTACGGCTTTTTCGCCGGCGCGGCCGGGCAGGTCGGCTACGAGCTTTACCTCAACAAGCGCGAGCGCGACGGCCACAACCTGCTCTTCGGCAACATGGGGCCGGAGATGATCATGTACGCGCTGCAGAAGCCGGCGTACCGCTTCCCGGAGGACTACCAGTACTTCTGCCGCCTGGACGTGGACGACAGCGTGGTCTACGTGCGCCGCCAGAGCCCGTTCAAGCGCCTGGAAGACCTGGTGGCGGAGGGCCGCAAGCGCGCGGTCAACGTCGCGGTCAGCCGGCTGCCGCACCCGGCCTCGATCGGCATGCTGGCGCTCGGTAACGCCGCGAAGGCGCGCTTCAACCTGGTGCCCTACGGCGGCGGCAACCCCACTTCGGTGGCGGTGATGAACGGGGAGGCTGATGCCGGCGCGCTGCCGATCGCCGGCGTGGTCGCGCTCGGCGACCAGATGCGCGTGCTCGGCGTGTTCAACGACGACGCCGCCAAGATGGCCAAATACAGCGGCAACGCGCCGGCGGTCAACAAGGTGTTCGGCACCAAGATCCCCCCGCTGTATTCGTCGCGCTCCTGGGCGATCCACACCGAGGTGATCGAGAAGTTCCCCGAGCGCTTCGCGCTGCTGGAGAAGACCGCGCGCCAGGTGTTCGACAACCCGAAGTACCGGGAGGAGTACGCCAAGACCGGCGCGCCGGTGGAGACCATCCAGTACGGCGATCGCAAGCTCTGCACCGAGTACTCCAGGGGCATGATCGAGCTCGCCAACGAATACCGGACCCTGCTGACGGCAAAGAAGTGAGGAAGCCGCTCGGCGCCGACCTGGTCATCCCGGCGCTGGCGCTGGGCTTCGCGGCCTACTTCTTCGTCTCCATCGCCGACCTCGCCTGGGAGGCGAAGGCGAACGGGATGGTGATCGGCGGCATCCTCGTCCTGCTGATCGCGATTCAGCTCGCGCGCATCGCCATCCGCGTGGTCAAGGGCAGGGCGAGCCTGGGCTTGAGCGGCCTGTGGGAGCCGCGCGAAGTGCTCGGCAAGCGGGTCGGCATGGTGCTCGTGACCATCGCATTCATCGCCACCCTGAGCTGGCTTGGACTCACGCTCGGCCTGCTGCTCTCGCTTTTCGCCGCGCTGTGGATCATGGGAGCGCGCGGCAAGGCGCTGGCGATCATTCCGGTGGTCGTTGCCGCGGCCGCCTATCTGCTGTTCGTGTACCTGCTGCAGTCCGACATTCCGCACGGGCCGATCGAGAGGCTGTTCTCTTGAGCTGGGATTTCCTGCTGCAGCAGTTCGGCACGCAGTTCGGCCTGTGGTGGGTGATCCTGCCCGCGATCCTGCTCGGCATCGTGGTCGGCATCCTGCCCGGCTTCAGCCCGCAGAACACGCTCATCATGCTGCTGCCGCTCACGCTGGCCGTGCCGGTGGAGCAGGCGATGGCCTTCATGATCGCGTTGTATTGCGCCAACCATCTCGCCGGCGGCATACCGGCGATCCTGGTGAAGATCCCGGGCTCGGGCGGCGCCGCCGCCACCACGCTGGACGGTTACCCGATGACGCAGAAGGGCCAGGCCCAGCAGGCGCTGGTGCTGTGCTTCACGGCTTCGGTGTTCGGCGGGCTGATCACCACCCTCGCCACCATCGCGCTGCTTCCGTGGCTGTCGCAGATCGGGCTTTACCTGCGTTCGGTGGAGATGGTGGTGGTGATGCTGTTCGGCCTCACGCTGATCGCGGTGATCGCCGGCAAGGATCCGCTGAAAGCGCTGATCGCCGGCTTCTTCGGGCTGCTGATCGGCGTCATCGGCACCGACCACATCTACAACACGCCGCGCGCCACCTTCGGCTTCCTCGAGCTGTACGACGGCGTGCCGCTGGTGCCGGCGCTGATCGGCCTGTTCGCGATCTCGGAAGCGCTCGTCATGATCGAGGAGAAGATGATCGTCGATCAGGCGGGGCGCGAGCGCGCGCTCAGCGCGCGCTGGTCGGATACGGTGGAAGGCCTGAAGCTGTCGCTGAAGAAATGGTGGCACATCGTGTGGACCTCGTTCGTCGGCCTGCTCATCGGCATCACGCCGGGCGCGGGCGCGAGCATCGCTTCCTTCGTCGCCTACCAGCAGTCAAGGCTGTGGTCGAAAACGCCCGAGCTTTACGGCAAGGGCATTCCGGAAGGCGTGATCGCGCCCGAGGCGGCCAACAACGGCGTGACCTCGGGCACGCTGGTGCCGACGCTCGCGCTCGGCGTGCCCGGCGGCAGCACGGCGGCCGTGATGATGATCGTGCTGCAATACCACGGCATGGTGATGGGGCCGCGACTTTTCGCCACCAACCCCGAGGTCGCCTACGGTGTCTTCGTGTCGATGGCGGTGGCGTACATCTTCATGATCTTCACCATCCTGCCGCTCGCGCGTTACATGTCGCGCGTCGTGCTGATCGAGACCACCTACCTGGCCCCGGTGATCATTCTGGTGACCATCGTGGCGGCGTTCGGCGAGCGGCAGTATCTCTTCGACATGGGGCTCGCGCTGGTCTTCGGCGTGATCGGCTACATCGCGCACAAGACCAGCTACCACGTCACCGCGATCCTGATCGGCATCCTGCTCGGGCCGCTGTTCGAGCAATACCTGGTGCGCGCGCTGCGCATCTCGCAGGGCGACCTGACGGTGCTGTTTTCTTCGACCATCGGCAACGTGCTGTGGGCGCTGCTGGTGCTGTCGCTCGCGCTGCCGCTCTGGCGCAGCTACCGGCAGCGGCAGCGTCAGACGGTGGCGTGAGCCGATCCGGGCGCCGGCACCAGCGCATCGCCGGCCGCATCGCTGAATGCCACGCCCTGCGGCAGGATGATTGAAACCGAACGCACGCGCTGGTGACGCGGGTCGGTTCCTGGCGGTTGCTTCCCGTCCTGCACCAGCGCTGACGCGGCCAGCAGGCGACGGCGCGCCACGACGATGCCCTGATCGGTGGGCACCAGGTTCTCGCGCGTGCGGTCCTGGATCGGCCCCATGCTTTCCTGGACCGAGGCATCCTGCATCGCGAAACCCTCGACGCCGGAGAAGCTGCGGCCGTCCTTCTGCGCCTGGCGATCCATTCGGTAATCGTTGTCCTTGTTGGCGACCGGCCGGAACGTCCCGGGAATCAGCGGCGTGTGAATGCCTTTGCCGCCCTCGAGCGCGCTGCGCTCGTCGGGCGTGAGCGGGCGCGCGGCATGGTGGTTGGTGCTCCATACCCAGCAGTTCTCGTCATTCAGCGGGACCCAGCAGTGGCCGCCGATCGGATGGTCGGCGCGCGGCGGAATCAGCGTGAAGGAAGGCAGGACCCACTGGGTTATGCGCCAGTAGCACCTGCCGTCGCCGGTATTACGCCGCGCGCCGATGTAGAGTCCGCCCGCCGACTCGACCACCTCGAAGTGCGGCCGCAGATCCTTCAGGTTGTACTCGTTGCCCTTGGCGCCCTTGAACAGCGGATCCACCGTCATCGTGTGCCGGTGGAGGAACGAGACGTGACTCGAGTCGATGCCGCCTTCCATCGCCTGCAGGTAATTGCACTCCTGCCAGCGCTTCGAGACGTAGCGGTGGCTCGCGGGAACCATGGCCCATTCGTGCTCGGGCAGGGGCGGCTGCAGCGCCGGCGGCCCCAGGTAAGTCCAGAGCACGCCGCCGCGCTCGACCAGCGGATAGGACTTGAGCTTCATGCGCCGGCATAGTCCCGGGTTGTCGGGCTCGGACGGGATCTCGACGCATTGACCGGTCACGTCGTACTTCCAGCCGTGGTAGGCGCAACGCAGGCCGCCTTCCTCGTTGCGACCGAACCAGAGCGACACGCCGCGATGCGCGCAGAACTCGTCCATCAGGCCGAGGCGGTTGCTGCTGTCGCGGAATGCGATCAGCCGTTCCGAAAGGAGCTGGACCCGCACTGGCGGGCAGTCCGCAGCCGGCAGCTCGGAGGCGAGCAGCGCAGGCAGCCAGTAGCGCCGGAACAGCTCGCCCATGGGCGTACCGGGGCCGGTCTGGGTAAGGAGCACGTTCTGCTCTGATCTCAAGGTCGCGTCTCCGGGACGCCGGAAAGTTTACTCCCCGCATTCTTCAGCGAGAGGCCGCCCGCGCCGAGCAAAAAGACGCCGGTGGCGAGGAACACGGGGATGGCGCCGAGCGCCGCGCCGAAGCCGCCGAAGAGCAGCGGCACGGCGATCTGGGTGACTTTGTTCGCCATGATGCGCATGCCGAGGGCTTCGCCCGAGCGCCCGGCGGGGGCGTGGTTGTAGGTGAGGATGATGGTGAGCGGTTGGGCCGAGCCGAGCGCGAGACCCAGCACGAACGCAGCCCCGGCGAGCAGCCAGGCGTCGCCCAGAAACGGAATCGCGAGATAGGCGAGCGCGGCGACGAACAGCGAGCCGGTCAGCACGCCGAGCTCCGTGTAGCGCTGGGCCAGCCGGTGCATGAACATGCGCACGATGAAGCCGGCGACCGCGTGACTCGACAGGATCATGCCGATCACCGAGGGCGCGAGGCCGATGGCGCTGCCGTAGATCGGCAGGTAGAACGAGAACAGCTCGATGCCGGTGAGCGTGACCCCGCTCATGATCAGCGTACGGCGTAGCGCCGGGATCGCGAGCAGGTCGAAAGCGCTTTTTCCCTGCGATTGCGCCTCGTGGTGCACGCGCTGAGGAATCAGGCCGCGGTGGACCATGGCATGGATGGCCGGAAGCACGGCGATCGCGGCAAGCAGCGCGAAGGCGGCGCGGTAGCTGCCGAGCTCGATGGCGAAGCCGGCGGCCGACGGACCGATGAACGCGGCGATCGAAATGCCGAGGGAGAAGGTGGCGAAGTTGCGCGTGCGTTCCGCTTCCGGGCTGAGCGCGCCGACCAGGCTGTGCACCGAGACATGAAAGAACACGTGGCCGAGCCCCACGAGCGCCGGGCACAGGAGCAGGCTGGTCATGCCGGGAAATGCCAGCGGAAGGGCGAGCCCGCCCGCCATGATCAGCGTGCCGGCGACGATCGGCGGGCGCACGCCGAAGCGGTCCGCGAATTGCCCGGCCGGTACTGCAAGCAGCAGCGGGAACGCGGCGAACAGCGCGGCCAGCACGCCGACCGTCGCGGCGCCCGCGCCGAGCTCGAGGGCATACAGCGAAACAGCGACCTTGCTGCCGCGCAGGCTGATCGACGTCAGCGCCGACAGCAGAACCACCAGGTAAACGGCCATCGTTGCCGCGCCAGTATACTGACTGCTTGAGCGCCGTTGTCCTTCCCCAGCCGCCCGTTGCGCGCACCGATTGGCGCGAGCTCTGGCTGATCACCGTCGGCCACGGGCTCACGCACTGGTATCCGGCGACGTTCTATCTGCTGCTGCCGCTCATCGGCAACGAGCTCGGCCTGAGCTACAGCCAGATCGGCCTGATCATGACCTGCAACTACATCGCGGCGGCGGTCGCCAACGTTCCCGGCGGCATCCTGGTCGATACCGTCGGGCGCAAGGGCCTGCTGATGGCGCTGTCGCTGTTCTGGATCGGGTTTCCGTATCTGCTGATCGGCTTTACCCACAGCTACGCGATGCTGCTCGTGTGCGTCGCGCTCGTCGGATTCGGCAACAGCCTCTGGCATCCGACGGCGATTCCCACCCTCGGCCGGCGCTACCCGGAGCGCAAGGGCCTGGTGCTTTCGATCCACGGCATGGGCGGCAACGTCGGCGACGCGATCGCCCCGATCGTGATCGGCGCCGCGCTGTCCTTCTTCGCATGGCGTGAAGTGGTCATGCTCAACCTGGTCCCGGGGCTGGTGGTCGCGCTGCTGCTGTTCGTGTTCCTCGGCTCGATGCGCCTCGGCGGCGCCAAGGGCGGCGAAGAAACGCAGTCATGGGCCAGCTACCTGCGCGGCGTGCTTGGCTTGCTGCGCAACCGGTCGCTCGTGCTGCTCTCCACCGGCTCTGCCTTCCGCACCATGACGCAGAGCACGCTGCTCACCTTCCTGCCGGTCTATCTCGCGCACGACATGGGATATTCGCCATTCTGGGTTGGCGCCTGCCTGTTCGCCCTGCAGGCGGCGGGCTTCGCCGCCTCGCCGCTGGCCGGCCACCTGTCGGATCGCCTCGGCCGCAAGCAGATCCTCGTCGGCAGCATGCTGTCGAGCGCGGTGGTGCTGGCCGCGATGGCGCTGACCGGCGGCTCCCCGCTCTTCATTGCTCTCGTCGCGGTGCTCGGCTTCTTCCTGTACGCGACGCGCCCGGTGATCCAGGCCTGGATGCTCGAATCGACGCCGAAGCACATGGGCGGATCGAGCATCGGCATCCTGTTCGGCGCCCAGGCCGTCGGCGCCGCGCTCGGCCCGATGTTTGGCGGGATGATTGCCGACCGGTACGGGCTGCTCGCGACCTTCTACTTTCTCGCCGCGACCATCGTCGTGGCCAACCTGTTCGTGGTGCCGGTGCGCAAGGAAGCCGCGGCCTAGATTCTGCGCAGCGCCCAGCAGTTGAACGCGGTGTAGGCGACGAAGGACACCAGCCAGAACAGGCCGACTTTTTCGAGCGTAAGCGCGTCGCCGGCGGCGAATGCCAGCGCCGCGAACAGCGGCAGCGAGAGCAGCTCGCCGAAAGCGATGGCACGGGTGCGCAGCGCCGCGTACAAGGCGAACAGCGCGATCCATGAGGCGATGCGCACCAGGCTGCCGGCGAACAGGAGCGCCACCGCCAGCGGGGAGGCCTGGAAGCTCGGGTCGTACAGCGCGGCGAGCAGGGGACGGTGCAGCGCGAAGAGAAGAGCGAACAGCCCCGCCGACGGCAACAGCACGACCAGCGCCGCTTCCCGCACCACGCGTCCCATCCCGGGCTTGGGGTAGGCGGCCGCCATGCGCGGCAGATACAGCACGGTCAGCACGCCCGCTGCGAGACCACAGACCCAGTCGCTGATGCGCCAGAGCGCCTGCACCACTCCGCTGTCATGCCAGGAGAGCGCCTCGCCGATCACGCCGCGCGCAACCAGCATCGACGCGGGACTGAGGATTCCCACGACGATTCCCGGGAGCAGGTAGCGCCGCAAGGTGTGATCGTCGGCGCGCGCGACGGCCTGCGCCCGATGCGGAACCAGGAGGAGCACGAGCGCCGGCACGGCCTGGGATAGCACGAGCATTTCCATCACAAGCACGCCCGGCGAAAGCGCGGCGGCGCTCACAGTCAGCACCGCCAACAGGGCTGCGAGCGCAAGCATCAGGTCGCGCCGCTGCAGGCCGAGCCAGAAATTGTTGATCACTCCATGGATCACCGCGGCGCATCCCGCGGCCGCCGCGAGCGCGAAAGCATGCGCTGCTGGCGCGCTGCCGCCGAACGCCTTCGGAAACAGCGAGCCGAGCAGGCCGGTGGCGAGCGCGATCGGCAACGACGTGCAGAGTCCTAGATAGAGCGCGCGTCGCAGGAACATCTGCTGCCGCTCTTGCCGCGTGGTTTGCGCGACGAGCACCGACAAACCCGCGCCCACGCCGGCGAGCGCCACGCCGGCGATCATCTCGATCACGGAAGCGAGCTGCGCCCAGAGCGCGACCAGCTCGCCGCCGCCGCGCAGCGCGAGGATCTTGTCGACGAGGGAACGGCCCGCCAAGCCGATGGCTGTGATGGCGAGCGTCAGCAGGAGTTTGGTGCGGTCGATGTTGTAACTTGTTCCGGCGAGCCGCCGGCTGCGCCTTATCTTTTCGTCGGGGTCAAACGACAGGGAATTCCGCACCGCGCCATCGGACAATAAATCACAGTTGATTCGTTGATCCGCGTAATAAATCACGCTATTCTGCGCCGGCAGACCTGAGCAACAGGTCGACGACTAGAAAAGCGGCTAAGCCGCTGAATTAGGAAAAAAATAGATGCAACGGGGTAAGGGGGGCCGGGGGGTTGCCGCGCGCCGACTTTGTTCGGCCCCAGCCGCTCGCGTCCAGCAAGCCCGCTTCGCCTCGCAGTGTCCGAGAAATGCGCCGTTGCGCCGCCGCGCCTGTCGTGCGCGCGTGACGGTCGCGCAAAAAAGAAATCGGGGAGTCAGGGAAATGAGCGTTCGCCTTTTCAGGGAGGGCGATGCGCGGGCGCGTATCGCCAAGCCGATCGTCGTCGCCGTGCTGTCGTTTTCATGCGCGCTCGCCATCGCCCAGCAAGCCCCCGATGCCGGGCAGCTTCTCCAGCAGCAGCGCGAGCCGCTGCGCCTGCCGCCGCCCGAGGACGACGTTCGCCCGCGTCCGCCCGAGCCCAAGCCCGCGCTGCCGGTTTCGCCGACGCTCAAGGTTCGCGTCACGCAGTTCACGTTCTCGGGCAACACGCTCTACACCAGCGAGGAGCTGGCCGAGGTGGTGCAGGAGTTCGTCGGCAAGGAACTCGATTTCGAGGGACTGAACGACGCGGCCACCAAGGTGCGCGCCTATCACCGCTCGCGCGGCTACTTCCTCGCGCAGGCGTATCTGCCCCAGCAGGCGATCCGCAACGGCTCGGTCGAGATCGCGGTGATCGAAGGGCGCGTCGGCCACGTGGAGCTGCAACGCCGCCCCGCCACGCGCCTCGCCGAGTGGCTGCTCGCCGGCATCCTGAACGCGCATCTCAAGTCCGGCGACATCATCACCGAGACCGGCCTGGAGAAGCCGCTCTTGCTGATCAACGACCTGCCCACCGCCGCGGTCACTTCCGAAATCCGCCCCAGCCAGACCGTGGGCGCGGCCGACCTGCGCGTCAACGTGGATCAGGGCGTGGGCTTGCTCAACGGCTTCGTGGATTTCGACAACCACGGCAGCCGGTTTACCGGCGAGTACCGAATCGGCTTCAGCCTGAACGTCAACAACCCGCTGGAGGTCGGCGACCAGCTCACGGTGCGCGCCTTCACCAGCAACGACGACATGAATTTCGGGCGCCTTGCATACCTGATCCCGATCGGATTCTGGGGCACGCGCATCGGCGCCAGCATCACCAAGTTCGATTACGAGCTGGGTAAGGACTTCGCCAGCCTGGGTGGCGACGGCGACGGCCTGGTCAAGAGCGTCTACGCATTCCACCCGCTGTATCGCACCCGCAACACCAACCTCATCGGCCAGTTTGCCTACGAGGACAAGCGCCTGCACGACCGCGTGGAGCAGTTCGGGACGGTCGAAGACCGCTTCATCGACTCGATCAAGGGCGGCGTGGTCGGCGACTTCCGCGACGGGATCCTCGGGGGCGGCCTCAACGCATTCTCGGTCACGTATACACAGGGTGACCTGAAGATCGCGCCCACCTCGCTCTCGGACCAGGATCAGAGTGCGAGCGGCCTGAAAACCGTCGGCACTTTCCGCAAGTGGAATTACGACTTCAAGCGCCTCAACCGCGTGACCGACAACATCAGCGTGTTGCTCGCGCTCACCGGCCAGCAAGCGTCGAAGAACCTGGCGTCGGCTGAAAAAATGTCGCTCGGCGGACCGAACGGCGTGCGCGCCTATCCGGTGGGCGAAGCGACCGGCGACAGCGGCAACCAGGTTACGGGCGAGGTGCGCTACATCATTCCGGGCTTCAGGCTGCTCGAAGCGGACGTCACCGTCAGCGCGTTCTACGACTGGGGCCAGGTCTACATCAACGAGAAGCCGCGCGACATCGACGTGCCGAACAAGCGCTCGATCGCGGGCGCCGGCTTCGGCCTGTCGCTCGGCAAGGAAGGCGACTTCGTTTTCCGAGGCAGCGCCTCGTGGAGCGCCGACGACGAGCAGCCGCAGGCGGATACCGCGCACCGCGTCCCGCGCGTCTGGGTGCAGGCGGTGAAGTGGTTCTGAGGCTTGTGACTTATTGCCGCTCATTGCGGTTTATTGCAATGCGCGCTAACCGACTAACTAGACTGGGTGATGCGCTGCATTACCGGTGATGTTGTAGGGGGGAGCAC
>Ga0247829_10000571_pt1 | contig 14612 bp, 15 predicted proteins | sample 12C_Control_Day4_FD_207765 | JGI IMG/M metagenome (GOLD analysis project Ga0247829, IMG submission 207765) | Soil microbial communities from agricultural site in Penn Yan, New York, United States - 12C_Control_Day4 | ecosystem: Environmental > Terrestrial > Soil > Agricultural land | place... | reverse complement strand
GCGTTGGTCGCGGTCGGCCAGCGCGCGGTCGGCGGCGAGACGGTGCTGGCCGACCTCAAGTCGACGGAGCCCGAGCGCGAGGCACGCGTGCAGTAGCGGCGCGGTCGAAGAAAGGGCAAGGACATCCCATGGACCATATGCTGCCGAGGCTGGAGGAGGGCGAGCGCCGCCGGCGGCGCCGGGTCTTGTTTCGCCACAGCCGCATCCCCGTGCGCATGCTCGTCCCGAACCTCTTCACGCTGCTCAGCCTCTGCGCCGGGCTGACCGCGATCCGCATGGCCATCGAGCTGCGCTACGAGTATGCGGTCGCGCTCGTTGTCATCGCCGCCCTGCTCGACGGTGTCGACGGCCGGCTGGCCCGGGCGCTGCGCGCCCAATCCAAGTTCGGCGCCGAGCTCGACAGCCTCGCCGATTTCGTCAACTTCGGCGTTGCGCCAGCCGTTCTCGTCTTCGTTTGGGGTCTCGGCGGGCTGCCACGGGGCTTCGGTTGGATCGTGGCCATGGTGTTTGCGATCGCGACCGGCCTGCGCCTCGCCCGCTTCAATACGATGATCGACGTCGAGAAGCCGAAGTGGCAGGCCGCGTACTTCACGGGCATGCCTGCGCCGGCGGGCGCGATCACGGTGCTTCTGCCGCTCTATCTCGACGGCCTGGGCCTCGTAGACGTGCGTGCCTGGCCCTGGCTGATCGCCGTCTACATGGTGGCGATGGCGGCGCTGTTGGTGTCGACCATCCCGACGTTCTCGGGCAAGCTCCTGGGCGAACGCATCGCCCGCGAATACGTGCTGCCGGCGTTCGTCGGCGTGGCTGCGCTCGTCGCCCTGCTCGTCACCTATCCGTTCGGCACGCTGACGCTCGTCACGCTGTTCTACCTTGCCTCGATCCCCTTGAGCTACGGGCGCTTCCACCAGGAGATGCAGAAGCCGGTGCCGCAAGCCAAGCCCGGCGTCGAGGCCGTGCCCCTTCCGGGCGAAGGTCCCGCTGCCGGCGATCTGGGGGCCGGCGAGACCAAGCACTGACGTCGGGCGCGTCGGTGCCACGCCGCTTCACGGCCGAAGTTTCGGGAGCAGCCGCATGGTCGCCACCGACAAGCTTTTCGCGGGCTCCATACCCGAGATCTACGATCGCTACCTGGTACCTCTCATTTTCGAGCCCTATGCGGCCGATCTTGCCGTTCGCTTGACCGCGTTTCGACCGCAGACGGTGCTCGAGACTGCCGCAGGAACGGGTGTCCTCACGCGCGCCATGGCGGCTGAGCTTCCCGCGCACGTCCGTATCGTTGCAACCGATCTCAATCAGCCGATGCTGGATCACGCGAGCGCCAGGCTCGGCCCTGACAGTCGGATCAGTTGGCATCAGGCCGATGCGTTGGCCTTGCCGTTTGCAGACCAGAGCTTCGATGCCGTGGTGTGCCAGTTCGGCGTCATGTTCTTCCCCGACAGGGCGCAAGGGTTCAGGGAGGCTCGTCGCGTGCTGCAGCCTGCCGGTCGGTTCCTCTTCAACGCCTGGGACCGCATCTCCGAGAACGCCTTCGCCGAGGTTGTGACGGAGGCGCTGGCGGGGCTTTTCCCGGACGATCCTCCAAGATTCATGGCACGGACGCCGCACGGCTATCATGACGTGGAGCGCATCCGGACCGATGTCGAGGCGGCGGGATTTCGTCGCATCGCCATCGAGACGCGGCAGGTCACGAGCAACGCCCAGTGCGCCCGCGACGTCGCCATCGCCTATTGCCAAGGGACTCCGCTGAGAAACGAGATCGAGGCTCGCAACGCCTCGAGCCTGCAGGAGGCGACCGAGGTCGCAATCCAAGCGCTCACGCAGCGATTTGGGAGCGGCCCCATCGCAGGCCGAATGGCAGCCCACATAGTCGTTGCAGACGGCTAGCCCGACGCTGGGCCGCTACCTCTGCTGCATCCGGTCGCGGATTGCGCGCATGGCGGCGGATTGACCCGACGGTGCGGCTGCTGGCGCGGCCGCCGGAGGCTCGCGGCGGATCGAAGGAAACTCGCGACGCTCCGGCGTCCCCTCGCGTGGACGCGCGGGGCGCTCGTCGGCGGCGGCCGGCGTACTGGCCGGGTCCGCGCCGGCCTGCGTACCGATGTTCATGGCTTCCGCGAACATCGCCATCTGCTGAGCGGCATCTGCGGCGGAGGCGCACGAGGAGTTGCGCCAGCGCTCGACGATGCCCTCGAGGAAGCCGTCGTCGCCGACCGAGCGCTGCCACTTCTCGGTGAAGCTCGCCGTCGAGCTCCTGGGCATGCAGTGCTTGGGCAGCTCGTCGAACTTGATGCGTACGGGCAGCGTCACGCCGTCGCCGAAGGCGATGGCCTCGCGCTGGCCGAGCGCGGTCAGGAACTCGAGCAGGCCAGAGCCCGTGTCGGCGATCGCCGATTTGACGATCTCCTGGTCGCGGTCGTTCGACATGCGCAGCGCGAACACGGTGTTGCACTGCGACAGGATGGTGGGGTCGATCTCGGCCGGGCGCTGCGTGACGACGCACAGCGAGGCGCCGTACTTGCGACCCTCCTTGGCGATCTTGGCGATGGCCCGCTTGCAGGGCTCGAAGCCCAGATTGGCCTTCGCCGGCACGTACCGGTGCGCTTCCTCGCAGACGAGAGTCACAGGCACCTTGCCTTCGCTCCACAACGCGAAGTCGAAGGTCAGGCGGCAGAGCACCGATACGACGACATTGGTGATCTCGGCGGGCAGGCCGGTCAGCTCCAGAATGGTGATCGGCTTGTCGTTGACGGGCACGCGGAAGATGCGGCCCAGGATCTGTGCCATGCTGTCGAAGACCGTCACCGACCCGAACATGAAGGCATAACGCGGGTCGAGGCAGATGATCTCGAGCCTGGTCTTCAGGTTGCGGTAGGGGGACAGGTCGCGCTTGTTCTCGAGCTTGCCCATCCGGTCGTCGATGGTCTGGGTCAGGTCCGAGATGCGGTAGGGGACGGGGGTGTCGACCGTGTATTTGGTGTCGCTCGATCGGCGCAGGCCGACCTCGCGTGCGTTGCCGCGCCCGGCGCCGTAGCGCGCCTTGGCGAGCGGGATCAGCTCCTGCAGGATCTCCACCTCGGCCTTGCGCTCGACGGGGTCGCCGATGATCACCTCGACCAGCTCCTCGAAAGTGAGGAGCCAGTAGGGCAGCTGCATGTTGCGCTGGTTGATGACCTCGGCCCAATCGCCAAAGGCCGGCGCATACTCGTTGTGGGGGTCCAGCAGAACGATGTGCGCGGCGGGGTTCTGCTGCAGGATCGAGCGCAGGATCAGCGCGGTGGTGCAGGACTTGCCGGTGCCCGTGGTGCCGAGAATGGCGAAATGCTTGCCGAGCAGCTCGTCGACGCGGATGGTGGCGGCGATCGAGGGATCCTGGCGGATGCAGCCGACCCGCACCGAGGCACGCTTGTCGCCGCAGAAGGCCTGCTCGAGCTCGACGCGCGAGGCAACACGCACGCGGTCGCCCAGCGTCGGATAGACGGACACGCCGCGGTTGAAGGTGGCGACCCGTCCGTTGCCGGCCTTCACCAGCTCGCCGACGAGGCCGAGCTCGGCGATCCACAGCTCGCTGTCACCCTCGCGCTGGGCGGGCACGGGCACGTTCAAGGCCGAGACGATGGCAAGCACGACCGTGCTGGCATTCTCGATGGCGAACAGGGTGCCCATCTCTGGCCGCTCGGCGGGCCCGCTCAGCCGGTCCGCGCCCGCCTTGGGGCCGTCCAGGAGCACGATGCACTTGGCGCCGGTCACGGATACGATGCGGCCGATCGATTGATCGGTGGCGATTTCCGGCCGTGGCAGGACGGACGTCATGTTGGGAGGGTCCTTCGTGTCCGATCGAACAGGGTTGCGTCCGGGCTTTCCCAGCTGCCCACTTGCGATACGTCGAAGCGTGAAGGCAGCCGGACTGTAACTTCGGTGCCGCGCGAGCGCTCGCTGCGGATCGTCAGGGCTCCGCCGTGCAGCTGCGCCAGGGCCTTGGCTATCGGCAGGCCCAGTCCCGTGCCGTCCCGCCAGCGCGCCCGGCTCGAATCCACTTGGGCGAATGGCGTGAGGGCCACGGCAATCTCCCCGCTCGTCATGCCGAGCCCGGTGTCGCGCACGGTGACGGCCACTCCGCCGTCCTCCGAGGGGCGCGCCATGAGGCTGACGGAGCCGCCCGACGGCGTGAACCTGACGGCGTTGCTGATCAGGTTGGCGAAGATCCGGTGCAGCTTGGCCGGATCGCCCTTGACTGTCGGCAGCTCGGGGTCGATATCGCAGACGAGCTTGACCTCGGCCTCCAGCGCGGCCTGCCCGAAGGTGGCCGCCGAAACCTGGAGAATCTCGTCGAGCGCGACCTCGCGCGCATCGATCGTGTACTTGCCGCTCTGCATCTTCGAGATGTCGAGGATGTCGTTGAGGACGGCGAGGAGATGGGTGGCGGCATCGCGGATGAGATCGGCGTACTCGACGACCTCCTCCGCCTTCAACGGCCGCTGCTGATGCTCCCCGATCAGCTTGGCGAAGCCGATCACGGTGTTGAGCGGCGTCCTGAGCTCGTGGCTCATGTTGGCGATGAACTGGGATTTGACCTGGCTCGCCAGCTCGCGCTCGATGCGCGCCTGGTGCTCGGCGAGCCAAGCCTTGTGCCGCAGCACCGACTCGGCGAGGAGCGACGAGTACTCGGCCATCAGCGAGCTTTGCTTGCTCGGCCCTACCGCACCACTCAACATCATCGGACGCTCACCCAGCCCACCAGCCTTCGAGACTAGGTGCGAGAGCATAACTTGAGGTTAATGCGGAAGAATGAGTGATAGCGATCTTGCTAGCCTCCCCTTAAGCTTCGGGTGTTCGACCGATGCACCGAGGGCCCTGAAAACCCCGACTACAGCATCGCCGCACGGGCGTGAACCCTCTGTTAGGGTTGCTTGCAATGGGCCCCGAGTGTAATTCCTCCGTGGAGGCCGCACTTAGATAAGTGGCGGGACGGGGGAGCAACGCGAATCGAGTTGGATAGGAGCTTTCACATGACCCTTCGTATCGGCGAGACTGCGCCCGACTTCGAGGCAGAGACGACCGCCGGCCGCATCAAGTTTCACGACTGGATCGGCAACTCCTGGGCCGTGCTGTTCTCGCATCCCAAGGACTTCACGCCGGTGTGCACCACCGAGCTCGGCTACATGGCCAAGATCAAACCCGAGTTTGAGCGCCGCAACGTCAAGATCATCGGCATCTCCGTCGACCCCGTCGACCGGCACTCCAAGTGGGCCGACGACATCAAGGAGACGCAGGGCCACGCGCCCAACTATCCGATGATCGGCGACCCCAAGCTCGAGGTCTCCAAGCTCTACGGCATGCTGCCGGCCGAGAGCGGCAGCTCGAGCGGGGGCCGCACGGCCGCCGACAACCAGACCGTGCGCAACGTGTTCGTGGTCGGCCCCGACAAGAAGATCAAGCTGGTGCTGGTCTACCCGATGACGACGGGGCGCAACTTCGACGAGGTGCTGCGCGTGATCGATTCACTCCAGCTCACGGCCAAGCACAAGGTGGCAACGCCCGTGAACTGGAAGCACGGTGAGGACGTCATCATCGCTGGCTCCGTCACTGACGAGGAGGCCAAGAAGACCTACCCGCAGGGCTGGAAGGCGCCCAAGCCCTACATCCGCATCGTGCCGCAGCCGCGCTAGCGAGCGGGTTGCCGGTCCGTCGTTACGTTGCGGGGCGCAGCGGTCGCTGCGCCCCGTCTGTGTTCGGGCCTCCGTGCGCGCTCTGATAGGTGTCGAGAGCATGTCTTCCCACGCGGATGAGCTATGGTAGAATGAAATGGGCAAGTTTTCCGCGGAGGCAGCAATGATCTTCCGTCAGCTCTTCGACAGCGTGTCCTCGACCTACAGCTATCTGCTCGCCAGCCGGCGCGGCGGCGAGGCGCTGATCATCGATCCCGTGCTCGAGCGGGTCGACCGCTACCTGCAGCTCGTGAAGGAGCTCGACCTCAAGCTGGTCAAGGCCGTCGACACGCATATCCACGCTGACCACATCACCGGTCTCGGCGCGCTGCGCGACCGCACCCACTGCATCACGGTGATGGGGGAGATGGCCAAGGTGGACGTGGTCTCGATGCGCGTCACCGAGGGCGACAAGCTCACCATCGAGGGCCTGGCGCTCGACGTGCTCTACACGCCCGGCCACACCGACGACTCCTACAGCTTCCTGATGGGCGACCGCGTGTTCACCGGCGATACGCTGCTGATCCGCGGCACGGGGCGCACGGATTTCCAGAACGGCAGCGCGCAGTCGCAGTACGACTCGCTGTTCGGCAAGCTGCTGAAGCTGCCGGAGGATACGCTCGTGTTCCCCGCCCACGACTACAAGGGCGACACCGTCTCCACCATCGGCGAGGAGAAGCGCTACAACCCGCGCCTGCAGGTGAAATCGGTCGACGAGTACATCGACCTGATGGGCCAGCTGAAGCTCGCCAACCCCAAGATGATGGACGTGGCGGTGCCGGCCAACATGCGCCAGGGCCTGGCCCAGGACGAGATCGCGCGCAAGGGCTGGGCGGTGACGCCGCAGCAGGCGATGGGATTCGTCGGCCAGCCCAGCGTCGCGCTGATCGACCTGAGGGAGCGGAGCGAGCGCGAGAAGCACGGGCTGATCGCGGGCTCGGTGCATGCACCCTACCCTGACCTGCAGGAGAACATCAGCCCCGGCGGCATGCTGCACGAGCTCGCCTGCGCGACGGGCAAGCGCATCGTCTTCTACTGCGCCTTCGGCGAGCGCTCCGCCATGGCGGTGCAGGCGGCCCAGGACGCCGGCATCGCCTCGGCGTGCCATATCCACGGCGGCATCGACGCCTGGCGCAAGGCCAACGGCGCGCTGGTGCGGTAGTGTAGGGGGCCGCATTGCGGTGCCCTTCTCCCCCTGGGGAGAAGGTGCCCGAAGGGCGGATGAGGGGGCCTTCGGGTGACGTAGTAGCCCCTCACCAGTTCGGCCGAATGACTTGCAGCCTCGCCATGAAGCGTCTCGTTCGACTCTGAGCGACGCGTGCCGAGGCTGCAAGTCATGGCCTCACGTCCTCTCCCCCGGGGGAGAGGGTAGCGACACGGAGGACGTCCATGAAGCTCAGCGCGCGCAATGCCATCAAGGGCAAGGTCGCCAGCATCGACCGCGGCCAGGTGACCGCGATCGTGCGCATCGACATCGGCGGCGGCAACACCATCACCTCGTCGATCACGATGGCAGCGCTGAAGGACTTAGGGCTAAAGAAAGGCTCCGAGGTGACCGCCGTCATCAAGGCGAGCGAGGTGATCCTCGGCGTCGACGAGTAGACGGTTCGCCGGCGCCGATGCCGCCACTGGGCGCGGTCAGATGACCTTGCGTTGCCGCATGTCCTTCACTTCGGTGCCCGAGCTGCCGAGCCATTCGCCGTAGACGGCCTCGCTGTCGCCGCCGTGCACGGGCGAGGGCTTGATGGGCACCTTCGTGTCCGACATGCGCAGCGGCCAGCCCGCCACGGTCACAGGGCCGCGCACGGGATGGTCGATGACCTGCATCATGCCGCGCGCGTGCAGGTCCTTGTCGTGCAGCAGCTCCAGCGTGTTGAACACGGCCCCGCAGGGGACGCCGGCGCCGGCGATGACCTCCGTCACCTCCTGCTTGGTGCGTTTCGAGGTCCATTCCGTGATCGCTGCGTCGACGGCTGCCTGGTTCTTGAAGCGGGCAGGCCCGTCGACCATGCGTGGGTCGTCGAGCAGGTCCTCGCGCCCGATCGCGCGCACCAGGCGGCGCCAGTGATCCTCGTTGCCCCTCGAGCAGAAGATGTAGGCCCAGTCGTCGATGCCGCCCGGAGCGCACTTGTAGAGCCCGCCGGGCGCCGTGCCGACGACGCCGTTGCCGCCGCGCGGGAGCAGGTCGGTGCGCGCCGCCTGCCGGCTCATGGGCGTGCGGCAGTAGTTGAGCATCGCATCGCGCATGGCGATCTGGATGTGCTGGCCGCGGCCGGTTGCCATGCGCTGGTAGAGGGCGGCGAGGATGCCCATGGCGCACAGCATGCCCGTGCCCGTATCGCCGATGGTGGGGCCGGGCCGCACCGGCGGCGCGTCGGCGAAGCCGTTGACGCCCATGGTGCCGCCCATGGCCTGGGCGATCATGTCGAAGCAGAGGTAGTTGGCGTGCGGGCTCTCCGGCGCGAAGCCCTTGACCTGGGCGAAGATCAGTCGCGGGTTGATCTCGGCGAGCTTCGGGTAGTCGAAGCCGAGGCGCGCGAAGGTGCCGGGCGCCATGTTCTCGACCAGTACGTCGGCCTTCTCGATCATGCGCCGCAGCAGCGCCTTGCCTTCCTCGCTCTTGAGGTTGCAGGTCACGCTGCGCTTGTTGAGATTGTAGTAGATGAAATAGTGGGAGTCGGCGTCGGGGCGGTCGGTGAAGCCCCAGCGCCCCGGCTCGCCGCGATTGGGCTCCTCCACCTTGACGACATCGGCGCCGAGCCAGGCCAGGGCTTCGGTGCAGGAGGGGCCCGCCTCGAACTGGGTGAGGTCGAGCACCTTGATGCCCTCGAGCGCCGGCGCGGTGCCGGCGGCGGGGTCCTGCTTGGTCACTTTGTCCTGCATCGTTTCACTCCCATTCTTGCTTGTCGCAACACTTGAACCGCAATCGACGCTTTCGCCAGGCTCGGCTAGCCGGCGTGGCCCTGGCCCAACACCTCCCGGGCGATGATCTTGCGCATGATCTCGGAGGTGCCGTCGAGGATGCGCACCACGCGCACCTCGCGCCAGATCCGCTCCACGGGGAGCGACTTGGCGTAGCCCGAGCCGCCGAACATCTGCAGCGTCGCGTCGGCGACCCTGAACACCATGTCGGCGCCGACGTACTTGGCGAGCGCGCTCCTGGCCGTGCGCTGCTGGGGCTTGGTGTCGTAGGCCCATGCGGCTTCGCGAGAAACGAGCCGCGCCGCATGCAGGCTCGCGTACATGTCGGCGATCTGCCATTCGATGCCCTGGTTGGCGGAGAGCGGCGCGCCGAACTGCTTGCGGGTCGTGACGTGGCCGACGGCGAGCTCCAGCAGGCGCTCCGCAGCACCGACGCAGTAGGCGCCCCAGCACACGCGGCCCGCGTCGAGGCACTTCATGGCGGTGGCAAAGCCGCGGCCCTCGGCTTCGCCAAGGAGGTTGGCCGCGGGTATGCGGCAATCCCGGAAGATCACCTCGGCGTGGCCCGAGCCGTTGCCGGCCAGCATCTCGGTTGCCTCGCCGATCTCGAGTCCGGGCGTGCCCGCCTCCACCAGGAACGCCGAGATGGCGCCCCTGGGATTGTCGGAGCGCGTGCGCGCGAACACGGTGAAGAGGCCGGCGACCGGTGCGTTGGTGATGTAGATCTTGCGGCCGTTGAGGACGTAGTGGCCGCCGTCGCGAACTGCAGTCGTGGCGATGCCTCCTGCGTCCGATCCGGCGCCGGGCTCGGTCAGCGCGAAGGAGGCGACGATGCGGCCGCTCGCCAGCTCAGGCAGCCAGCGGCGGCGCTGCGCCTCCGTGCCGTCGAACTCGATGCCCTTCGAGCCGATGTGCACGTTGACGCCCGAGACGTAGTAGTAGGCGATGTGCGCCTTCGCCAGCTCCTGCAGCGCGAGGCAGGTACCGAGCATGGTGAGGCCGAGGCCGCCGTAGGGCTTGGGCGTGTTGAGGCCGTAGAGGCCCATGCGTCTGAGCCCGTCGAGGGCGGACGGCGGGATGACGCCCGTCTTCTCTATTGCCGCATCGTGCGGGGTGAGCTCCGCGGCGACGAACGCGCGGACGCGGCGCTGCCAATCGGCAAGGTCTCTGGGCAGGTCGAAGTCCACGCGACCCTCGAGCCGAATGCTATCCTCGTTACTTACCCGAAGCCTCGCGCCAGGCGAGGAGCCGGCGGATGCCCTCGCGCATGTCGACCTGCGGCTTCCAGCCGATGATGCTCTCGGCGGCGGTGTGGTCCATTTTCCAGGCGCCGCCGGCGCTCAGCTGCACCTTGCCCGGATCGGGCTCCACGTGCTCGGGCACGAGGTCCTTGCCGGCGAGCTCGGTGACGAGGCGCACGATCTCGAGCGTCGTTGTCGGCTTGGGCCCCGAGATGTTGACGGCGACGTTGGTGGCATCGGCGGCGAACGCCGCGGCATTGGCGCGGGCCGCGTCGCTGACATGGACGAAATGCTTGGTGTCGGCGCCGTCGCCGACGACGCGGGGGCGCAGGCCCTGACGCACGCGGTCGTGCGTCTCGATGATGTAGAGGGCGTTGGTGGCGCGGTAGTGCTGGCGCTCGCCGTAGACCGTGGAATAGCGCACCGCCACGTAGTCGAGCCCGCGCTTGAGGTGGGCGTCGCGGCAGAGCTGCTCGCCGATGATCTTGGTGGCGCCGTAGATGATGGCGCCCGTCGGCGCGCCCCAGGTGAGGAAGGGCGTGGTCTCCACGAGATCGCCCTTGAGGCCGGGTCCGTAGCCGTAGACCGCGCTCGAGGAGGTGAACACCATCTTCTTCACGCCGTTGAGGCAGCAGGCCTCGATCACGTTCTGCGTGCCCCGCAGGTTGACGTCGAGGCCCATCCACGGGTCGCGGTCCATGGTGATGGACATGAGGGCCGCGAGGTGCAGGACGCCGTCGACGCCCTTGGTGGCGGCGATGATCTGCGGCAGCCGCATCACGTCGCCCTGAACGAGCTTGAGCCGCTTGTCGCCCTCCAGGTGCTTGATGTTCTCGGCCGAGCCCTGGAAGAAGCTGTCGAGGATCAGGACCTCGGCGGCGCCCTCCTTCAGGAACAGCTCCGCGCTCGCCGAGCCGACCAGGCTCGCACCGCCCACAATCAGGAAGCGGTTGCCTTTGATGGGCAGGGACCGGCCTTGCGAAGCTTTTGCGGCAGTCATGGCGGCGTCCGGATCTGGCTGGGCGAGGTCCCGACAATGACGCCTCGGGGCGGCTACCACAAGGGTAGCTTCGGCTGGGATGTTGCCAGCGCATGGCTCAGCCGACACAATCACATCTCTTGCACCGGAGGATCCCTGTGGCTGACGCAAAGGTTGCCCTCGTCATCGGCGCAGGCGATGCGACCGGCGGGGCCATCGCCAGAAGGTTCGCGCGCGAGGGTTTCGTTGCCTGCGTCACCCGCCGCAACGTCGACAAGCTCGCACCCCTCGTCACCCGCATCGAGAGCGAGGGCGGGCGGGCGCGCGCGTTCGGCTCGGACGCCCGCAAGGAGGAGGAGATGGCGGCGCTCGTTGCCACCATCGAGCGCGAGATCGGCCCGATCGAGGTGGCGGTCTTCAATATCGGCGCCAACGTGCGCTTCCCGATCCGCGAGACCACATCGCGGGTCTATTTCAAGGTGTGGGAAATGGGCTGCTTCGCGGGCTTCCTGATGGGGCGCGAGGTGGCGAAGGTGATGGTTCCCCGCGGCCGCGGCTCGATCCTCTACACGGGCGCGACTGCGAGCGTGCGTGGCAGCGCCGGCTTTGCGGCTTTCTCCGGCGCCAAGCACGCGCTGCGCGCGCTGGCCCAGAGCATGGCGCGCGAACTCGGCCCCGAGGGCATCCACGTTGCGCACATCGTGATCGACGGCGCCATCGACACCGAGTTCATCCGCTCCAACTTCCCGCAGCGGTACGCGCTGAAGGAGCGCGACGGCATCCTCGATCCCGACGCCATCGCCGAAGCCTACTGGCAGCTGCATACGCAGCAGCGCAGCGCCTGGACGCACGAGCTCGACCTGCGCCCCTGGCTGGAGGCGTGGTGATGCGTCGCCTCATGCGCGGCCCGGTCCCCCTCCCCCTTGCGGGGAGGGGCTAGGGGTGGGGGTCAAATGTGATGGCAAACGAATACGCCAGGTATCTGCGCAAGAACAAAACCTCGGCTGAGCGCCGACTTTGGCGAGAGCTGCGGCCGTTGAAGCAGGTTGGTTTCAAGTTTCGCCAACAGGTGCCGATCGACCGTTTCATCGTCGATTTCGCCTGCCTGTCGCAGCGGCTCATCATTGAGGTCGATGGGGGTACGCACAGCTCAGAGGCGGAGCTGCGGAAAGATGCTGTGCGAGAGCGATACCTCCGGGATCAAGGCTTCCGCGTTCTGCGATTTTGGAATGCGGATGTAAGGGAGAACATGCAAGGGGTCATGGACACTGTCGTCGCTGCACTCGAGACCCCCACCCCCGACCCCTCCCCGCAAGGGGGAGGGGAGACCCTCGGGGCACGCGCAGCGGCCCGCAACAACGAACGCTGAGGAGACGCGCATGACACCCAAGGTGGAGTTTCACTTCGATTTCGGCAGCCCCAACGCCTACTTCTCGCACAAGCTGATCCCGGGCATCGAGCAGCGCACGGGCTCCAAGTTCGTGTATGTGCCGATCCTTCTCGGCGGCGTGTTCAAGGCCACCGGCAACGTCGCGCCGATGGTGGCCTTCAAGGACGTGAAGGGAAAGCTCGCCTACCAGCGGCTCGAGACGCTGCGCTTCATCAAGAAGCACGGGCTCACGCGCTTCAAGATGAACCCGCACTTCCCCGTCAACACCGTGCAGGTCATGCGCGGCGCGGTGGCGGCCGAGGCGGATGGCCAGCTCGAAAAATACGTCGATGCCGTCTTCCGCTTCATGTGGGAGGACGAGAAGAAGATGGACGATCCTGAGGTGATCCGTACGTCGCTCGACGGGGCCGGCCTTGACGGCGCCCGCACGCTCGCGCGCATCCAGGAGCAGGAGGTGAAGGACCGACTGCTCAAGAGCACCGAGGCCTCGGTTGCCCGCGGCACGTTCGGCGCGCCCACGTTCTTCGTCGGCGACGAGATGTTCTTCGGCAAGGACAAGCTGCGCGACGTCGAGGAGGAGATCGCGGCGGCGAAGGCGCGGTGACCCCTCACCTTGCTCCGGAGCTTGTTGCTGCCCCTCACCCCGACCCTCTCCCCATGCCGGAAGAGGCATCGGGAGAGGGGGCTTACATCGCGTCGTAGTCGAGCACGAGCCGCTCCGATTTCGGCACGGCCTGACAGGTGAGGATGAAGCCGCGCTCGATCTCCCAGGGCTCCAGGCTGTAGTTGACGACCATGTCGGCCTTGCCCTCGACCACCTTGGCGCGGCAGGTGCAGCACATGCCGCCCTTGCAGGAGTAGGGCACGCGGATGCCGGCCGCGAGCGCCGCGTCCACGACCTGGCCGCCGGGCGGCACCATGAAGCGGTGGCGCAGCCCATCGAGGATCGCGATCACCTCGGCGCCTTGGGACGCTCGCGCTGGCGGTTGTGGCTGCCCCTCACCCCGACCCTCTCCCCGCGAGCGGGGAGAGGGAGTCACGCTTTTTGCGCGATAGGCGCCGCCGCCGGGGGCGAAGAACTCGTGGTGTACGCGCTCGCGCGGGACGCCGAGAGCCAGGAGTGCGTTGCGCGTCTCCTTGATCATCGAGCCCGGCCCGCACAGGAAGAAATGCGCCACCTCCTCCGGGTTGAAGAGGCTCGCCGCGAGCGCCTTGACCTTGTCGCCGGTGATGCGGCCCTCGAACAGCGGCGCGCTCGACTCCTCGTTGCGCGAGAGTACGTAGAGCAGCGTGAAGCGGCGGAGGTAGCGGTCCTTGAGGTCCTCGAGCTCGCGGCGGAACATGATGCTGTCGGGGCCGCGGTTGCCGTAGACGAGGGTGAAGCCAGTCTCGGGCTCGGTTGTGAGGCCATGCTCGATCATGGCGAGGAGCGGCGTGATGCCGGCACCGGCGGCGAAGGCGACGATGTGGCGCGCGCGCCCGTCGCTCTCAGGCAGCACGAAGCGCCCGGCCGGCGGCATGACATCGAGCATGGTTCCGGCGGAGAGGGTGTCGTTGGCCCAGTTGGAGAACGCTCCGCCGGGCACGCGCTTGATGGCGACGCGCACGCAGGAGCCGCCAGGCGCGCGGCAGATCGAGTAGGTGCGGCGCTGTTCCGCGCCATCGATGCTGGCACGCACAGGCAGGTGCTGGCCCGGCATGAAGCGGAACGCGTCGGCGAGCGCCGGCGGCACCTCCAGCGTGACGACAACGGCATCCGCCGTCTCGGGCGCGACCTCGACGATCCTCAGCGGCTGGTAGTCGTGCATTGCGCCCTTCGGTCCGGCAATGGGCTCAGAGACACTTGAAATAGTCGAAGGGCTCCGCGCAAGCCTCGCAGCGCCACAGGGCCTTGCAGGCGGTCGAGCCGAACTCGGAGATGCGGGAGGTGTCGGTCGATCCGCACTTCGGGCAGGCTACGGTCTCCTCGGCGAACAGCGAGCGGACTGCTGCTCCACGCGCCGGCGGCGCGATGCCGTAGTCGCGGAGCTTGCGCCGGCCGTCCTCGGTGATGTCGTCGGTCGACCAGGCCGGGGCGAGCACGATATCGACGCGCGCCGCTGTGAGCCCGGCCTCGGCCAGCGCCGCCTCGACGGCCAGCTGGATTGCGAGTGTGGCCGGGCAGCCAGTGTAAGTCGGGGTGAGCTTGACGATGATCGCGTCTCCGCGCCGCTCGACCCCGCGCAGGACGCCGAGGTCGGCGAGCGTCAGGACGGGGATCTCGGGATCGACGACGGCCGCGGCTGCTGAGTGCGCGCGCTCGAGATCCGATTCCCCTCCCCCCTGTGGGGAGGGGTTAGGGGTGGGGGGACTCCCTGCGCGTCGAGGCTCCC
>Ga0247829_10000570_pt1 | contig 14615 bp, 6 predicted proteins | sample 12C_Control_Day4_FD_207765 | JGI IMG/M metagenome (GOLD analysis project Ga0247829, IMG submission 207765) | Soil microbial communities from agricultural site in Penn Yan, New York, United States - 12C_Control_Day4 | ecosystem: Environmental > Terrestrial > Soil > Agricultural land | place: USA... | reverse complement strand
TTCGGGCTCGGCGAGGGCCGGCAATCCGGCGGGGAGGGTGGCCGTCGCGTCCGCTGCCAGCGCGGGCGCAGCCTGAAGCGCCCGGTGCAATTCGATCTGCGGTACGAGTGCTGAGGCGAGGTTCGGGAAGCGCCACAGGAACTCCTCGACGACCGGCGCGGCCCCGCGCTTCTCGCGCAGGAGGTATTCCCCGTACACCAGGTCGGTGGCGCCTTCCTCGTCGTCGCGCAGACGCGGGCAGCGGTGCAGGTATGTCTCGGCGGGAATGTACTGTCCGAGCCGCCACCGCTCGCGCTGATCGACGCGCAGGACGGCCGCAAGCTGAACGGGCGAAAGGTTCCCCGACCCGGCCAGGAAGGCGTCCAGATCCGGGGCCGATCCGTCTTGCCAGAGGCGCAGCAGTCGTGCCGCCGGACTTTCGGTCGCTTCCTGCCCGGCGCGTGCAGGCGATGCTGCCGCGTAGCGGTTGATGGGATCGTTGGAGGCCATCAATTCTCTAATCGCCGCCGGCCGGCGAAACGCACAGAAAACTTGGCTGGCGTCTCTTTCTCATCAGAGGTCCGCCGGTTCGATGCCCAGTTCGCGCACGACGCGCTCGACGGCGCGGGTCAACTGCATGCGGCGCGACTGGGCGGTCCCTCCGAGTCGGGCGGCCACGTCCGCCCAGGCCAGGCCGCCGCCCCGGAGTTCGACGATCTGCCGCTCCTCCGCGCTCAGGGCCTGGCGGAACTGTTCGAGCAGCTCCTTGCTGGCGAGGACCTCCCCGGGACCCAACCCGCCGTCCGGCACGCCATCCAGGTCCTCGGCCGCCTTCTCCGATACGCGGCGGTTGTCCCGGCGCACGCGATACTCCCGCCGGGCCGCGGACGCCAGCTTGTTCCGCGCCATGGTCACCAGCAGGCCGACCAGTTGCTCCGGCCGCTCCAGGTCGTACTCCCCCGCCGCCGTCCGCAGGAAGAAACTGGCCAGGACGGACTGGCAAAGGTCCATGGAATCGAAGAGCCGGCTCAGCCGCCGGTCTTCGAGACGCATGCGAATCTCGCGACGGATCAGCGGCTCGTACCGCCGGACCAACTCGGCCGCTGCCTGTTCGTCGCCAGCCCGGATGCGCGCGACGAACTCGGCGAACGTGTTGTCACCGGACATGGACTTCCCTGTGAGCTGCGGCACACGACGGGGCGAGTCGGATAGGGAGCAATGCTACCTCCCTGACACCGCTCCCGACAGAAAAAACGGACCCGACCGTGCGTTTCGAACAGCAGCGGCGATTGAAGGAATAAGGATCTCGCGACACCACTCGGCCGGGCCCGCCGGCCTTCAACACCACCTGAGGTCGCAGCGATCGGCCTCCGCGCGACTCCTGCGCGCCCGATCTCGACGTTCATGTGCCGGTCCGCTCCGGTCCCGATGGTCCGGCTACTCCCACGAACCGCAAGGAGCCTCGCGATGCGCAACTGGTGGACGAAGACCTGGACGCGGCCGCAACGAACCCGGACCGGCCTGAACAAGCCCCTCCGCGGCTGGCGCTTCCCGATCCTCGGCGCGGAGCTGCTGGAGGACCGGACCGTCCCGAGTGCGTTCACCGAGTTGGCCGCCACCCTGAACCCCGTGACCGGCAGCCCGCTGATCGGCGTCCAGTCGTCCCTCACCAACGTCCTGAACACCGCGTCCCGGGTCCCGCTGCTGACGCAGAACGGCGGCGGCACCCTGGGCAACTTCAACGAACTCCAGCTCATCACCCCGGTGGTGGTGTCCCGGCTCCACACCGCCCTGAACGACCCGGCCAACGACACCCCCGAGAAAATGGAAATGACCGCCGCCGTCGCCACCGCCTTCGGCGTGACGGCGGGCGACGTCGCCATCTCCGACCCCGGCGGCCCGGACACGGTCGAGATCCGGGTGAACTTCCACAAGACCGCGGCAAGCGGCACGCTGCCGGCCGGCGCCGGGCTGAAGCTGGACCTCGGACTGCCCGGCCTCCCCGTCGGGATCAGCGCCACGACCGCGGGCAGCATCAACACCGACCTCACCTACAGCTACCCCTTCGAGTTCGGCTTCGACCCGGCCCGGGGCGGCCTGTACGTCGATCCGACCCAGTTCGCCGTCATCGCCAAGGTCGCCCCGTCCCCGGACTTCGTGGCCTCCGCGACGCTCGGCCTGCTGCAAGCGAACCTCCGCCCCACCCCGCAGAGCAACGGCCTCACCGCGACCGTCCAGGTGAACGGCCTGGCCCTGGGCGGCACGCCGACCTACGCGCTCACCGGGGGCGTCGATCTCGACCTGCGCGCCGAGGCCAGCTTCGCGGCCACCGCCGACAACAGCTTCAAGTTCCCGGGCATCAGCACCGACCTGAACATCCTCTGGAATCTCCCCGACGGGGCCCCGGCCGTCACGTTCGAGCAGGTGTCCTTCAACCTCGGCACCTTCCTGAGCCAGTTCGTCAACCCGATCGTCCAGAACATCCAGACGTTCACCCGGCCGCTCCAGCCGCTCTTCGACGTGCTGACCACCCCGCTGCCGGGGCTGTCCGACCTGAGCCACCTGATCGGCCAGGGGGACGTGGACCTGCTCGGCATCGCCAAGGTCGCCGGCACGGTCGCCGGCGGCTCCACCATCGGTCAGGCCATCAAGTTGATCGACACGATCGCCACCGTCGGCGGCGCGGTCAACAGCCTGAACGCCAGCAGCGGGAACCTCGGCGTGCCACTGGGCAGCTTCTCCCTCGACGCCTCCGTCGCCCCCACCCTGCGCAACGGCACCCTGACCAACCTCGGCGGCGGCGCCACCAGATCCGACCCCGCGCTGCTCGGCGCGATCCGAGGCTCCGGCGCCATCCAGGGCATCGAGGATGCCATCTCCAAGATCGGCCTGAGCACCGACCAGGCGAGGAACGCCCTGCGCATGCTCGGCCTCACGGAGGACGGCATCAGGCTGAGCTTCCCCATCCTGACCGACCCGCAGAGCGTCATCTTCCCGCTGCTGCTCGGCCACGAGGGGGGCGACCTCGTCAGCCTGGACGTCAACTTCACCTTCACCGCGGCGTCGAACGGCGTCTCCCCGAACCTCTCGGTCTACGGGCTGGGCATCCGTCCCACGGGCAGCATCAAGGCCACGGCCAACGTCCACCTCGGCTACGACACCGCCGGGCTCCTCACGTTCTTCCGCGACGCCGACCCCGCGGACCCGTCCAGCGGCGACCCCGCGGACCTGCTCGACGGGTTCTACATCCGCAACAACCCGCCCGGGCAGGACCACTTCACGCTCGGCGGGGCCATCCAGCTCGAAGCGGGCTTCAGTGCCGGGCTGTTCGGCGCCAGTGTCGGAGGCGGGGTCTTCACCGGAGGCAACCCGCTCACGGCGACCGACAACCCCATCCGACTCAACCTTCACGACCCGACTCCCGACGACGGCAAGCTCCGCTTCGGAGAGATCGACCCGAACTGCATCTTCCGAGCCTCGGGCGTGTTCTCGGGTGGCATCGGCGTGAACGTCCGGGTCGGCGTCCACACCCCCCTAGGGTTCGTCGGATTCACCAAGACGTTCGTCATCGCCTCCACGGCACTCCTCGACTTCGGCGCCGGTCGGTGCCTGGGCCAGAACGGCACGGCCGCCGCCCCGCCCGTCCTGGCGAGCGTGGACGCCAGCGGCACCATGACCCTGTTCCTGGGCACCCGCGCCGGCCAGCGCCAGAACGTCAGCGACCGGACCGACGACGACCCGGAGACTTGGACGATCACCCACGAGAGCGGCGACCCCGTCGACACGCTCACCGTCCGGGCGCTGGGCGTGACCCAGAAACTGGCTGGCGTCCGAAGGATCGTCGCCACCGGCGGCGCGGCCGCCCTGAGCATCACCGTTCAGGATGGCGTCCTCGCCGACGCGGACCTCGCCGGCGGTCAGGCGGCCGACAACCTGGTCTACCTGGGTGGCGGCACGGCCCGGCTGTCCGGCGGCGGGAACAACGACCGCCTCGCCCTGGGCCCGAACTCCCGGGACTCCGAACTCCGCGGCGGCGGCGGGGACGATCTGCTCATCGGCGGCGCCGGTCGGGACCGGCTGTTCGGCGAGGGCGACCACGACACCCTGTTCGCCGGCACCGGCGACCAGGAACTCCGCGGCGGCGAGGGCAACGACCAGTTGACCGCCGGCCCGGGCCGCAGCGCACTCTTCGGCGAGGGCGGCGACGATACCCTGTACTGGCTGGCCGGCAACGGCGCCCCGACCGCCCTGGACGGCGGCGCCGGGTCCAGGAACATCCTCGAGATCAAGGGCGGCGGCGGCGCCGACTCGTTCGCCGCCTCGGCCGCCGGCGCCGGGCTGTCGCTCCTGGCCAACGGCGTCGCGTTCGGCGCGGTGGGCATCCAGGAACTCCACCTCGACGGGACCGGCGGCGCGGACGCCGCCACGGTCAACGACCTGACCGGCACCGGCGTGTCGCGGGTGTACGTCAACCAGGGCCAGGCGACGGACCTCGACGGCGCGGCCGACGCGGTCACGATCGACGCCCGCGGCGGCACCAACCTCCTGATCAACCAGGCGGTCGGCGAGGTCAAGACGGGGGTCCGCGGCGCCCAGGCCCTGATTAACGGCCTGCCCTACCGGGTCTTCGTCGCCAACCTGGAGGCCCACGACTCGCTGACCGTCAACGCCGCGGCGGACAGCACCGTTACCGTCGATCCGCTCGACGCGGTCAACCCGTTCGACTTCGCCGCCGCGCCCGACCCCATCCCGCTCCCCGGGCGGATCACCGTCAACGGCGGGGCCGGAACGAACACCTTCAACGTCCGCTCCGCGACCGGCGTCACATCAATCAACGTCCAGGGCGGCCGCAACACCTTCAACGTCGGCAGCAACCCCCCGACGACCCTGGTGAACATCAAGGCCCCGGTGTTCCTGAACGGCAGCGGCGGCAGCGACGCGGCCCGCGTCAACGGCTCTGGCGATACGGCGGACCGCACCGGCACGCTGACCGCCAGTCAGGTGACCGGCCTGGGCATGTCCGCCGGTATCACCTACTCGTCGCTGGAGGCGATCACCGTCGCCCTCGGTTCCGGCAATGACACCTTCACGATCTCCGGCACCAGCGCGGGGACCACGACCGTCACCGCCGGCGCCGGCAGCGACAGTGTGACCGTGCAGTCCGCGTCCGGCGCGGTGGCCGTCCACGGAGGCGAGGGCAACGACACGCTCACGGCAGACACCCTGCCGACGCTCCAGACCCAGCGCGACCGGCCCAACGACGGTGTGGGTGTGGTGCGCGACACCGTGGACCTCGACGGCCAGGCCGGCGGGGACTCCTACATCGTCAATGTCACTGGGGCGGGCGACTACGTCGTGAACGCCCGCGACACGGGGGCCGACGCCGGGACGGACACCTTGACGGTCAACGGCACCGGGCAGGCCGACACCTTCCTCCTACGTGCGGGCACGAACGCCGGGGGCATCGCCTTCGCGGCGGCAGTCCACGGCGACCCGGCAAGCACAGTCGAGCGCGTGAACTACGACCGGGCCCTTGAGGGGCTGGTCCTGGAGACGCACGGCGGCGACGACCGGGCCACGCTGGACGACAACTGGGCCCCGACGACGATCCGTGGCGGCTCGGGCCGGGACCACTTCCAGGTCGGCCAGATCTTCAAGACGAGGCGCGACGCCAACGCCGGGGTGGCGCCCGCCGACGAGTTCGCGACGGTCGAGTCCACACGCGGCTTCCTCAGCAACGGGGTCAGTTTCCCGACGCGCATCGAGGGCGGTTCGGACAACGACGAGTTCGTGGTGTTCCGCAACAAGGCCCCGGTCAGCCTGCTGGGCGACGCCGGCGACGACACCATCACCGTGCGGTCGTTCGCCGCGGAGGAGGGCTCGAAAACGACCCGCGTCGAGGGCGGGGCGAACGTCGACGTGATCGAATACGTGGCCAACGCGCCGGTCGAGGTCGATGGCGGGGATGGTTTCGACACCCTGCGCGTCATCGGCACCGAGTTCGCAGACAAGTATGTGATTACCGCGGCGGGCGTCTTCGGCGGCGGCCGGCAGAGTTCGTACGTGAACATCGAAAAGCTCGAGGTGGACGGCGCCGAGGGCGATGACGAGTTCTATGTGCTCAGTACCGACTCGAAACTCCACACCAGTCTGTTCGGCGGCCTGGGCAGCGACCGGTTCAGCCTCGCAGGGGACACGGTCGCGGTCGATGCGGGGACCGGGCCGACGCGGCCGGCCGAGGTGGGGTCGCACCGGCTCAACCTGATTCAGGGTCCGCTGCACATCGACGGCGCGGCGGGGGAAGGCTCCGCCGGCGGCCTGGGCAAGCCGGTGATGCTGCCGGGCGAAACGAACCTGTTGCCTGTCGACGGCAAGGTGCTGGCCTACACCGGCACGGGCGCCTCGCTCGCGACCGACACGATGACCGTCCTCACGGCGGACCTCGAGGCCGCCCGGGTCCGGGAGGGGCTCGCCAGTCTCGGCGGCCTGGTGGGCAAGACGCTGGAGGTCAGCCGCGGCAACGGTCTCGACCGGTTCTGGCTCATCACCGGCGTGGCGGTGGGGCCGACCACGACCGTGCTGTCGCTCCGGAACGTGGGGATGCCCGCCCCGGAATGGGAGCTGCCGGACGTGGGGAGCAGTTTCACCGTCACGCACCTGTCCCCGAACTTCTTCGTGAGCGAGGCGGACACGCTCGACTCGGCCGCCGCGTTCGACGACGGCAGCACGGCGGGCGACGCCGGGGCGCTGAGCGGCACCGCCCTGACCGGGCTGGGCATGAGCGCCGCGGGCGTCACCTACGCCAACCTGGAGACGCTGGAGGTCCTGCTCGGCACGGGCAACGACGCGTTCACCGTGACCGGGACCGCCGCGGGCACGATCACGGCCGTGCATGGCGGCGGCGGCAGCGACCGCATCATCGTGACGGGGGGCGGCGGGCCGGCCGCGCCCCTGTTGGTCCACGGCGACACGACGCACGACCGCAGCCGCTACACCGCGGACGGCGTGACGCCGCGGCCGGGCTTCGGCTTCTCGTTCGGCGCCGACGGCGCGGACGTCATCGACGCCTCCGCCGCCACCCAGGGAGTGGCGATCTACGGCGGCGGCCAGAACGACCTGATCCACGGCAGCCAGGCCGGCGACCACATCGGCGGAGGCTCCGGCAACGACGAGATCCACGGGCAGGGCGGCGCCGATCACGTCTACGGCGACTCGGGCTTCAACCAGGACCTGAGCCAACGCCTGGACCGCGCGACCAACCAGATTCTGACCGTGGTGACGGTCGAAACGGCCGGGAGCGACACGATCTTCGGCGGCGGCGGCACGGACATCGCTTTCGGCGACCACGGCATCATCACCCAGACCGATGGCACGCAGCGAATCCTGAGCACGGGCAACGTCACCGGCGTGGCGACGACCAACTTCGGCAACGGCGGGGACGACACGGCCCACGGCGGCGCGGACGCGGACCTCGTGCTCGGCGGCCTGGGCCACGACCGGCTGGACGGCGACGCCGGGGACGACCTGGTACTCGGCGACCACGCCACGCTGGCGGGCCGGACCCCGGGCGTGACGACCAGCCCGCGCTACCGGACGCTGACCGGAAGCCAGCTCTACGACGACTCCGGCAACCCGCAGGTGGGGGCCGACTGGCAGTCTGCGCCCGGTGCCGCGCCGTGGTGGGCGAACTCCGCCCTCACGCTCGGCGACGGCCTGTCGGGCTACTTCGGCAACGACTACCTGGCCGGCGGCGCGAACAACGACATGGTGTTCGGCCAGGCGGGCGACGACGTGATCCAGGGCGACGGATCCATCGAGCTGAACGTGGGCACCGTCGCGGCCCCCGGCCGGTCGGCGGAGGACCACGCGGGCGCCGGGAGCGACGGGGACGACTACCTCGAAGGCAACAGCGGCAGCGACCTGATCTTCGGGAACCTGGGGCAGGACGACATCGTCGGCGGCAGTTCCGACCTGTTTGGGCTGACGGCGGTCGGTCAGCGTGGCGACGGGGCGGACACGATCTTCGGCGGGGCCGGCACCCGCACGGGGGCGAACGACCCCGGCGACACGTCGCTTGCCGGCCACGCGCGGGACGCCGACCTCGTCCTCGGGGACAACGGCAACATCTTCCGCGTGCTCGGCCCGACCGGCGCGTACCTGACCTTCAATTACGACACCTACGGCCCGCTCCGGATCGTCCCGCGGGTCGTCCGGATGCTCGACTACACGCCCGGCGGCGCCGCGACGGACGTCGGCGGCCACGACCTGATCCAGGGCGAGGCCGGCGACGACATCCTTCACGGGATGGCGGGCAACGACGTCCTCTTCGGCCAGGGCCAGGACGACGACCTCTACGGCGAGGCCGGCCATGACCGCATCTACGGCGGCACCGGCGAGGACGGAGTCCTGGGCGACGACGGCGTGATCCGGACCAGCCGGAACGGGCTGACCGAGCCGCTGCACGCCCTGACCACTCCCAACGTGCAGACCAACATCAGCCTGCCCGGGCCGTTCACCGGCGCCTGGATCTACATCACCGGCCGGCTGGAGAAGAACCCCGACCTGCTGGCGTGGGACAGGGGCGGCAACGACGTGATCTACGGCGGCCTGGGCGACGACTTCCTCCACGGCGGCGCGGGCGACGACGGCATCTCGGGGGCGGAGGCGCAGGCGGCCTTCTACCACACGAACCCCGTCTCCGACACCAACCCGCTGCGCTACGACCCCGCGACCCGCAAGCTCGCCGCCTACGACGCCGACAATCCGCTCGTGAGGATCAGCGGCTTCTTCCTGAACTTCGACGCGGTCGATGCCGCGGGGGGCAAGATCGAGGACGGTAAGGACCGCCTGTTCGGCGACCTGGGACACGACTGGCTGGTCGGCGGCACGCAGAACGACCGGCTGTTCGGCGGCAAGGGCGACGACCTGCACAACGCGGACGACAACCACGACACGGCCGGCGGGCTGAACAACCGGCCGGACGAGGTGCTGTTCGCCGACCGCGACTTCGTCTACGGCGGCGACGGACTGGACGTGCTGATCGCTAACACTGGCGGCGACCGGATGTTCGACTGGGGCGGGGAGTTCAACACCTACGTGGTGCCGTTCAGCCCGTTCGGCAACCCGACCGTGGTACGATCCCCGAGCCCGCACGTCCAGGCGTTCCTGCTGGCGCTGGGCCGGGAGAGCGGGGCCGACCAGAGCCTGGCCGAGCCCGACGGCGAGTTGGGCCTGTTCGATCAACACGACCCGGAGTGGCAACAGAACCACGGCGGGCCACGGGACCCGCAGGCCGGCAACACCCCGGGCACCCGGCGCGACACCCAGGGGGCCCCGGAAGACGACCGCGGCACCGCCCTGCCGCTGTCGGTCGCCGGCGCCGCGGCCAGGTCGTCGGCGCCGGCGGCCAACTCCACGGACGCGACGGTGGACGCGGTGTTGATTACCGCCGATCCATCCGACCCGACCCGGCTGGCCCTGTTCGTCGGCGGGACGGACGCCGCGGACGCCATCGAGATCCGCCAGGGGGCCGCCGCCGGTACGGTCGAGGTGGTCGTCAACGGGGTTTCCCGGGGGGTGTTCCCCACCGCCATCGACGGCCGGTCGCTCGGCCGGATCGTGGTCTGGGGCCACGGCGGAGACGACACCATCACGATCCACGCGAACGTCGGGGCCGTGGACGCGGTACTCTACGGAGGGGACGGCCGCGACACACTGCGGGCCGGGTCCGGTAACACCATACTGGACGGCGGAACCGGGGACGACACCCTGCTGGGCGGCACCGGGCGGGACATCCTGATCGGCGGGGCGGGGGCGGACGAACTCCGCGGGTCCCGCGCGGGAGATGTCCTGATCGGCGGGACGTACGGCTTCTCCGAGGACCTGGACGCCCTCGCCGAGATTCTGGGAGCCTGGACGACCTCGCAATCCTACGACGACCGGGTGGCGGCCCTACGGGCGTTGCCGCACGGACTCAACACTCAGACCGTCTCCGACGACGGGGTGGCCGACCGGATGTACGGCGAGTACGACCGGGACTGGTTCCTCGGCACCGCAGTCGATTGGTTCGACCAGCGGGGGAGCGAGGACGATAATTGAAGGGTCTGGGGAGGCCGGGCGAGTCGGGGCGGAAGGTCTTCATCCGGTTGCTCGAGTCGCCGGTGGACCGGGTCACTGGTTTCATCACTCTCCCGTACGAGGAGGTTCAGGCTTAGTTGCCCGTCCCTGCGCAGCCCCGCTGACCAGTACCTCGACCGCCTGGAGCCAAAGCGGCTGCCGGCCGACGGGCCCCCACCCGGCAGGCGAGAACGGGTCCAGCGTCCGCCCGGTCAGCCCCATCAGGCCGGCCGCCAGTAACGGTACGGTGAACAGGGCGTTATTGGCACACGACGGGCTGCCGGGCGTTTCGACCGTGTTGTCCCAGTCCGCCACCACGAGGACGAAGTTTTTCGACTCGCCGACCGGCACTCGTGCAGGGAGTGCAAAAGTCGTCCGATAGGGCTCCACTCTGACGTCGAGATCATCCGGGTTCCCGACGCGGTGGTTACCCGGAGGTCGCGTTCTTGTCAGGGCAAACGATTCCATCCAGCCCGGCAGGAGGGTCTGCTGGGCGCCTCCAATGGTTGACCACTCCACTACTGGGATCGAGCACCACCGGCACGAGCCACATGGTCAGGGCACTGAGCGCAAGGCCTGTTCGATCAGAAGGGCGCCGCGCCGAGGGCCTGCCGATGGGCGGTCAAGACGTGCCACAGCCACCCCGGCGATGAACTCACCGGGTCTTCGGACCAGAGGGCCGGGGTCGCCGTCTCAATCGTCGCGGCCATGGTCCCGCCCTCCGTCACGCCCAACACAGTCGGTCGCACACCCTTCAGTGCGGGAACGGCGGGCGGGCTGCACGGACAATCCAAAAAAAGTCGGGTACTGCCTCAGCCGAGTTCCAGCGAGGTGACCCCGAACACGCGGGCCTGGACGTACGGCGGGATCTCGCCCGTGCACATGCGGGCGGTCCGGAACGCCTCGGTCAACCCAAACGTGTGCATCAGCCCCGGCCCGGCCGGCTGGACAGTCGGGTCGGGCATGTCGATGCAGAATGGCCGCCCGGGGACGGCCGACGCGCTCGTAGTTCGGCACCTGTGCGAGGATCCCGTCCAGCCCGACGTTTCGCCCGAACCCCCGGCCGCGGAACGCCGACCGGACGATGAACTGGCCGAGGGGCAGGAAGATCCCGTCGCCGACGACGGCCCCGACGCCAGCGCCCACAACCCCCAGAAGCCGAGCCGGCGGTCGAGCACCGGCAGCGCAAACGTGCGCATGACGGACCGCCCTCCGTGAGGCCACATTCTGGAGTCCGATCACCCGCGCGGCCGCGGCCGCGGCGCCTGCTCGGGTGGGTACTTGGCCCGCTCGGCCCGCCGCTTCTCCGCGTCGGCTTCTCTGCCCCAGGTGGTGTAAAGATGGATGAGTTTATCGGTGACGTCCGCCCGACGGCGGGTCAGGCTCGCGAATGATGCCCGGAGATGGACTCTCAGGCTTTTGTCGGCGTCGATCAGCAGTGCAGCCGCCCAGTCGTTGTTCTTTCGGTCGGCGAGCAACTCTGCCATGTTGACCTGGACGACTGCTATCTCGGGGTGGCTCTCGGGTGCGCGGCCTTGAGCTTGTCCAGCGAGTCGCGCAGCACGTCTTCCGCTGCCTGCCGGTCACCTGCCTCCTTGAGGCAGTCCACAAGAGATGTTGCGACCAGTCGCCGCGAGATGTGTATCCTTGGCGGCATAATACGATTCGCCTCGCGCAGCAGAGCGATGGCTTGGTCCCGCTCGTCTCGCATCCGGTGAGCGAGCGCTATCAACGTAAGCAGGTACGGCCGGTCGGTATCCCGCGAGTGGTCTGCAAGGTTCAGTCCCTTCCGGGCAACGGAGATGGCCCCCTGGAGATCGCCGGGCGAATTGGAGCTGCCAATAAGCAGAGCGACCGAGTAGTTCGAAAACATGTTCGGATCGGCGTCGGGTCGGTGGGCGGTGATCCGGAGGACCGGCAGTACTTTCCGTACCTCGGCCCGCGCCAGTTCCGGGTGACCCTGAAGGTGCAGGGCGACGCCGACATAGAACTGACAGAGAAGAGTGTCGGGATCGAACGAGTTGTGTTTGTTCCGCCGGCAGACGGCCAGAGCGTGTCGGAAGAGCCGCTCGGCGTCGACATAATCCCCGCGATGCATGCAAGCGATGCCCCGCCCCATGAGGACCTGATTCCCGCCCGGGAACCAGTAGTCCGGCATCCCCCATCCTGACATGAACTCATCCACGACCGCGTCGGCATCCGTGTCCTTAAACTGTTTGTCGAGCACCGCTACGAGTGACTGCAGTGCCCAGGTCGCATGCGGATGTGGGTTGCCTCCATAGATTCGCCGAAAGATCGCCAGTGCATTTCGGAATTCTTGCTCGGCGGATGCGAAGTCTTCGCAGTACTCGTGACAGTGGCCCAGGAACATTCGGCTAGCGAGCTTTGCAAGGCTTGCAAGGCACGACATGGATGCACAGGGAAACGGCGTAGTAGCCGGGGTTTTGGCGTAGTTGTGGCGTAGCCGGTGGCCGGGGGCCTCACAACCGACAAACTTGAAGTATCCACGACATCAACCTATCACCCTCTGATACAGCCTGAGTCGGCAGCGAGCGAGGCGAACCTATTCACCGCCCGCCACCCTGACCCAGAGTCGAGCGCTATCACGTACTGCACTTCGGGCCCGGACAGACAGGCCGGTTCACTTGCCGCCTCTGGTGCGGCTACCACCGGGGCAGAGGACCGAGATACCTCCGGCGTCACTGCGGACTCACACCATCCACATTGACGCCCCACAATTCGTCGGGTTCGACGCCATCGGTCAGTTGCTCCCACCGCAGAGGCGTGCGGAGCGGCACCCAACCGACCAACTGTGCGACCCCCTCCGTGGCGGTCGCGATTCTCGGTGGCTTCGGAGAGGCGTCATCCACCATAGGCCGCCCCGCGGTCGGCCGTCTGTCCACCGCTTCCGGCGCCGCACCGACCGCCTCGTCCGGAGTGCCGACGCCCAGGTCCGGGGCGATGCCGATGCCGGTCCCGCGCCGCACGGGCCGGGCGGGCGGCGAACTCTCTTCGCTGTGGAAGGAGGGGCGGGTCGACAGCCGCGTCGGCATTCCCACCTGGACCCGTGTGTCGTCAGCCACAGTCAACACAACGAACGACTCGAACTCACCCGCGTCCGGCACGACGGGCATCACCGACCCGGCCGGCGGGCCAGTTGCCGGTCGGGCTGCGTCGGTGGCGGGCTCCAGGTCTGGGGCGACGCCGATCCGGGTGCCGGTTTCCAGCGTCTCCTGCATGACCCCCTCGCCCTCGTGCCCGCGACCGAGGACGTGGCCGATCTCGTGCATTACCACCGTCAGCAGGTCCATTCGGCTCGCCTCACCCTGGTCGCCGGCAATAACGAACTCGGCGTCGCCCGGGGCCCGGTCGATGAACCAGCCGTACCCGGCAGCGTCGCGGTCGATGTAGATCGTCGTCCCGTGGGTCTGGCCCAGGTACAGCCCTGGCAGGTCCGCGACGGCAACGCGCAGTCCGGCCAGGCCGCCGAGGTCCGCGCCGGTCGCCAGCCACCGCCGCATGGCCTCCTGCACCACCGGGGCCAGCGCCGCCTCGTCCACCGCCGGGGTTCCGCCCGGAGCGGCCGACGGGGTGGAGGCGAACATCGGGGCGCCGGTCGCGAACGCCGGGTCGTCTGTCTTGAGCGTCAACGCGTCGAAGGACGACACCCCGCCCGCGCTGAGCAGGCCGAACCTACCGTCCACGGTCGTCGCGTTGAAGCTGTACCCAAGCACCACCTGCCCGCCCAGGATCACGTTCGCCGTGGCCCCCTTCAGCGTCACCTTCAACTCGTAGTCCGCCCCGGGCACGATTCCCCGGGCGACCCGCGCGTCCACCACCCACCCGCGTTTCGCCGTGCTGTGGCCGATGACGACGTCGCCGGTCTGCGCGTCGATGGCCGCGAACTTGAAGTCCTGCGGGCCGTACTGGTCGAACACGATCCCGCCCACTCCCGCCGTCCGGAGAGTGGCCGTCACCTCCAGGTACGAGGCCGCCTTGAGCCCCTTCGGCAGCCCGAGGTCGATGAGACTGAGGCCGGCGGGCGGGACTGCCGGCGGGGTGCCGGCGTAGCGCCCATTGCCGCCGCTCATCTGCACCTGCCACGACCCCTGCTCGCGGCCGAACTGGTTGGCCACCCCGTCGTTGAAGTCCTCGGTCGAGGACAGGGTGATCTGCGGCGGCAGGATCTGGACCGCCACATTGTCGAACTTGCCGCGGGAGTTGTCCGACCCGACCCCGACCAGCCCCCAGTTCAGCCCATACGAGTACCCGTCCACCACGCGGGCCGGGTAGACGTACGTGAACACGTTCTGGTTGTTCAGCACCAGCGTCGCGGTTAGCCCGTTGATCGCCAGCAGCAGGTTGTAGTTCGTGTCGGCCTTCACCCCGCCGGGCACCGCCGCCTGCCTGTCCACGACCCACCCGGCTGCGGTGCGGCGGCCCATCACCAGCTTGTTGAGCGACACGTCCACACCGGCGAACTTGAAGTCGTTCCTCCCCTGGTAGTCGAAGATCAAGTA
>Ga0247829_10000569_pt1 | contig 14631 bp, 12 predicted proteins | sample 12C_Control_Day4_FD_207765 | JGI IMG/M metagenome (GOLD analysis project Ga0247829, IMG submission 207765) | Soil microbial communities from agricultural site in Penn Yan, New York, United States - 12C_Control_Day4 | ecosystem: Environmental > Terrestrial > Soil > Agricultural land | place... | reverse complement strand
ATCGACAGATGGCGAGCGGTGTTGAGCGCGAACGCGCGGTGCACGGAAACGCCCGCCGGGATCTCGCGGACAGACGCCATGTCGACGTCGTCGTACGCGCGGGGATGCGCGGTCAGCACCACGGGGTTCCAGCCGAACTCCGGAAGATAGCGGCAAAACCGCAGCGTGCGCTGGATGCCGCTGCTGCCGCGCAACGGCGGAAAGTGATACGCGATCATCAGCACGCGGTTCATCATCACCTGCCGTCCGGGAACGCACGCTCGAGCCACTCGACCGTCAGGCGCCCGACGTCGCCGCGACCGCGCGCCGACGAGCACGTGTGATCGGCTTCCGGAAGGTCCCGCCGATCGAGCGTCGGGCGCGCGAGCAATGCAGACCATCGCGGGTCGCGGCTCGCGTGCTCGACGAATTCGCGTGCCGTGAGATCGCGTCCGCTCAGGATGACGAGCACCGGTCCCGCGAACCGGTCGAGGCCGTCGGCCATCCGCTGCTGGAAGCTGCGCGCGTCCCGTTCCGGCGCGCGCGGTTTTGCTCCGAACATTGTCGACAGCGCGCCGGCGAACGAGCGCGCCGCGCCCCGCACGTCGACGTCGCCGCGCACGAGCTTGCGCCAGAACGCGGGATCGAGCACGCGCTCGCGATAGTAGTGCTTGACCTGAACGCGCGCGAGTGTCGCATCGGAGCGGACCCACGGATTCAGCAGTACGAGGCCGGCGATCCGCGGATCGCGGCGCGCATCGCAATACATCAGGGCCGCGGAAGCGGCGTCGCAGAGTCCGAACAGCACGACGCGATCGAGCGCGCACGCCCGGCACAGCTCGTCGATCGCGGCCGCGATGTCGTCGTCGAGATCGGTGAACGCGCGCATCGCCCCCGTCGCGTCGCCGGCGCCGCGGTGATCGAAGCGAAGCGCCGGATAGCCCGCAGCCGCGAGCGTGCGGGCGAGCAGCACGAACTGCCGATGGCTTCCGGCCCGGTATTGCGGGCCGCCGACGACGATCACTACGCCGACGGGCTTCCCGTCCTCCGGCAAGGAAAGTACGCCGACGAGATCATCGCCCGCGCATTGGAACGGGATGGCGCGCTCGGCACGGCCCGTTTCCGCGCCGGGATTGCGTTCGCGCGCGGAGACGTCTACGTCATTCACGAGCGCCACTCGGACAACACGGCGGTCGTCGCGGCGACGAGCGCGCCGGCCTCCGCAATCTCCTGCGTCTGCCAGAACGGCAAGCCCGACACCACGTGGCCGCTCGCGTCGTGCCCGAGCGCGCGCCACGCGCCGATGCGCGCGCTCGAGGCATGCGCGAGGCTCGCATCGTCGCCGCTTGCGACTTCCAGCCACGCGATGCGGGCGGGTGCCGGCGGCGGCGCCAGCTCCGCGTTTTCGAGCCCTGCGGCGAGCGCGGCGGTCACGCGATAGCCGGCGATCTCCACTGTCTCGCCGGCTGCGAAACGCGCATGCAGCTCGCGCGTGCCCGACCGATCGGCGGCCGACGCGTCGAGAAGCCGGCTAGCGACGTTGAGCCGCAGCCACTGCGTCAGATGCTGGCGGCCGGACACGACCGGCTGCCACAGCACCAGTTCGACCCGCTCGCTCGCGCGCGACGCGACCGCGCTTGCGAGCAGGCAGCCGGCTCGCAAGCCCCATAGCACCGGCTCCTGTCCGGTCTCGCCGCGCAGCCAGTCGCGCGCCTCGTGGACATCGGCGAGCCAGCGCTGCCAATCGGCGTCGCCGAAGTCCCCGTCGCTATCGCCGCATCCGAAAAGATCCACCTGCAGCACGACCCACCCGGATGCCGCGAGCGCACGGGCCTGCAGCGCCGCCATGCGCCGCGACTTGTTCATTTCCTCGGCCAGCGGATGGACGTACAGCACCGCGCCGACCGCCCTGCGATCGGTCGCGTGCAGCAGGCAGAAGCGATTCCCCGCGGTGAAGCGAAGGAAGAACGGGCGCGGCCCGGAGACGGTACTTGTCACACCCTGAGCTTGGATTCCACGAGCGCGACCAGCGACTTGACCGTCGCGAAGGCCGAGCCGTCGAGCTCGTCGTCGGCAAACGTGACACCGAAGCGCTCTTCCAGCGTGCCGATCACCGACACGACGGCCATCGAGTCGAGCTCGGGTATGCCGCCGAGCAGCGGTCCGTCTTCAGGCAACGCCGCCACCGATCGCTTCAGGTTCAGCGTGTCGTCCAGCACGCGCACGACTTCCTTGTACGTATCCAAGCTCGATCCTTCCGTTCGTTGGCGCAACGCAGCGCCGATCGCGCGGAGCGCGCCGCGGTGCTCGCAGCCAGTATATATTCGCGTCGGGCGGCTTCCGTTCAGGGACACCGGGAATTGGCATCGATCTCGCTTGCTCCTTGCCGTGCCCCTCGATTCCGTGACCCCTACCGATCTGTCCGAGCATCCCGTGCGCGCGGGAGTCGAAACCCACGCCAACCGCGCGGCGGCAGAGGCCGAGGTCGGCGCGACGGTAGACGCCGCGGCCCCCGTGACGCCGCTCGGCCTGCCGCGACTTCCCGTGCTCGGCTGGGCCGCGTTCAGCGGCGCGCGCAATGCGCCTATGCCAAGCGTGCTCGAGCTGCCCGCCGTCATGCTGACGAGCAGCGGCCGCGCCGCGATCGCGATCGCGCTCCGCTCGCTCGGCCTGCGCGACGGCGATCGCGTGCTCGTGCCGACTTATCACTGCCCGACGATGGTCGCGCCCATCGTGGCGGCCGGCGCGAAGCCCGCGTTCTATCCAATCGACGCGACCGGCGCACCCTGGCTCGAGGCGATGGAAAAGACGACGCATGGCGTCCGCGCGATGATCGCCGCGCACTACTTCGGCCTGCCGCAGCGCATGTCGAAGGTACGCGAGTTCTGCGACGAGCGCGGCATCGTGCTGATCGAGGATTGCGCGCATGCGATGTTTGGCGAGGTGGAAGGCCGGCCCGCCGGCAGCTTCGGCGATTTCGCGATCGCGAGCCTGACCAAGTTCTTTCCCACCACCGACGGCGGATGCCTGGTGGCGAGGCACCCGCATCGCCCCGGCGCGGAGCTTCGGGCACCGAGCACACGCGACGAATTGAAGACCGCCGCGAACGCCATCGAGATGGGCGTTGAGCAGAACCGACTTTTCGGTCTCAACACGCTCTTGCGCGCGGCCTTTGGCATTGCCGGCCACCTGTCCAGGTCCAGACGCGATTCCGCCTCGGGCAGGTCAACCTCCGCAGACAACGGCGCGGGACCGCGCGACTGGCTCGGGGATTTCGGCGACGACGCGAACGCCTGGCGGCTGCCGTCCAAATGGACGCGCTGGACCGTGCGGCACGCGCATCGGGCGCGCATCGTCACCAACCGCCGGCGCAATTATGTGCACCTGGCGAAGGTCGTGGAGCAACTTCCCGGTACGCGCGCGCTGATGCCCAACCTGCCTGACGCCTGCGCGCCGTACGTGTTCCCGTTGTGGGTCGACGAGCCCGAGCGCACGTATCTGCGCGTGCGCGCGGCCGGCATTCCGGTGTTCCGCTGGGACGAGCTGTGGCCGTCGACGCCGACGCTGGTCGGAGATTCAGGTTTTCAGTGGTCGCTGCACGTATTCCAGATCGGCTGCCACCAGGACCTGCGGCCAACCGACATCGCGCGGATGGCGGATGCGCTACACGCGATTTTCGGTTGACGTGGCGCTGTCCGGCGCCTCGGAAGGCGATGTTTGTTCGCGCGAGCGGCGTGCCGCGTGCAGGCGCTTGACCCACGGCCAGCGGTAGGCGTTGACGTGGTAGAGCGAGCGCACTTCGCTCGTCCACCGCAGGTGCCAGTCCATCACCTTGCCGTAGAACTCGATGCGCCGGATCACGCCTTCGTCGAACAGTGCCCGGAAATAGGCGTAACGCAGCAGCGAAGCCGGCGAAAAGGCTCGCAGGGATTCGTCGTACGTGGTCTTCAGCACGACGAGCACCGGCCCGTCGAGCACGCAAAGATCCATCGCGACGACGCGATCGCCGAACCAACAGCGGTAGATCCGCCCTGCGTCGCGCGCGCAGAACGCTTCGAAGACGCTGCGATAGAAGCGTCCCTGCGCGTTTCCCGCACCGATGGCAGTCCCGCCTTGCGCTTTCCACCCTGCGCTTTCGAGCCGGCCATACTGCTCGATCGCCTCGGCCACGCCTTGTGATTCCGTGACGCAGTCGAGCCGCGGCACGATCCCGTCCTGTTCGACCTTCGCGAGCTGCTTGCGCACGTTCTGGCGCAGGTTCTTCCCGCGCGCCGCCCAATAGGCGTCGAACCTTCCCTCCACTGCGACGTGGGCTGTTTCGACATAGTCGAGCGTGCCGAGCGACGAGGCATCGTCCGGGCGTGCGCGGATGGCGGGGTCCTGCTGCGTGATCGCGACCGTCAGCGCGAACCCGGGCAATGCGGGCACGAGTGAGCGCGCCAGATGGGCAAGGTCGGGCCCGTTCCGTGCAACCAGCGCACCGAGGGGAAGCTGTGCGGGCTGGAACGTTTCCCACGCGCCGACGCGGCTGCGCACGAAGAGTCCCATGGCGACAGGTTCTACCGGATTGCCACAGATGGCCACCAGCTCTCGGGCGGTGCCGAATTCGGCCAGCGCAGGAAGCAGAAAATCGGAGCGAAGAAACGGTACGGCCCCGGCTTGCGCGCAGAGCGCGTCCCATGTGCGCGCTACACTTGCGAAGCGCGCGACGGGGTGAAGCGTCCAGCTCGCCGCACGCGCGTCATCAGCCATGCCTCGATTCTATTCGACGCGGCACGGCCGTTTGTGACCGATTCGATCATGCGCGTATCGGCCGGTAGAATTCATTTGGGAAGCGAATGATCGTCGCGCAACAGCGTGTGGAGTACAGCGTGCAAATGCATCGGCGTAACCGGCCGGAATGACTGAAGCGGTCCTGCTCCACGAGCTCGTCCATCGTGCGGCCGCACGCGCGCCCGACGGCGTCGCGCTGACGGTGCGTGGACAGCATTCGACCTACGCGGAGCTGGCCGATGCGATTGAACGCGTTGCCACGGGCCTGGTCGGGCTCGGACTGCAGCGCGGCGAGCGCGTCGCCGTATACCTCGAGAAGCGCATCGAGAACGTCGCTGCGATCTTCGGCACCGTGGCGGCCGGCGGCGCTTTCGTACCACTCAATCCGCTGCTGAAGCCGGCACAGGTCGCGTATATCCTGCGCGATTGCAACGTGCGCGTGCTCGTCACGTCGCCGGAGCGGTTCGCACAGCTCGAAAGCTCGCTCGGCGACTGCGCGGATCTGCGTCGCGTGGTCGCCACCGGCGCAGAAATCCCGCGTGCATCCACAACGCGATTCGCGCTTGGCTCGTGGAGCGAGCTCACAGCGACGACGGGCGCGCGCGGGCATCGCGTGATCGACACCGACGTCGCTGCGATTCTCTATACGTCGGGCAGTACGGGCAGGCCGAAGGGCGTCGTGCTGTCCCATCGCAACATGGTGGCGGGTGCTGCGAGCGTCGCTTCTTACCTCGAGAACACGGCAACCGATACGCTGCTCGCCGTGCTGCCGCTGTCGTTCGATGCGGGCTTCAGCCAGCTCACCACGGCATTCCATGCGGGTGCGCGCGTCGTGCTGCTCAACTACCTGCTCCCGCAGGACGTCATCAAGGCGCTCGCGCAGGAGCGCGTCACGGGGCTTACCGCCGTGCCGCCACTTTATATGCAGCTCGTGCAAGCGGAGTGGCCTGCGGCCATTGGCGAGCACCTGCGCTACTTCGCTAACACGGGCGGGCGCATGCCGCTCGAAACGCTGACGGCGTTGCGGCGCAAAGTGCCGCGCGCGAAGCCGTTCCTAATGTACGGCCTGACCGAGGCATTCCGATCGACGTACCTGCCGCCGGAGGAAGTCGACCGACGCCCCGATTCGATCGGCAAGGCGATTCCGAATGCCGAGATCCTCGTGTTGCGCGACGACGGGACGCCGTGCGAACCCGACGAGCCCGGCGAGCTCGTGCATCGCGGCGCGCTCGTGGGCATGGGGTACTGGAACGACGCCGCGAAAACCGCCGAGCGCTACAAGGTGCTGCCGGGCCGCGAACCCGGCTTCGTGCTCCCGGAGATCGCGGTGTTCTCGGGCGATACCGTCCGCAGGGATCGCGACGGCTACCTGTACTTCATCGGCCGCCGCGACGAGATGATCAAGACATCGGGCTACCGCGTGAGTCCGACCGAAATCGAGGAGGTGCTATACGACACCGGACATGTCGGCGAGGCGGCGGCGTTCGGGATCGCGCACGACACGCTTGGGCAGGCGATCGTCGCGGTCGTCACGGCAAAGGCGCTGACGGTCGATCCCGCTGACCTCGTCGCCGCCTGCCGCGAACGGCTGCCCGCCTACATGGTTCCCGCGGCGATTCACGTCAGCGCGGAATCGCTGCCGCGCAATCCCAACGGGAAGATCGACCGGCGCGCGCTTGCGACGGAATACGCCGAACGCGGTATGTCGGCAGTATCTCCCCCATGACGCCGGGAGCGGCGCGCGCGGGATCCAACGCGGAAACGGGCCGCGCCGCGCGCGGCACGCACGATGGATTGCCCGCGCTGTGCCGCGGCCGGCATCGCTTTACCGATCCGGCGCTTGCGCAGATCGCTAACGATCGCGGAATCGTGAGCGCCTGGGCCGAAGGCTTCCGCCGCCACGGCTCCGAGGTCGTCCATCGCGTCGAGGGCGATTTCGCCATTGCGCTCACCGATGCGCAAGGGTGCCGCTTTCTCGCTGTCGACCGCTTCGCGATCCATCCGCTTTGCTATGCGATGCGCGATGGCGTCTTGACGTACGCCGAACGCGCGGACGCGCTCGTTGACGATCGCGCGGCGATCGACCGCCAGGCCATCGTCGATTATTTGTATTTCCACATGATTCCGGCGCCGCGCACGATCTGGCGTGGCGTGTTCCGTCTTCCTGGCGGACATTACGCGCTCGCGGACGGCGACGATGTCACCGTTGCGCGGTGGTGGAAACCGCGATTCATCGAAGATGCGACTGTGCCGCTCGAGGTGCTCGCGACCGAGTTTCGTGACGCAATGCGCAGTGCGGTCGCGAAGCAGATCGACGGCAACAAGGTCGGCTGCTTCCTGAGCGGCGGCACCGACAGCTCGAGCGTCGCCGGGCTCGTCGGCGAGATCACGGGAAAGCCCGCCCGTACGTACTCGATCGGTTTTTCGGCAACCGGCTACGACGAGATGGAGTACGCGCGCATCGCAGCTCACCATTTCCGGTGTGATCACCACGAGCTCTACGTCACGGCCCATGACGTCGTCGATGCAATTCCGCGCGTCGCGGCGCATTACGACCAGCCGTTCGGCAACTCGTCGGTCGTGCCGGCGTATTACTGCGCGAAGCTCGCGCGCGATACCGGCGTCGACGTGATGCTCGCCGGTGACGGCGGCGACGAGCTCTTCGGCGGCAATTCGCGCTATGCGCGCCAGCGGATTTTCGACGCGTACCGGCATGTTCCGCCGTTTCTGCGCGCCCACCTGCTCGAGCCCGCGCTGCTCGGCATGCCGGGGCTCCGCCGCCTGCCCGGTCTCAAGAAAGCCGCAAGCTACGTCGAGCAGGCCCGCGTGCCGATGCCCGATCGCATGCAGATGGGCAACCTCGCGATGCACGTCGGTTTCGCGGAGCTGTTGGCGCCGGAATTCCTGGCGGGGCTCGACACCGGCGAGCCGGGGCGTCACCAACGCGCCGTGTACGAAGAAATCCCTGGCGGCGCGCTGATCAACCGGATGCTCGCCTACGACTGGCGATTCACGCTGGCTGATAACGATTTGCCTAAGGTGCTCGGCGCGACGACAGTGGCCGGCGTCGGCGTGCGCTTTCCCTATCTCGACGACGCGGTCGTGGACTTGTCACTGCGCCTGCCTCCGAATTACAAGCTGCGCGGACTCGAGCTGCGCTGGTTCTTCAAGCAGGCGTCGCGCGGATTCCTGCCCGAAGCGATCCTGCGCAAGAAGAAACACGGGTTCGGCCTGCCGTTCGGCGTGTGGCTCACCGGACACGCGCCACTGCAGGAGCTTGCGTTCGAGTCAGTGCGCGCCCTCGGCCGGCGCGGCATCGTGCGCCCCGACTTCGTCGAGCGACTGCTGGGCCGGCACGTGCACGAGCATCCGGCGTACTACGGCGAGCTCGTATTCATCTTCACGATGCTCGAGCAGTGGCTGGCGGCGCAGCGGCCGTCGAACGCGCAATGAGCGCTCGCTTTCCTGTCGAGAACGGCGAGCTGATCGTGGGCGGGCTGCCACTTACGAGCCTGGCGGCGCGTGTCGGTCGAACCCCGTTCTATGTCTACGATCGGCGTCTGCTCGACGCGCGGATGCGGGAGCTGCGTCAGGCACTGCCGGAGGCAGTCGAGATCCACTACGCGGTCAAGGCGAATCCGATGCCGGCGCTGGTTGGCTACATGGCCTGCCTCGCCGATGGCCTCGACGTCGCGTCCGGTGGCGAGCTTGCTGTTGCGCTCGATGCCGGCGCGAGTCCGCAGTGCGTCAGTTTCGCGGGGCCCGGCAAGAGTGTCGACGAGCTTGCGCAGGCGGTGGCGGCGGGCATCCTGATCAACGTGGAATCGCTGCGCGAGATCCGTGTGCTGGCCGAAATCTCGCAACGTACGCAAGCGAACGCGCGCATCGCCGTGCGCGTGAATCCCGATTTCGAGCTCAAGATGTCGGGAATGAAGATGGGCGGCGGACCGAAGCAGTTCGGCATCGACGCCGAGCAGGTGCCGGATGCGCTAGTCGAGATTGGCGCGGCCGGGCTCGCGTTCGAGGGTTTCCACGTCTTCAGTGGCTCGCAGAATCTGCAATCGGCGGCGATCTGCGAGGCGCAAACGCGATCGCTCGAGCTCGTCGTGCGGCTTGCCGAGCACGCGCCGGGTCCCGTGCGCACAGTCAACCTCGGCGGCGGGTTCGGCATTCCGTACTTTCAAGGCGACAGGCCGCTCGACCTCGCGCCGATCGGCGCGAATCTCGCGTCGCTCGTCGAGAAAGCGAAGACCGCGCTGCCGAATGCGCAGCTCGTGATCGAGCTGGGGCGTTACCTGGTCGGTGAGGCCGGCCTCTACGTCTGCCGGGTCGTCGACCGCAAGATCTCGCGCGGCCAGGTGTTTCTCGTCACCGACGGCGGATTGCACCACCACCTCGCGGCTTCCGGAAATTTCGGCCAGGTGATCCGCAAGAACTACCCGGTCGCCATCGGCAATCGGATGGAGTCGGCGGAAATGGCGGTCCAGTCGGTGGTCGGGCCGCTGTGCACGCCGCTCGACCTGCTGGCGGATCGAATGTCGCTGCCCGTTGCCGACGCCGGCGACCTCGTCGTCGTGTTCCAGTCAGGCGCGTACGGGCTGACGGCGAGCCCGACGCGATTCCTGAGCCATGCCGAGCCGGGCGAGATCCTCGTATAGCCTCCCTGCCGGCCAAAAACCGATCGCAATGAGACGGCAAGCGCCCGCGAGCCTGTCGAGCAGCGCCGCGCGGGGCGTACTGTGGACCGGTACAGGGCAGGTGCTGCGCCAGCTCGTGCAGATCGGGACTTCGCTCGTCCTCGTGCGGCTGCTACTTCCCGAAGATTTCGGACTGATCGGCATGGCGATGTTTTTCGTCGGCATCGGTCAGCTCCTCGCCGATTTCGGCATGGGTGCCGCGATCATGCATTCGCGTACGGACGACCGCGTGATCCTGTCGTCCTGCTTCTGGCTCAATTTTGCCGTCGCCGGCGTCCTCGCAGTCGTGTTGCTCGTCGGTGCGCCGCTCATTGCCGGGTTCTACAAGCGCAGTGATCTCGTGCCGATCGTCGGTGCACTGTCGCTCAACCTGCTGCTGTCGGGCTTGCTGGTCATCCCCGGCGCGCTATTGATGCGCGACATGCGCTTCGCGGTGCTCGCGCGCTCGCAGGTGCTCGGCAGCCTGGTTGGCGCGGCCACGGCAATCGCCATGGCGTGGCGCGGCTTCGGCGCGTGGGCATTGGTCGCGCAACCGTTGTGCGGGGCTGCCGCCACCTTGTCCGCATGCACGCTCGCCGCTCGCTGGTACCCGCGCTTCGAATTCTCGTGGCGCAAGGTCGAGCCGCTCGCCCGCTTCAGCGCGGCCCTGCTCGGCACGAATCTGGTCGGTTACATGAATCGCAACGCCGACAGCCTGCTCGTCGGGCGCGTGCTGGGCGCCGGACCGCTCGGCCACTATTCGATGGCGATCCAACTCATGCTCTACCCGCTGCAGCAGGTCAGCAGCGTATTCGTGCGCGTGTTGATTCCCACGCTCATGCACCTTCGCGACGAGCTGCCGCGCCTGCGTACCGCCTATCTGACGGCCGTGGGATGCATCGCACTGGTCACGTTTCCGGTGATGGGCGGGCTGTTTGCGGTCGCCGACGATTTCGTGCAGGTGGCGTTCGGTCCGGCATGGAGCGACATGACGTCGCTGGTCAAGATACTGGCGTGGGTCGGAATGTTCCAAAGCATCGGCACGACGGTCGGCACGCTTTATCTCGCCACCGGCAACCCGAAGCTCGCGTTGCGGGTCACGATAATCGGCGCCCCGGTTCTGATCGGCGGCATGGCGGGCGGCCTGCCATGGGGAACGGTCGGGGTTGCGACCGGCTATGCGATCGCCAACCTTTCGTTCGCGTATTACAGCTTCGTGACCGCTTTCCGGCTCGTCGGCCTGCGCCTCCCGGACGCCTGGCGCGAACTCGCCCCGCCGCTCGGTTGCACGCTGGCGATGATCGCCGTCGTCATGCTTGCAAGCCGCGCCCTTTCACCACTCGACGCGCCGGATCGGCTGGCAATCTGCGTGCTGCTCGGCATTCTGGCGTACGCGGTCCTGACGCTTTTCTTCAATCGGGCGCGCGTTCTCGAGGTGATGACCATCGTGCGCTCGCTTCGTGGAAAACGCGACGCTTGATCGCCGGCGCGACTGGCCGCGATGTGCGCCGTGCGCATACGCGGGAAACCGCAAATGGCCCGAGCTTCGAGCTCCCTGATTTGCCCGCCGCTCGCCCGGCGGACCCGCGAGGCGTCCGCCCTTCGATTTCACGATACCATGCGCGGGATCACACGAACCGTCGATCGATTCGCACCGGCGCAAGGATCGCACCCTGCCGTATCCCGGCGAGTCCGAGCCGATCGAACCGGCCGGAGCTCCGCAATGCGATCCCTGACGTTCCGAGTGCTGCAGAAATTCCGGTCGCTGGCGCGAGTCGCCGCAGTGTCCAACCTCGCGACCATCCGCGCGTCCGGTGGATTGGAAGAGGTTCTGCGGCTGCTCGAGAGCTCCGACGGCGATGACGCGGTCGCGATCCTGCGTGCCGAAGGCGCCAGGATCGGTAGCAGGGCTCGCGTCCTGCGCGGGATGGTCATTCACAATGGCGAATCCGGGCTCGCCAATCTGCAGATCGGTAACGACTGTCACGTCGGACGCGAAGTGTTCGTCGACCTCGCGGGTCCGGTCCGAATCGGCGATCGGGTAACACTCTCGATGCGCGTCATGCTCATCACGCACACCAACGTAGGCGACAGCCGATGCGGCCTGCCGCCGCGCAGCGCCGGCGTCGACATCGGCGACGACGTGTACATCGGCGCGGGCGCCACGATCCTGCCCGGTGTTCGCATCGGCAACGCCGCTATCGTCGGTGCGGGCGCCGTGGTCACCCGGGACGTCGACCCGGCGACGACCGTCATCGGAATACCTGCGAAGGCGCGCACACCGCTCGCGGTGAGCGAAAGCGCGTCTCAGCCACCGGCGGCCGATTCCAACGGTTGACTCATGGTGCGCGTGCCGCGCATTGCCGCGACGTGAAGATGCGCGCTTTGACGTACGACGAATGGGCGCGTTCGCTCGATGCGCTGCCTTCGTATCCGTTCTTCTGCTCGCCTCGCTACCTGGCCGCCTGGGTGCGCCATCACGCCCCGCGCGGCCGCGTCCGGGCATTCTCGTTTCATGAGAACGCCGATGCGTGGCGTCTCGTCGCGCTGGTCGAAACAGGAACGTCGCGCTTCGGCACCGTAGCGCTCACGGGAGCGCCCGAGGGAGGCTACGGGACCGCAGGTGTTGGTCGAATGCACGCCAGATGGGCGGAGCAGGCGCTGCTCTCGCTCAGACGCCACCGTATCGATTGCATCGAGTTCGTTCTCGGTCCGCGCGAGCATGCAGCGCCGTCGTCGAACGGCGCGCTCGAGGTGGGCGAGCGAGCGGCGTGGATTGTCGATCTTGCGGGCGGCGCGCAGTGCTGGCTCGACCGCCAAGTCGATAAGCGCGTGCGCCGGCAGCTCCGCATTTGCGAACACGAGGGCGTCGTGACCACGCGGCATGGCATCGATGGACTCGATGACTTCTATGCACTCTACGAGCGCACAGTGCGCCAGGACACAAACCGCGCTCCCTATAGCAAGGCGTTCCTGGCCGATCTCGTGACCGCGGGGAGCCCCGGACAGGCCATCGTCTACCTGACCCGTCACCAGGACCGCACGATCGCAGCTGGCATTCTCCTTCGGGGCGGAAGCGATGCCCTGGCATGGATCGGGTGCTTCGACAAGGCAACCCCGCATCTGCATGGCAATCTGCACAGGCACTACACGGTGATCCGTGATCTCGCGGCGGACGGGGTCGCCGCCTACAATCTCGGCGCGGCCCCGAATCTGCCGGACGTTGCCCGATTCAAACAGAAGCTCGGCGCGACGCCGCAGCCCTACCGCATCATGATATGGCGCAATCCGGTGCTGTCCCGCATGCGCCGGCTGTTACGGCGATCGTCGTGATCGACCGCTACCGGCTTCCGCTCTGGCTCGCTGCGGAGCCGCACTTCAACGTGCCCGTCGTCGTCATCCAGAGCGACGACTGGGGCCATGCGTGCGTCGACAATCGCGAGCAGCACGAGCGCGTCCTTCGTGCGAGTGTCGACGCGTCGGACGCATGGTCGGTGGACGCGCTCGAAAGCAACGCCGACGTCAGCAGCCTGGCGGCGTTGCTCCGCGAATTTCGCGATGCTGCCGGGCGAAGCGCTCGCCTTACGCTGAATTTCATCGTCGCGCGCCCCGATTACAACGCGATCGAAGCCAGCGATTTTCGCGCTTATCGGTCGATACCTATCCGACCGGCCGGCGCGTTCCTCGACGCATTGCGTGCAACGGATCCCGACACGGTCTTCGAAGTGCAGTTGCACGGCGCCGAGCATGTCGCGCCCGCGCGCTGGCTGCGACTGCTGCAGGAGGGAGCGCCGGATGTGCGCGCGTATTTCGCCGCGCGGGCGATGCCTCCGCCGGGCGTCGTGGCGCGGCATCCCGGGCTTGGGGCAGCGTATCTTGCCTGCCCCGATGCCGACGCCGATGGCGCCGTGCCAGGCCCGGACGAACGCGTACTCGGAAGCCTGCGGGTCTTCTCGAGCCTCTTCTCCCGCCAGGCGCAAGGCTTCGTGCCGCCGAACCATGCGTGGGACGGCTCGCTCGATCGTCTGTTACGCCGTGAAGGCGTACGCCACTTGCAGGCTTGCCACGTCCGCTATCCAACGTTCGCAGCGGCGGAGTCGGGTCAATGGCGTTCACTCCGCGCGGGTCCGGAACGCGGCAACGATCTATGGCGGCAGACGCGCAACATCGACTTCGAGCCGGTGGTTCGGCCGGATCGTGTCGATGCCGCTATCGCCCGCGCATGCCTGCTCGTCGCGCGGGGCATTCCGGCCGTGATCAACACCCACCGGATCAACTACGCCGGAGCGATTCGACCCGAGCGTGCCGCTTGCGGCCGGGAACGTCTCGGCGACCTCCTCTCCGCGCTGGTCGCGACGCGCGACGACGTGCATTTTCTCGGCAGCGACGAATTCGACGCCGTGCTCCGCGGCGCGCATCCGGCGATACGTCGCCGGCCGATCGCCGGCGGGCGCTCGCTCCTGACGGACGTGGCATGGGCAACGCTCGGGCGCCAGCCCGTTGCGAGGCATTGAAGTTAATATCGCGCTGTCATCACCCGGGCACTCCCGCCATCCACGCGATACCGCATGAGCGATCGACCACGCACCCTCGTCACCGGCGCCGGCGGGTTCATCGGCAGCCACCTCGTGGAACGCCTGGTGCGCGATGGGCACGCGGTCCGCGCGTACGTGCACTACAACGCGCGCAACGACTGGGGCAACCTCGAGCTGATCGACGCGGCGGTGCGCCGCGAAGTCGAGATCGTCACCGGCGACATCGCGGACCCGTTTTCGGTGCGCCGCGCGGCCCATGGCGTGCGGACGATCTATCACCTGGCGTCGCTGATCGCCATCCCGTACTCGTATGTCGCGCCGCAGACGTACGCCGTCACCAACGTGCTGGGCGCCATCAACGTGCTGCAGGCCGCGCGCGACGAGAACGTCGAGCGGGTCGTCCACACGTCGACCAGCGAGTGCTACGGCACCGCGCAATACGTACCGATCGACGAGCGGCATCCGCTGCAGGGACAGTCGCCGTATTCGGCGAGCAAGATCGGCGCGGACATGGTGGCGGAGAGCTACTGGCGCTCGTTCGGCCTGCAGGTCGCGACGATCCGGCCGTTCAACACGTTCGGGCCGCGCCAATCTGCGCGCGCGGTGATTCCGACGATCATCACGCAGGCACTGCGCGGCGGTGCGATCAAGCTGGGCTCGCTCGCGCC